>Ga0316201_10001978_pt1 | contig 14314 bp, 9 predicted proteins | sample CS6wburrow_MG_FD_204516 | JGI IMG/M metagenome (GOLD analysis project Ga0316201, IMG submission 204516) | Coastal sediment microbial communities from Delaware Bay, Delaware, United States - CS-6 worm burrow | ecosystem: Environmental > Aquatic > Marine > Coastal > Sediment | place: USA: Delaware... | reverse complement strand
CAAGGAATTTTAACTTAATAGTCCTCAGATGAACGGGATTGTATTTTAATTATTATGTTCCTAACTATTGATCGGCACTTATTGTTTAAAAGTATTGATTCAAACTATTCGCATTTATGCGAATAGTTAATAAGAAACCTCTGCTTACTCTGCGCCTCTGCGAGAAAAATATATACCAGTTCATAACATAATAAGCAGATTTAATATTCGATATACTGCAGATCAACAATCTACAGGAGTAAACCATGTTTGAGTGGATCACCAGCCCCGAAGCCTGGATTGCGCTTGGTACACTGACTGCGCTGGAAATCGTACTGGGCATAGACAACATCATTTTTATTTCGATACTGGTGGGCCGCCTGCCGGAACATCAACGCGAAATCGGTCGACGCTTCGGAATCAGTCTGGCTATGCTGACTCGGTTGGCATTGCTGTTTTCGATCGCCTGGGTAATGGGTTTGAAGGAAACCTGGTTTAGCGTGCTGGGGCAGGATATATCAGGGCGTGATGTGATACTGATTACAGGTGGACTCTTTCTGTTATTCAAATCGACTCATGAAATTCATAACAGTCTGGAAGGCGTCGAAGAGGAAACCACTGTACCGAAGGTCGCGGGCCTGGCCAGTGTGCTGGTACAAATAGCGATTCTGGATATCGTGTTTTCACTGGATTCGGTGATCACCGCGGTCGGGCTTGTTGATCATGTGTCAATCATGGCAATAGCCATCATCATCGCGGTGGGCATCATGCTGATGGCTGCGAAATCCATCGGTGATTTCGTCGACAGGCACCCGACGATTAAAATGCTCGCGTTGTCATTCCTGATTCTTGTTGGTGTCACCCTGATTGTCGAAGGCTTCGATGTTCATGTGCCGAAAGGCTATATCTACTTCGCTATGGCGTTCTCGGTATCGGTGGAAATGCTCAATATTCGAATGCGCAAGAAGACAGCGGTACCGGTCAGGCTGCACAAGCAGATGGGCGATTAAGCCGTTTGTTGCGTATAAAGTTTTTCACCACAGAGTCACAGAGGACACAGAGTTTTATTGTGCTAACTGCACCATTGGTGCAGTTAGCAATACAAAGCTTTACTCTGTGCTCTCTGTGACTCTGTGGTGAATTATAAGCATTCCATTGCGTTAATTGCACTGTCACTTATATCGCATAACCCTGAGCGTTGCCGCATAATCTTGCTGATGAAAACAAGTGCGCACAAGGCCTGGACAACTGCACAGCAACAACTGCTGGTCTGCCTGCTTTGCATGGGTAGTGTGTTCTGTGCACACGCGACGGTCTCAGTCAATGGTGTCGAAGAGTCAATCCGCGATAACATTCTTGCCTACCTGCGACTCGATGACGAAGCCTGTGATGCTCCTGGCTGGCGGGTGCGGCGCCTGTTCATCGATGCGGAAAAAGAGATTCGCGAAGCGCTTGAAGTCGTCGGCTATTACAACGCCGAAATCAAGAAAAAACTCGAAACCGGCGACGCCTGCTGGCAGGCGAACTTCGTCATCACACCCGGGCAGCCGGTGGTACTGCGTAACGTGTCCATCAAGATCGATACCGGTGATACGCAGGATAGCGAGCTTGAAAAAGTCGTGCAGAATTGTGCCTTGAATCCTGGCGATATTCTGCAGCACGCCAACTATGAAGCCTGCAGGCGCAGGATCACCCGGGCAGCACAGGACCGGGGCTACTTCGCCGCTAAGTTCATAGAACGGCGTATCGATGTCTTTACCTCCGAATATGCAGCTGACATCACGCTACACTTCATCACCGGCCCACGCTATGTCTTCGGTGCCATCACTTTTGACCAGGCGGTGCTGGATCCCGATCTGGTATATCGCTTCGTCACCATTACACCGGGTGAGCCTTACGATGCCGAGCGTGTCAGACGGATGCAGCGCTACCTCGTTACCAGCGCCTATTTTGACCAGGTGTTGTTATCGCGTAATCCCAGAAGTGAGCCTGATTTTGACGTACCAATAGACATCGAACTCACCCCGGGAAAAAAATACCAGTACAACGCGGGTATCGGTTTTGCCACCGACGTCGGCCCGAAACTGCGTTTAGGTGTACTCAACCGGCGGCTCAATACCAGGGGTCACCAGGCCGAGTTCGAAACCAATTTATCCAGGGTGATTTCGGATGTGGGTGTCAGCTATCGCATACCACTCGACAAGCCCAAGGACTGGTTTACCATGGATGCCGGTTACAAGATCGAAGACAACGACAGTTTCGAGAGCAATCTGTTCACGACAGGTGTGCAACGCGTGCAGGAAGGTGATAATGACTGGATACGCACCCTGTTCCTGAACCTGCGACTGGAGGATTACCGGACCAGCGAAATCGACGAAGACTACTCGAAACTGCTCACCCCGGGCGTCAGCTATGCCTTCGTGGAAGAAGACTATCCACCGCGTCCACTCAAGGGTCACCGCAGCAGCGTGATGACGCGTGGGGCTGTGGAAGGCCTGATTTCAGACACCAGTTTTGCGCAAATCTACGGCCACACCAAATGGGTATTCGGGCTCTGGTCCGGTGCACGGCTATTGACCCGGGTAGAAGCCGGCTTTACCGCGATCGACGAACTCGACACCCTGCCGGCATCGGTGCGCTTCTTCGCTGGTGGTGACACCAGTGTGCGTGGCTACGCATATAAATCACTGGGGCCGACCGACCCCTTTGGCAATGTCGTAGGTGGCGAAAACCTGCTGGTCGGTAGCATCGAGTTCGACCAGGAAATTGCTGAAAGCTGGGCCGTTGCTGCATTTATCGACAGCGGCAACGCCTACGACGAGGTCAAGGATTTCAATACCGCGACCGGTGTCGGTATCGGTATTCGCTGGTTTTCGCCGCTCGGCCCCATTCGGATTGATGTCGCGGTCCCACTGGAAAAGGATGCGCCGGATGATTACCGCTTCCACATCACCCTGGGGCCCGACCTGTAATGCGCGCATTGAAAATTACGGCACTGGTTGTTCTGCTATTCGTGGTTGTGCTATCCATCACGCTAGCGTGGCTGGTCAGGTCCGAGCCGGGCAGCCGCTGGTTGCTGCAGCAGGGCCTTGGCTTTTCGCCGATCACGATCGAGGCCAGCGGCATCTCCGGTACCCTGGCAGAGGGGCTGGGTGTCGACAGCCTGACCATCGCATTACCCGTGGTCGAAATCCACGCCACCCGGATTGTGCTCAGCTGGACTCCCGCAAGTTTGCTCGCGGGTATCGTAGACATCAATCACGCACACATCGCCGAGCTGGACATCGACATACTGGAAACCGAAAGCGCAGGCGAGCCGGTCGATGACCTGTTGTTCTGGCTCAAAATACCGCTACACATATATATAGAGTCCGGGCAGCTCGGCAAACTGCGCATCGATCAGGCGGAATTCGACGACCTGAAGCTCGCCGGCACTATCGGTCATGGACGCCTGGAGATTGAAACCCTGGCCGGGCAGGTAGCCGGCATCATGCTACAGGCTAACGGGGAGCTCGTGGGGCCGGCGCCCGGAAGGCTGCAGACCAGGGCCAGCTGGGAGATGCCGGCACAAAACCTGGAAGGCAGCGGCAGTTTCAACGGAGATATCGAGCAGCTTGAATTTACCCAGGTCATCAAGGTGCCGGAAACGGTGAACTTCTCGGGTACGATTGTTGACCTGTTTACAGGGCCGTCACTCAAAGGAGTCGCGAATTGGTCAGCTGTGCGCCTGCCCGGCGAGACGGTTATTTACATCAATGAGGGCAACTTCACGGTCAGCAGTGATTTTCGCTCCGCCGGCGTGGAAGGCAGCAGCCGCGTGCTGCTCGAAGGCTGGCCGGAAGCGCCCCTGCAACTGAAGGCCCGGGTCGACCTGCAGGGCGTCACTATCGATAGCTACGCCATAGATGCACTGGATGGTCGCGCCACCGGGTCGGGGCGAATCGATTATAGCGATGGCCTGAGCGGACAGCTGGCGATCAATGCTACAGGCATCGACACCGGCCTGATCAACAGCGAGGTGCCGGGCCGAGTTGGTTTTGAGTCCACCCTGCTGATCGAATCGGCCGACGCTTTCGCGGTCGATGTCAGCGCAGCGCAAGCGTCAATCGCGGACAGAGACTTCAGCGGACAAGGACGCGTGCACTGGCGCGATGCACAATTGACCGCAATCGATGCCAGTATCGAAGCTGGCGTCAACCGGCTGACAGCCGATATCAAAATGGGTCAGCAACTGGCCGGTGCGATTAATACGAATGCGCCCGAGCTGGCAAAGCTTTGGCCGGGTTTGCAGGGCGCAATGGATGCTGCCATTACCCTCGGTGGAAGTCCAGAAAAACCGCAGGCACGCGTGACGGTGAAAGCATCAAGCGTGTCATTCGGCACGCAATCGCTACAGGCGTTAACCCTGAGCGGTGAGTTAAAGGACAATAATCGGCTTGCTGGCAGGCTTGTCGCGACGGGCCTGAGCAGTGATGAGCAGCGACTGGGTAATCTCGACTACTCGGTGGCCGGTACACTCGCCGAGCATCGGTCGATGCTGAATTTGAGTGGTGGCGTGGTCGATGTGGAACTGCGAGCCAACGGTGGCTGGGACGGTGAGTACCTGACCCAGCGTTTCGACTACGGCAAAATCGAGCCCGATGGCTTTGAAAGCTGGCAGCTGCAGAAAAATCCGCAACTGCGCGTGTCGGCAGCAGCTGGACAGTTGAGCGCGCACTGCTGGAAACAACAGGAAGCGGGTATTTGTATCGAGGCCAGCAACTGGGACGCTGACAGTCTGCAAAGTGCTGTTGTGATCAATGATTTTGCGCTCGCCACGCTAAAACCACTGCTGGCAGAGGGCTTCACTATCGAGGGTTCGGTTGATGCTGATATCAAGCTGGTGCGTAATACCGCGGGATTGCAAGGCGAATTGCACTGGCGTCAATCGCGCACCTCACTGGCGTACGCAGACGACATCGATGAATTTGAGACCGTACTCGATGAGGTAGTGATCACTCTGTTAACGGACAGCACTCAAACCAGTCTCAGCGCAAACCTCAGTGGTGAACAGGGGCTGAACATGAAAGCGACAGCCAAAGTCAAAGGCCCGCTGGTTGCTGATAGCCCGTTACAGGCATCGGCAAAAGGCAGGTTACCGGACATCGGACTGCTGCGGCCGCTGCTGCAGCGGGCACTCAATCCGGGTGAATTAGAGGGCGAGCTGACGGTTGCTCTCGAGGTAGCCGGCACCCTGGGTGATCCGCTGTTCAAAGGTGGCGCAAACCTGGCTGATGGCTCATTGGGGCTGCTGGCAGCAGGTGTTGTTCTGAGCGACATCAATATAACGGCCCAGAGTGTCGGTACCGACAAACTGCAGGTCACAGGCCAGCTGCGTTCGGGTGATGGCAGTGCCGAAATTCTCGGTGAGATACGTGCCGTGGAAGACACGGACCTGGTCGCCGACATCCGCATAAGCGGCCAGAATCTGGCCACCGTGCGTGTGCCAGACCTCAGCGTTGACACCTCACCGGACCTGAAGCTGCACATTGCCGAAGGTGTGTTCGATGTCAGCGGCACCTTGCTGATTCCAGCTGCGACGGCCGAGATTCGTGCCCTGCCCCGGACTGCCATACCGCGTTCGGCCGACGTGATTGTGCACGTGCCGGAGGGTCCGGTCGAACAGCAACAGGGCACCATCATCACCGGTAATATCGAGGTGTTGCTCGGAGACGATGTGCGCTTCAGTGGTTTTGGCCTGACCAGCCGGCTGGATGGAGGGCTCAGGCTGACACAGGCCCGAGGTGGTTTTCTGCGCAGCGGCGGCACCGTGCGCGTGCGCGATGGTTTCCTCACCGGCTACGGCAAGGAATTGCGCGTCGATCGTGGTGAACTCACTTTCACCGGTCCGCTGGACGATCCATTGATCAACATCCAGGTCAGCCGCGAGTCCATCTACGAAGGCCGACAGTACACCATAGGCCTGCGCCTGACCGGCACTGCCCAGAACGTCAAGACCGAACCGTTCTCTCGACCGGCAATGAGTGAGCGCGATGTGCTGTCGTTCCTGTTGCTCGACCGGCCGGCTACCTCGGACAGCGACGCCAGCGGTGCAGCCCTTGCGCTCGGTCTGCAGCAACTGTTTCCGGATCAAAGTGGTGTATTCGGCCTGGACGAAGTCAGTTTCGAAACCAATGATGCCAACCAGGCCGCGATGGTCGCGGGCAAGCGCATCAACGACAAGCTTTATGTGCGTTACGTATTCGGTTCACTGGGTGCGCCGGGTTCGTTCAGAATTCGCTACACACTCGGGCGTGGTTTCAGCCTGGAAGCGAGCACCGGCGCCCGCCAGTCGATGGACTTGATATACCTGCTTGAGCGTTGATCACCACTGTATATACGAATAGCTGTATGCGATATCAGAGTAATTATTTGTAGTGTATATTTAGGTGCTGCAATCAGGATTAAGACCCGGCATTCTTATCAGGCCATGTTTTAACGTGAACATCACGTTGCGGGAACGGTATTTCTATACCTTCTTCGCGGAAAGCCTTGTCAATCGTAAAGTTTGTATTGCTGATAGTGCTCAAGCGACGATCGACATCATAAAGGTGGACGCGTAGTTCAAAGTCCACAGAGCTGTCACCGAATCCACGGAACAAGATCAGGGGTCTGGGTGATGTGCCGTCATTGAGAAAATCATGGGCACCCATAAATTAAATTAGCAGCAAGCAAAAAATATCATGGACACCCATAAATTACTGGGGACACAATACTTAGTTATTGTGTCCGTAAAACAGAGGAAGTTCACCGAATAGTCTTTACTCTGTCCTTTAAGATTAGTGATCTATTAGAATAGATTATTCGCTGTAAGTGATTAACAACATGACCTAAATCATGAAACTGTACACTAAAGGCATTCATGCGCATAGCATGTTGAACGTGGAAGCCAGCGTGTGGAATTGTCCAGCCATTTTGCGCCATTATTGGATAGCCGCGGTAAACAACCATTGCCCTAAGCCCCGCCACATAACGACTCGTGCAGTTCGGGATCACCATGATCTGGCCAGGCCCGAATTACGTACATCGTAATCCGCCTATTTCACTATTGGACGCTGTTAATCTAGCACCTGACGGCAAATATGGCTTGACATGATGCACCAGTCGCTTAACCAGCCATTCATATGAACAGGTATACTGTTCCCGGATCTTCCTGGCAACGCCATAGAAAGCATTAATGACGATCAGGTTACATCCTGGGTTTTAAAACAATACTATTTATTGATTAATCGCAACTACTCAGGTTATGTTATGTTTTTAGACTGAATGTTTGCGGTCAAGAATCAACCAGGCGTGAATAAGAACAAGAACAGCATGGTAATAAATTCACTCAAGAGGATGGAATGATGAACGGGAAATGTTTTGCAAGAACAAGCATCACGATGCTCGCAATTTGCCTGGGATTACTTCCAGCCTGGGCACAATTACCGCCTCCGCCCACCAAACAGTCGATGGCCGATGTTTATACCGGCAAGTCCTACTCGCCCTACGCGGGTCGCGGCTTTCCCAGCCGAGTCTACTGGGGCGACACGCATCTGCATACGTCGATGTCGTTCGATGCCGGCGCCTTTGGAAATCGCCTCGGTTTAGATGAAGCCTATCGGTTTGCACGCGGTGATGAAGTCGTATCCTCGACAGGCGTGCCGGCAAAACTGTCACGTCCGCTCGACTGGCTGATGGTTGCGGACCACTCCGACAACATGGGTTTCTTCCCGGACCTGCTCGCCGGCGAACAGCGCCTGCTCGCCGACCCTATGGGACGGGAATGGTACGACCGCATCCAGGCAGGCGAGGGTGTCGAGGTGGCGCTGGATATCATCTCCCTGTTTTCCCAGGGCAAGTTTCCTGAATCCTTGATGTACTCGCCGGACACGATGCCCTACAAAACGGCCTGGCAGCAGACCATTAAAAAAGCAGAGGAATACAACGATCCGGGCAAGTTCACGGCCATCATCGGTTTTGAATGGACCTCGCTGGTCAAGGGCAATAACCTGCACCGCGTGGTCATGTACCGCGATGGTGCTGACAAGGCCTCGCAGATGGTGGCCTATACCACTGTGCCACCGCTCGGCAGCCCGAATCCGCGCGACCTGTGGAAGTGGATGTCGACTTACGAGGAAAAGACCGGTGGTGATGTGCTCGCGATTGCGCATAACGGCAACCTGTCAAACGGCATCATGTTCCCCCTGTCAGAACAATACGATGGCAAGAATCTCGATAAAACCTACGTCACCGAGCGTGCCAAATGGGAGCCAGCCTACGAAGTCACGCAGATAAAAGGTGATGGTGAGACCCATCCATTGCTGTCACCCGAAGATGAGTTTGCCGACTACGAGACCTGGGACCTTGGCAATCTCGACGCGTCCGTTGCCAAGACCGATGACATGCTGACCGGTGAATATGCCCGCGAGGCGTTGAAGCGCGGCCTTGCCATCGAGAAAAGGCTGGGCACGAATCCGTACAAGTTCGGCATGATCGGATCAACTGACAGCCACACCTCGCTGGCGACGGCGCAGGAGGACAACTTCTTCGGAAAGCATTCCGGTTATGAGCCGAGTCCGGAACGCATGACGCATCCGTTCATGACGACAGACGCCGGAACTCTCTTCGCCTGGCAGCAGGTGTCATCCGGGCTGGCTGCAGTATGGGCCACCGAAAACACCCGCGAGGCGATCTTCGATGCGATCGCGCGCAAGGAAATCTACGGCACCACCGGCAGCCGCATGGCCGTGCGTTTCTTCGGCGGCTGGGAATTCACCGGGCAGGACATCAATAACCGCCAACCTGCATTCACCGGCTACAGCAAGGGTGTACCCATGGGCGGCGAGCTGTCGAAAAAACCCAAGGATGCCAAAACACCGACATTCATGGTGCTGGCTCTGCGTGATCCCATCGGCGCCAACCTGGACCGCATCCAGGTCATCAAGGGCTGGCTGGATGGCAAGGGCAAGACCCACGAGAAGGTCTACGATGTGGCCTGGTCGGGTGAGCGCAAGCCGGATACCAAGGGCAAGTTGCCAGCGGTGGGCAACACCGTGGATGTGAAAAACGCGAACTGGACCAATACCATTGGTGCCTCGGAGCTGGCAACGGTATGGAGTGATCCTGACTTCGATCCAAAACAAAAAGCGTTTTATTACGCGCGCGTGATCGAGATTCCAACACCGCGCTGGTCGACCTACGATGCCTTCCGCTATGGTGTCGAGCTGCCAAAGGGTGCGCCGACCTCAACCCAGGAGCGTGCCTATACCTCGCCAATCTGGTATACGCCAGGTTCGTAACCTCAAGGAAATTTTAGTTGAAACGCTGGCTTCAGGAGCCCTTGTTCCATTTCCTTCTGATTGGTGCAGCACTCTTCGTACTGTTTTTTCAGGTCGCCGATCCAGAGGCAGTATCGGATAACCGAATAGTTATTTCTGAAACAGACATCGATCGCATGATCACTCTGTTCGAGCGCAAGTTTCAGCGCTTGCCAACACGACAGGAGTTGAATGGTCTTGTGGGGGCGCAAATACGCGAGGAAGTGCTTTACCGCGAAGCTCTGGCGATGGGCCTTGACCAGGATGACACCATTGTTCGTCGCCGTATGGCACAGAAAGTCGAGTTCATGTTCAATGACCTGGTCGATGCAGCAGAGCCGAGTGATGAAGAACTTCAACGGTTCCTCAACGAGAATCCCGATAAATTTATTGAGTCTGCACGCACTTCTTTTATTCATGTGTATCTCAGTGCCGATGAGCGCGGCGATAAGGTGAAGACCGATGCACAGCAGCTTCTTGATGCATTAAATTCAAAACAGGATTCAGCTGATTCCAATACTGCCGGCGACCCGTTCATGTTCGGCTACAGGTTTGATGATCAGAGTGAGCACCAGGTGTCACGCATGTTCGGCAGTGACTTTGCTTCGTCCATGAGTACATTAGCAACGGGTAGCTGGCAAGGACCCATTGCTTCCGGCTATGGGCTGCATCTTGTTTTTATAAATAATCGCACCGAATCATGGCTACCGCCGTTGCCCGAGATACGTGACTCGGTGTTATACGAATTACTGGCTGAACGGCGGCAGCAGGCCAACACCGCATTTTATAAAACGCTTCTTGAGCGCTATGACGTAATCGTAGAGCAACCATCGGCGCAACAAAACATGGTCGAAATGGAATTGACACAGTGAAACGATGGGGGCTGTTTATTGGTTTGCTGTTCATGCTGGCAGGACAGGCCTGGGCGCACGAGATGCGGCCGGGCTACCTTGAAATCAGGGAAATGACAGCGGCCACCTACAACGTGCTGTGGAAAGTACCGATGCGCGGTGATATGCGCTTGCAGCTTGATCCGCAATTCCCGGACCAGTGCAGCGAAGCTATATCACCTGCCGCCCGCAGTGCTGGCGGTGCGCTTATAACCAGCTGGACGATTCAATGTGAAAGCGGCTTGGCTGATGAGCGCATTGTTATTGCCGGACTGGAAAACACCCTCACCGATGTTCTGGCACGTGTGCAACACCTGGACGGTGCAGTACAGACGACACGCATCACACCGGGAGAACCTTCATTCACGATTACCGCATCTCAGAGCAAGCTGGCTTTAAGCGGTACCTATCTCTGGCTGGGCATAGAGCACATTCTGCTTGGAATCGACCATTTGTTATTTGTGTTTGCATTGCTGCTTATCGTTAGCGGAGTGCGACGTCTGGTATGGACCATTACAGCTTTCACGCTTGCGCACAGCATCACCCTGGCTGGCGCAACACTGGGTTATATCTATGTACCGCAACAGCCCGTGGAGGCGATAATAGCGTTGAGCATATTATTTTTGGCAACAGAGATTGTTCACAGCCGTCGAGGCCGGCCGGGGTACGCAGAACGCTGGCCCTGGCTTGTGGCTTTTATATTTGGCCTGTTGCACGGTTTCGGTTTTGCAGGGGCATTGGCCGAGACTGGATTACCGGAACATGCCATCCCGTTTGCACTGGTGTTCTTTAATATAGGTGTCGAGTTGGGTCAGCTTGCATTCGTAGCCATCGCATTGATATCAGGCTGGCTGGTCCACAGAATAAAAGTATTTCCATTACAACCGGCAGAAATGGCTGCAAGCTATGTAACAGGTAGTGTTGCGGCTTACTGGACCATCGAGCGTGTTGCAGGGTTTTGGATATAAGTAAATGTTAAATAATAAGCTGTTCGACAACGCGAATTGCTACAGTGTAACCATGCCCGAAGACGTTCCTGTGCCTCACCGATCTGGTATACAACATAGATAGGTATGAGCGGTTTTATAAGAGGCCTAATGTTAACCAGTTATTGGCCAGTGTCTGATAGCGTGAGATTCCCAACATTCAAAAATTATCTGTTGGTGCTGGCAGCAAATGCGGTTGTCGCGGTAGCACTGAATGCTGACTCCCTGCCGGGTTTAAGTGCACTGTCAGATTCGTTAGTCCGCGAGTCAGCCATTGACTTTGTCAACACGACGACTTCACCGGGCCTCGAAGGTGCAACACTGACGGTGGATGATGGCAACCGACAATCAGAACAATGGCGTTCCAGCCTTGGCTTTGCCGCTGAATTTACTATAAAGAATCATATCTATAATGGCTACTGGGGTCTGGCTGTTGTAGGTGGTTCCTTGAATGATAAGTTAGAACTTACAGGAGAAAGCGGGCAGCCTTTAAAATTAGATATAACGCGTGATGTAATGTCACTACGCGGTTCTTTTGGGCTCAGTTATCCAATGACACAACATTTCAAGCTTCGCCCTTATCTTTCCCTGTCTGTTTCCGACCTGCAAACTGAAAGCCTGGTGGATGGTCTGCTCACTACTGCTCCCAGTGGTAACGCTGAGACAACTGCTGTCTTCAATACCAGTGCACAGATGTTATCTACCACAGGTTCAGTGGATGCCCTGTACTCACGCTGGTATGGTAACAATAGATTGGAATTGTCGGCGCATTATCATTTGATCTACACCGATGCTTTCAGCGAGGATAATCCTGTACTGGAGACCGAGGCCTGGAACGATGTATTACAGTTAAAAAGCAGGTATAGCGGCCCGACAAGCCTGACGTCGATGGGACGACCATGGCGATGGCAGGTTTATGCAAACCATATAAATTTTCTGAGTCAGGATAACCTGTCGCTGGGTTATACAGGCCTGTTCGAATTTGGTGTCGGGATGGAATGGCAAATGAACATCAAGCCACTGGACTGGTTTGGCTGGCAAATGCTCGGATTAAAAGCAGGTGTTATAACCAGCAGTAATGTTGAAGGCTATTTCATGGGGCTGACAGCACGATGAAGTTGCGAATCTTAATGTTTATCTGTTCGAGTATATTACTCTATGCCTGTGTACAATCACCAGGATTCAAAGGAGACGGCTATGCATTCATCAGATCAAATTACCCAATTGTAAAAGCCAATGGCGAAGAAGTTGAACCTTTGTATAAGCTGGATATCGAGTCAGGCAAAAACACACTGGTGATTGTTTATAATACATACCGGCACGATTATTACTGCAGGTTTGGCTGGACAGCAGAGGCAGATACCGTGTATGAAGTCACAGACCAGGAAAACAGCTATCCGCTGACACTTCACCGCTGGGTCAGAACCAACAGCCTGTGGGCGTCAAGACTGGATCCCATGGAACCATTGGAATGCATCAAGAAACCGAGACGCGGAAATACAGCTGATGATTCATCTACGTGACCGATGCAATACTTCGATGTAGTAGCCCGGATGAAATGAAACGTAATCCGGGGAAACTTCCGAAGTACAAATTTGTAATGAAAAGTAATATAAAACGAATATTGCTTTGTTGTTATTTATCCGTATCCGTATGAGCTGATGCTTTATTCAGGTAATCTGAAGATGTTGCGCCCATCGACATATAGATATTGAACAGGCCGTCGAATTCGATATCGGCAGCTTGTACCCACTCGACAGGCACGTACAGTATTGCGCCGCCAAAAGGAACCGGGGCAGTTGGTATCATTACCGCGTGATAATCATGACCATTCAAATGTACAATCGCGGAGCTTGGCATGAGTGCCAGCACGGCAGTACCGCCCTTGCCGCCGAAATGACATATTACAGACGTCATCGATTTCAGGTCGGCTTCTTCCTTTTGTTCGAACATGCGCATTAACTTGTTCAGTGCGTTGTAAATCGTACGCACCAGCGGCAGATGTTCCATGATGCTATCTATGGTGGTCTGCCATCGGTATTTCATGCCCGCTTCAACCAGCAGGCCCAGCAGGTATATCAATATCAGTGTTAATAGTACACCGATGATGTAGGCAGCAGTTTCGGAAGATATAAACTGCAGGCCAATCGATTTCCATAATTGACCAAATGCACTTTTGGGCCCAAAGAATCGATGGATGAAATCAACCAGCCATACAATTGCTGCGAGTGTTAGTGCCAATGGCAAGGCTGCAATTAAACCCGCAATGAATGTTCTGGATAACCTTTTCAACGGGCGTGGCTTTTGTTTAATTACCGCAGTCATGGCTTAGGTGGTTGTGGTGATACTCGGCCTGTGTATAGACTCAGGCATTTTCGTGTTTAAGGATGTGTGTTTATTGTCAGCGAAAAACACAAATAATGCGACTAAATTTTAATGATGCTTTGAACAGCATTACGAGAAGTATAAAGAAACATCTCCTGCTCCTGTTCGCGTTATTTGTGTTTTTCGCACACACATTCTTTTATGCCCTGACTGAATTTAACTGCCGCTGAAAAATTCGATTCAATGCGTGTTAATCGCCAGTATTTTTATCCGGTAATGCTTTCACGTGTACATCGCGTTGCGGGAATGGAATCTCAATACCTTCTTCGCGGAAGGCCTTGTCTATAGCAAAATTAAGATTACTGATCGTACTCAGGCGGCGGTCAACATCGTAGAGGTGTACGCGTAATTCAAAATCCAGTGAACTGTCACCAAAACCACGGAACAGAACCAGTGGCTGAGGTGAGGTACCGTCTTTAACGACCAGTTCGTTTTCTTCGGCTACCTGAGTGAGTACATAGCGAACTTTTTCCACATCGCTGCCGTAGGCTACGCCCACCTTGACGATGGCGCGACCGCGAATGTCGCCCAGCATGAAATTTGTTACCTGGTTGGAGATTAGCTCCGAGTTGGGAACGATGACATCGGAACGATCAAAGGTAAGGATGCGTGTAGAGCGAATACGGATGTCCTGTACGTAACCTTCGGTAGTGCCTACCTGTACCCAGTCGCCTTTTCTTATCGGACGTTCGAATAGAAGTATCAGGCCGGATACAAAGTTGTTGACGATGTTCTG
>Ga0316201_10001977_pt1 | contig 14319 bp, 12 predicted proteins | sample CS6wburrow_MG_FD_204516 | JGI IMG/M metagenome (GOLD analysis project Ga0316201, IMG submission 204516) | Coastal sediment microbial communities from Delaware Bay, Delaware, United States - CS-6 worm burrow | ecosystem: Environmental > Aquatic > Marine > Coastal > Sediment | place: USA... | reverse complement strand
CGAATGCCTCGATCTTGTCGCCGCCGAGAGCCTCCTGCACCTGCGATGCGGAAATCGAGTCGTTGGCGCCGTCACCCAACCAGGACTTCGCCTTGGCCGCAAGGTCGCCGCCCGAGCCCGTGAGCTGACCGACGAGGTCACCGAGATCGAAACCTTTGTCGCCACCGGTCAGGTTGTCCAGCGCGGACGCGGCCGCGCCCTTGTCGTTCGCTGAGCCGATTTTTTCCATGACTAGCTGTGTCGCGAAGTCCTTCAGATCCATCTTAATTGTCCTCTGTAAAGCGTAATTGCCAGACGCGAATTCTACCTAACGGGGCACGCAGAGAATGTGAACAATTGTGTCCGCTCAGTGAGTCAGGCGCTTAATTTCTCTTAACAACTCTTGCATCGGTGTGGGTTTGCGGAAGAAGCGCGTGAAGACATCTTTTTCCTCATCGCGCAACTTCGACGCAGTCAGCGCAACGATCGGTTTGTCGTAGCCCTGCTGGCGCAGCACGCGGGCCGCATCCACGCCGCCGATACCGGGCACGTTGCAGTCCATCAAAACGAGGTCCGGGTCGAACTTGATCGTCTTCGCAATTGCGTCCGAGGTGTCGGAGCTGGTTATCAGGCCGTATCCCGAACGGTGCAAATAGTGCTCAATCAGGGCGATCATGTCATCGTCATCATCACAGACGAGCACGCTACGCGGCGAGGTGGCCAATGCGTCGTCGCCAAGGGTTGGCAAAGCGATCTCTTCGGGGGGGCTGTCCGAATCGTGAGCGCTGACCGGCACCTGCACGGTAACCGTGCACCCCTCGCCCGGTATCGAGTCGAGGGACATCTCTCCTCCCATAAGCTCGACCAGGCGCAAAGTGATCGTCAGGCCCAGGCCCGCGCCTGTTTCACCACGGCGGCTGCCGCGTTCGAAAGCCTCGAAAACGCGCTGTTGGTCTTTCTCCCCGATGCCCGGACCCGTATCTGCGATTGTCATGACGAGCTTGTGATCCTTGAACGCGGCGACAAGCTGCGCGCCGCCCTCAATCGTGTACTTGATCGCATTACCCAGCAGATTGATGAGTACCTGGCGTAACCGAACCTCGTCGGTATAGACCATGCGAGGAACATCGGGATCGATCAGCGTTGCAAACGATAAGCCCTTTTCCGCCGCAAGCGGCGCCATCATCGTCGCGACGTCATCAAAAAGCAGGTAACAGTCGAACGCGTCTTCCTGCAGTTCGAGCATCCCCGCAGACAGGCTGGCGTCGTCCAGGACCGCATCGACAAGCGACGTCAGGTGGCGCGCGGAACGCTCGATAGTCTCGAGGCTCTTCTGCATGGTGTCACTGCCGGCATCAGGCCTCTTCGCGAGCTCGGCGTAGTTGATAATAGAGGCAAGCGGCGTACGGAACTCGTGCGACATCGTCGCAATGAAACGACTCTTGTTGGCGCTGAGACGCTCCGCTTCCTGGCGATGATGATCGAGCTCCGAGCGCGTCTCTACGAGCTCGCTGATCAGGTCTCGTTGCCGTTGTATGAGCAGGTTCTGGCGTGCGTGCATCAGTCGCAGCTCGTTCATCGACTGCTGTTTAGCCTGCACGGCATCGTGTTCCGCGGTCGCGTCGAGCAAGACGACAAAGCAGCGGTCTGCTTCGGGAACGAGGTGCGCGTGCAGAACACCGCGCCGTCGCGAACCGACGAACTTCAGGGTGGCTGGCTCGTCGATCGGCAGGCCGGCGAGAAACTCGAATGACTCCCTGATATCCGCGCCAGTGCGAACATCGTCCGGCTCGCACCACTGCGGGTCACCCCAGGCCTCGAGCAGCTGATAGTCCTGATCGATCAGCAGGCAGAGAGGCTGCGCGTCGCGCAGTATCTCGCGCTGTATGTAGTCGGCAACGCGCGCGGGAAAGCTCATCACGACTGTTGCTGTATTTTGTCGAGAATCCGATCGGCGAGGCTGTCGATCGCATGCTCGACCCCGTCACCAGTCTTGGCGCTGGTCTTGAACACATTGCCGATCTGCGTACGAAGTACGTCGATGTGTTCCTCGTTCGCCTCCCAATCGGTATGAAGGTCGCTCTTGTTTACGAGCGCGATGGCCGGCGGGTCGTCGTACAGTTCGGCGAGCTGTTCCTTCAGGTAGACGAGCGAGCGCAACGTATTGGCGCGCGTCCCGTCGGCGACGTAGATGTACCCGCTTGCACCACGAAGATATGCAAGCTGTGCCGAATCAAACCGATCGGAACCGGCCACGTCCCAGATTACGAGCTTGTGCGTTATGCCGCGGTCGGGACACTCGATTTCACGGGTGTCGATCTTTACGCCGACGGTGGTCAGGTATTTCTCGGAAAAGTGATTATTGACGAAGCGCTCGGTAACGCTCGTTTTTCCCACGGCGAAGTCGCCGACGATACAGATCTTGCTCGTGATGGAGATCATTGTTGCTTCGGTATCGGTCGCAGACTCAGATCGATACGAACAAAACGCCAGCTGGGGTCATCGGTGGAAATATGCGGCTCCAGCTGTTCCTGGAGACGCCTCGTGCGCAGCACGGGAACTTCGTATTCCGCGAAGAGATTCGCTACGACATCCGCGCGGCGCCGGGCCAGTTCGGCATTTGCCGCCTCACCGCCGCTGGCGTCTGTGGAACCGTACAGCGTCACATCGACAAGGTATCCCGCAGCGGCAGCGTCATTGCAGAGCGACCGCAGATCTTCGGCGTAACGACGCAACCCGTCTTCGGCGCCCGCTGCGAATACCAGGTCCGACGCAAAGCGGAACGTCTGTTTATTGAGCGTATCGGTGCGAGCTGCTATGCCATCCTGGTCAGGCAGCCCGGGAGCATCCTGGTCGGACACCTTGAGAGCGCTGATATCGAGCGAACTGATACCTGCAAGGGACGCATGGCGAGCTTCGACCTGCCGGCGCCACGCCGAGGACGCATCGCCGGATATGACCAGAGTCGAGCCGTTGACCGCCAACCGTGCGGTCGACGGTGGCGCCAGCAGAGACCGTGCCCGAGCCTCTATGATCTCCGGTTGCAGAGACTGGAAGGGTTGCATCTCGGCCGTTACAAGACCTGTATCGACCTGTGCCGCCGTCGCGACCTCTTGCACCGTCATCGCCAGCGGATCGCGCAGCCCGCGGATCGCGAATTCGGCTCCGTTACGCTCGATTTCGGTGATGTGTATTCCGGGCGTCGACGCGAGAGCGGCCCGCAGGCGGTCGAATTGCTGCCACTGAGTCCAGCTTCGGTATCCCGATAGTCCCACCACGACCAGCAGCAAGACCAGCGCGGCGATCCAGAGAAGCCTCTTGCTGCCGCGCTTTTCGCGGTCCCGGTGCGCCTCGAGGCGCAGGCAGCGCTCGAGGTCTGCCTCAACGCCCGCAACCGATGCAGTGTCACCCTTATACTCGCGAATGGCATCCCCGTACCTGAAGTGAATGCGTTCGAGGATCGCACTCAGATCGGCGCGCATCGCTTTGGGGGGTACGCCACGAATTACGCACACGAGCAACGCATGCGGACCGTGAATCGCCCATAACGTAAACTCGCCCATGTCGGCCGATTCCAGTCGACCGCTGCGATCGGGCGAGAAGGACTCTTTTACGAAGTCCTGTATCGCCGTGAACATCGCCGATACGGCATCGCTGTCCTTGATCTTCGATGCCTCATGATGGACGTGGCCGATGAGCAGGCCGTTCTCACGGCTGATGAGATACGCCTGTTCGACACGATACTGCAACGTCTTTTGCAGCAGGAATTCACCAAAAGGAATACCAGCGCGCGATGCCTGCCACCGCCATTTCAGGCCCTTGGGACTAACGCTGTGCTCCACCGCCGCGTTGAGCTGTTGAGCGAAATTCCGCAGCGTGGCCATAATCGACTTGCGAAGCGCCGGGCCCATAACCGGATACAGTGCATTGCTGAAAGTCTCGGGATCGTCGTGTAACGCGCGCCGCACGCACTCGCCCACAGGCTCAGTCAATGACTCGACCAGGTCAACGCCGCTCTTATGGCTTTGATGAATCGCCTCGGGAAGTATTTCCGCGACATCCGCCGTCCGCGCCTCGCGACGCCCGACGCGCTCGGTAATCGAGTCCAGCGCCTGCTTTTCTGCGCCGAACAGTAATGTCTTGAGCTGGTCGAGGTCGTTCATCGGGTCATCGCCTCAGCGAAGTCGCTCAGGCGTCGGGAAGCTTGAAGTCTTTTTTCAGACGCAAGCCGAACTCGGTAAACAGCGCGGCCAGGTCGTCTCGACCGAGCTTGGCGTCGGCGATATTGCGTGCCTCGTTGTCTATATTCTTGCTCAGCTGATCGTAATTCTCCTGAACGATGCCCGACAGTTCGTCGTTATATTCCTGCAGCAGCGTACGCAGCCCGCGGGTCTCGCTTTCGACGTGGTCCTCGAGCTCGGCGTACCACGACTCGACTTGCTGCCCGAGCTCCTTGACCTCTTTCGTGCCTTTTCGCCCATCTTCGGTTCGAGCTTTGCGCTCGTTCTTGACCTGTTCGGCCAGCTTGTCGATTTCGCGTTTCGCATAGTTGTCGAGTCGATCAAGCCGCTTCTCGAAATTGGTCGAGAGCTGCTCGATGTTCTTCGTGAGCCGCTTCTCGAGATCGGAAAAGCGCTGCTCGTAATCGCGCATCTGCCCGCCAAATAGAATCTCGCGAATCTTGTCGACGTTGCCGTCGACATCAGCGTTCGACAGGCTCGTTTCGTTTTTCGTTTGTTTTCTTGCCATTATGCGTTGACCTTCTCCAGTCGATAGCCGTGCTGGTATATCGCCGACAGCGACCAGCCATTCTCTTCGCCCAATTCAAGTTTTTTTCGCAAGCGGCTTACGTGTGTATCAACTGTACGAGTCGATACGGACTGGTTACCGATGCCCCAGATTGCCTCGAGGATATGGGCTCGAGAAACAATTTTGCCGGCGTTGCGAAAGAAGAACAGCGCCAGCTCGAACTCTCGGTTCGTCAAGCCGATCTTCCTGTCCCCGAGCATTGCCGCTTTTTTCTCCAGGTCGAAAGCGTACGGGGACACCTGCAGGCCGCCGGTTTCGCGCTTGCCGCCGCCGGCTCGCCGCAGAATGGCGTTGACCCGGGCAACAAGCTCGGCGCGCCGCACGGGTTTGACCAGATAATCATCGGCACCCTCTTCGAGGCCGCGTACGACGCTTCGCTCTTCGTCTTTGGCGGTCGCCATAACGACGGCTGTGTTGTCGTCCATTTCCTGCCGAAGCTTTCTCAGGACGTCAATTCCACTGAGATCCGGCACCACCCAGTCGAGCAAATACAGATCGAAACTGTCGCGCCTGACGGCGCGCAGAAAATCTGTACCGGTTGCATGACTGGCGACTGTGTGCCCGGCTTCGTTTAACCAACGGCAGACAATCTCCGCCTGGTCCGGATCGTCTTCGAGGATCGCGACTCGCACTGATGCTCCAGATTGCTTGTTTTATTGCGTAATTTGCTCTTTTCTTCATTATATATCGCGATATAAGCGATAAACACCGGGATTTTAGAGGGTTATTTCAAATGACCCGTCGGGAGCCGCATCTAGCGTATTGTCGCCGTGCGTACAAAAGCCGCGAGCTCGTCGAGCAGGCGGCGTGTCCGCGCAGCATCCGAGCGCTTTGCGGCCTCCTCGATGCCGCGTCCGATCCTGGATACCGCGTCGAGCCCGTAGGCCGAACCGGATCCTGACAGGTTGTGGCCCGTGCGCTCGATGGTCTCAAAGTTCGAGTCGGCCAGCGCCTGGTCGAGAAGCTCGAGGTCCTTTTCGCGTCGTTTCAGGTATCTGGCCATGAGCTGCCGTGCAAAGGGGTCAGCAACTTCGATCGATTTTTCTCTCTCGTTAGTCACAGCGTCAATCCTTGCACATCCTGGCTTTGCGCCGCCAGCTCACGGCCCGATCAAGCACACTCCATGTTCTCCGTGCGTTCCCTTAGTTCTCGTTCCTGAGCTTCGCGAGCCAGTGTTCCATCTGTTTGCCGGCCGCCTCGCGACCACCCAGTCCGAAGGACAGTGCGAAAGCCACGGCGATGGCGCCCAGGACCAGGCCGAAGGCCAGGTTGACGATGTCGTCAGCGATTCCCATCGCGCGCAGACCCATTGCAAGCACGAGCCCCAGAATTGCGACACGCAGGATGCCAGCCATCGCTATCGCCGAATCTCCGGCGACTCGTATGACTGCCTTGTGCGCGATGCCGGCGATCCAGAATCCCGCCGTAAGAATAACTCCACCAAGCAGGACCTGCCCTGCAAACTCGATGAGCGTCGATACGATGCCTGACACCTGACCAAAGCCGAGCCGGTTCGAAGCCTCGACGGTTGCGAACAGCATGATGAATACGCTGACAACCTGGCCAGCAAATGCCGATAACGAAAAACCGTCGGACGACACGGCGGCGAGGCCGAGCTTCTGTGGCAACGCGTTGGCGCCAAGCCCATCGAGCATTCGTGCAATGAGGCCGGAGACGAAACGTGCGAGGACAAATGCGATGCTCAGGATGATCACCGCGGCGAATATGTCCGGGATGGCCGCCATGAACGAGCCCAGCATTTGCGTCGCTGGTCCCGAGATTGCCTCTATTTGCAGCGTATTGAGCGCAGCAACCAGCGCCGGCACGAATACGAAGACAAAAACGAGCAGCCCGGCAAGCTGTGACAGGCTGACATTACCGGTCAAACCGGCTTTTTCGCCAACCCGGTCGAAACCCACCACTTGCAGCAGGTTCTGTACGAGGTCGCGTAGTATCTTCGCGACGAACCAACCGACGAGGCCGATAATGGCGGCGGCAAGGATGTTCGGCAGCATTGCGAGTATCTTGTCGACCATGCCCTGGACCGGTACCAGCAGCCCCTCCATCTTCAGGGTGCCGAGAATAGCCGGCAGGAACATGAGCAGTATCAACCAGTACAGTACGTCGCCGATGCTGTCGCTCACGGGCTTCATCTCGGCGGCGTGACTGACTTTCTCATCGATCGTCGTTTTCGACAGCGCACCGGTCGCCAGGGTGCGAACGATGTTCGCGAGAACCCAGGCAACTAGCGCGAGTATGGCGCCGGCGAACAGGCTGGGGCCGAACTCGAAAACCTTCGTCACGAGCGCCTGCAGGGGCTCGGAAACGATCTCGAGGTCCAGCACGTTGAAGAACGCGATGAGGACCAGGAACATCACGATCCAGAAGACACCTTTCGCGCCCCAGGACTCAGCGTCCACCTCGCTGTCGGTGCTGCTCGCGATACGCTCATTGAGGTTCGCTGCGTCCAGCAGCCGGCGCGTGCCGGCCCTAAGGACGACCGCGACCAGCCAGCCGACTACGAGAATACCGACAGCCGCGAGCATGCTCGGCAAGGTATCGCCGAGCGTTGCGAGTATAGATTCGAATGTTGTTCTGATTTCCATCGTTCAACCCCCTGTGTGGGTTACAGATATGCCTAGTAGCGGACCTTGGCCGGAAGTTCCTTCGCCTGCGACACCCAGCTGCTGACAACAGCAACGGAAGGGGGCCTGCGAACCAGGTTCTTCTCTTCGTTGACTTCGGCCATCTTTGCGGCGAGATTCTCGGCGTTGCGATGCTTGAGTTCGTTGACGGTGTCTACGCCTGCGCACTCCAGAAGCTCGGCATACTGACTTGCGACGCCTTTTATACGGAAAAGATCAGCCATGTTGACGCATTTCAGAATGCGCGACTCGCTGATACCTGTTTTTTCTGCCAGCGCCTTGCGCGACTTCTTGTCGCCGCCGGCTTCGAGCAGGCTCTCAACGGTACGGATCCCCGCGTCACGCAGAGCCGCTCCGGACTTCGGACCAATTCCTTCAATCTTCTCTATACCCTGTGCCATTTCTTCCTCCGTCATAGTGTGGATTTGGGATGGCGCGATTCTGAATTCCCGCTCGGAGTTAAACAATGCATTCATGGCAACTGTGACAGTTGTTCACATTTCGTCATCCGCTCGCCAAAGCGAGACACGCGTCACGCCGCCGGACGTGATCTTGTTGTTACGGTCAGAAGGGTGCGGCGTTTGTCTACTCGAGCAAACGCTTTGAAACTGGAGAGTCCAGTGCGTAGTCGGATCTTGTTGCTTTGTTGTATCGCGTCGGCCATTGGCGTCGGCTGCAGCAGCGCGAGCCGACACATCACGGTCGACCCCCGGTCGGCCGCACAAGTCCTGCCGGTAACCGATATTGCGCGAGCGCAAGAGACGATATTGCTGGTCAGCCTCGACGACGGCCAGGTGGTCATGCAAACGATCACGTCCGAGGCCGACATTTGTTTCAAGATGGCTTCTGACAGCGCCACGACCTGCCTGGTTCGCGGCGCGCCGATCGTAGACCCCGTCACAAATGCGGTTATCGGCATCGAGATGGTTGAAACCCACATCGACCTGATCGCCAAGACAAACTAGTACAGCCTCACCTCCAATTGTTAACGATTGTTACAGCGCGTCGATTTGCGCTGTCCTGCCCCTATACTCCGCCGCCGACACAATCTGAAATGTAGGAGTACCTGTTATGAACAAACCTTACTTGAAGGCACTTGGAGTGCTTGCGAGTGCGGCTATCGCCTCCGGCTGTGCCAGCATGGCAGCCGAGACCGAGACCACGTCGGCAGCATCAACGGTCTCGACCGCTGAGCTCGAGGCAAGCCAGCGGCGCATCAATCAACTCGAGTCGGCCCTGGCCGCCAAGGAAAGCGACCTGGCAGCTGCCAACGCCCGCGCGGCTAACAGCACGTCGTCGGACCGCTCGACCGCCATGGACGCCAGTCTGTTTCCGCCGAACCCCAAGCCCGGCCAATGCTACGCGCGCGTGCTGATTCCGGCGAAGGTAGAGACCTTTACCGAGAACGTCATGAGCCGCGACGCCTCCGAGCGCATCGAGATCATTCCGGCTCGCTATGAGACGGCTTCCGAAACCGTTCTCGTCAAGGAAGCATCGACCAGGCTGGAAGTAATCCCGGCAGTCTATGGCGAAGTGACCGAGCGCGTGCTCGTCAAGCCCGCGTCGAGCAAGATCGTCGAGGTCCCGGCCGTTTACGACACCGTGACCGAGCGCGTTCTCGACAAGCCGGCGCACACGGCGTGGAAGAAAGGACCGGCGGCTGTACAGGCGTCGAACGTCCTGTCGGAGGCAACCACCGATACGGGCGAGATCATGTGCCTGGTCGAAGTCCCGGCAACCTACAGGACTGTCACCAAGCGCGTCCTGGTAACGCCGGCTCGCACCGAGAAGATCGAGATCCCGGCTGAGTACAAGACGGTTACGAAGACCGTCGTCAAAGCGCCGGCCACGACTCGTGAAGTCATGATCCCTGCCAAGTACGACACCGTGAAGGTGACCAAGCTCGTATCTCCGGCAACCGAGAAACGCATTGCGATCCCGGCCGAGTACCAGACGGTAACGCGTAACAAGCGCGTAAGTGATGACCGCATGGAATGGCGCCAGGTCATGTGCGAGGTGAACATGACGCGTGACAATGTCATGGCCTTGCAACAGGCGCTGGCCGACAAGGGTTACTACAAAGCCGGTATCGACGGAATCATTGGGGCGCAGACCTTGGGCGCGGCACGGAAGTACGCACTCGATAAGAACCTGCCTGCTGGCAGCAACTACGTGCCGATGGAAGTCGTCAAGAGCCTCCAGATCAAACTCTGATCTCGCGACTTGATTTGACGACTGGAAGCCGCGCATTTCGATGCGCGGCTTTTTTCGTTCTACCAGGCCGGTTTCAGACGCCCTTTGTCATCGGCCGAATAGGGCATCCAGACGAGCCCGACCAACGGCACATGAATGTCTGTCGCCTTGGCGCGAACGACGATCTCATCCAGCTCTTCGAGCTGAGCGTCGAACGCCGTGTCGAGCGCAGCAACCTCCTTTTCACATTCAGCGCTCAAGACCTGCAGGTCCGCAGTCACCTTGGCGGCGGTTTCCTTCGCGCGCGCAACATCTGCCGCTTCCTTGCTCGCGCCCCCCGCGGTCTTGATCGCACTGCCGATCTTGGTTGCCGTGCCGCTGGATAAGCGCTTGCGGCCGAGCACGGCACCGAGGATCGCCGTGCCGAACGAAATGGCCGTGTCGAGTTTCTTTTTGGTGGACTGTTGCTGCTCGCGCTCTATCGCCTGGTTGGCGCGCAGCAGCCGATTCTCGAGCGTCGTCACCTTGCTGGCGTAGCGCTTGCGCACCTTGGCGATGGCCTGGTCACGTTTCTCGCTCGCAACGTCCTGGAGCCGGACGCGAAAATCGCCTTCGGTCTCACCGGGGTCGGACGACAGGCGAAACCGCTTGCTGCGATAGAGCGTGATTGTCTCGTTCTGCCGCAGCCAGCGTTTGAAGTCGCGGTTCCACGCCGTGTAAGCCTTGGCCTTCGCAGCAGGTGCCGGGCAATCCGCATACGAGGCGCCCTCGGTACCTTCGTCAAGAAGATCGTCGTAGGACAGCTCGAGCGGTTCACTCTCGTCCCAGTCGATCGGGACGGGACCGTCGCCGAACTCCACGCTGTAAAGGACGTTGCGCTCGCTTTCGATCTTGTAGCGGGCGCTGCTGAACGCGATGTCGGCGGCGCCGACGAGCCGCGGGTGGTACACGGTGTTTTCGGCGTAACCCGGCACGAAGAACTGCTCGATCGATGGCGGCAACGCGGGCGCCGCGTCCGCCGCTTTGCGCCGCGGTTTGGTCACCGCCTTGGCCGCGGCGGCAAGTTTGTTCTTCGCTGCCCCCATCAGCGTGCGGATGTGATCGCGCGTCAGTGGTCCCGCCAGGTACGACAGCACCCAGCGCGTGTTGAAGACGACAGCCGCGTCTTCGTGGACGTTGTGCAGCAGAAAACGCCGTTTGCCGAGGCCGGCCAGCGTTCTCTCCATGGCCTGTTTGTCGAAATTACCGTCGCTGGCGCCTTCGAGCCCTTCCATGACCCGCGCTTTGTCGCGCTCGGTCTGCAGGCGGCCTATGAACCAGGTTCCCGTATTGGACAAGCCCTTGTAATCGAGGTCGACCGGGTTTTGCGTCGCGAGCACCAGGCCGAGCCCGTAGGCGCGCGCCTGCTTCAGCAATGTCAGGAACAGCCGCTTTGACGCCGGGTTCGCGACCGGCGGCATGTAGCCGAATATCTCGTCCATGTAGAGGATGGCGCGCAGGCTCGACGTACCCTGCTGCGCGCGCATCCACGCGATCAGCTGGTTGAGCAGCGTCGTGACGAAAAACATGCGTTGCGCATCGTCAAGATGCGAGATCGACATCACCGATATGCGCGGCTTGCCGTCCTCGGTGTATAGCAGGTTCTTCGCGTTGAGCGGTTCGCCCTGCATCCAGGCCTCGAAGCCCGGCGCTGCGAGCAGGTTGTTGAGCCGCATGGCGAGCGCGAAGCGGTCCTTCGCAGGGAAGAATGAGTCCAGGCTCATGACGCCGACCTGGGTAATTGGCGGATCCTGGATTTCGGCAATCAGGCCCGGAATATCGAGGTCATGACCGTCCTTCCAGGCGTTGTCGAGCAAGCGGGAGATGAGAATATGCTCACGGCTCGCGACCGGATCGGCGTCGATATCGAGCAGGGTCAGGATGCCGGTAGCCGTTGCCTGCACCCGCTCGCGGTACAGGTCCACGTCGTCGATCAGCTCCGGACCGGGCGCGTCAAAGCTGCGCAGCACCGAGACCGGCAGGCCGGAGTTGCTGCCCGGCGTGTAGATCGCGAGATCCGCGTTCTTCCTGAGCTGGGCGATGCGTTTGCCTGTCTGGCCCCACTGCCCGATACCTTTCTTCCAGAGCGCAGCCTGGGCGGCCGCATACTCGTCGACCGTCTGGCCCTTGTCCGTCGCTGCACGCGGGTTCACCCAGGGCTTGAAATCCTCCGGCCGAAGCTGCGGGAAGGTGAGCAACAGGTTGCCCATGTCGCCCTTGGGGTCGATCGCGATCACGGGAATGTGATCGAGAGCCGCTTCCTCGAGTATGCCGACACCGAGTCCGGTCTTGCCGGAGCCCGTCATGCCGATGATCACGGCATGCGTGGTCAGGTCCTTGGAGTCGTAGAGGACAAGCTCGTCCGTGAGCTTGTCAGCGTCGTTGTCATAGCGCTTGCCGAGATAGAAAGCGCCGAGCTTCTCGAAGTCGTGCATGTGCGCCCCGCGTATTACGGATAGGTGTAACTTGAGTCAAAACCGAGCGGAATTCCGGCTGCGTAATAGAGCAACAGGAATATCGTCCACGTGATGAGGAACCAGATCGAGTACGGCAGCATCATTGCCGTCACCGTTCCTATGCCGGTGTTCTTCACGTAGCGCTGGCAGTACACGACAACCAGCGGGAAGTACGGCATGAGCGGCGTGATGATGTTGGTGCTCGAATCACCGACGCGGTATGCGGCCTGGGTAAGATCAGGCGAAATACCCAGCGTCATCAGCATCGGCACGAAGATCGGCGCGAGCAGTCCCCACTTGCCGCTGGCCGAGCCGACGAAGATGTTGACGAACGCAGTGAGAAAGACGATTCCGACGATCGTGAACGCGGAAGGCAGACCCAGCCACTTGAGGAAGGTCGCACCTTCCACCGCAAGCAAGACGCCAAGGTTGGATACGTTGAATGCGTATACGAACTGGGCGATCCAGAACATGATCACGAGGTAGTACGCCATGCTCTTCATCGCATGCGACATACCATCGATCACGTCCTTCGAACTTTTCAACGTGCCGGCGGCGATACCGAAAACGATGCCGGGCACGAGGAACAGCAGGAAGATGAGCGACACGATCGCCCGCATCATCGGCGCCTGGCTGTTCGTCAGGCCGCCATCGGGCGCCCGCCAGGCCGAGCCTTCCGGCAAGGCTGTCACGAACAGCAGGACGAGCCCGAGCACCATGGCGATCAGCGACCAGCGCAGACCCCTGCTCTCATTCGGCTTGATGTCGTGGACCTCGGGCAGTTCGTCCTCGTCGCCGTCGACCTCGATGTGCGCGAGGCGCGGCTCGACGACTTTATCCGTCAGGTACCAGCCAAGCCCGACAATCAAAACGGACGATGCCGTCGTAAAGAAGTAGTTGTTGAGGGTGTTGAGCGTGATGTTTGGATCGAGGATCTGCGCGCCGGCCTGCGACAGCCCCTGCAGCAACGGATCGAGTGAAGACGGCACGAAGTTGGCCGAGAAACCACCGGACACGCCGGCGAATGCCGCGGCGATGCCGGCTAGCGGATGCCGTCCGGCGGCGTAGAAGATCACGCCTCCGAGGGGAATTACCAGCACGTAGCCGGCGTCCACGGCGGAGTGGCTGACGATGCCGACGAGAATAACCATCGGCGATAGCAGCGACTTCGACGTGACGTTGAGCAACGCTCGAATACTCGTCGTGATGAAGCCGGTGTGTTCCGCGACGCCGATACCGAGCATCGCGACGAGCACAACACCGATCGGGTGGAAGTGCGAAAAGTTGGTCACCATGACCGACAGGAACTCGGTCAGCGCGCCTCCCGATAGCAGGTTGTTGACCGCTATCGGCGCGTTGGTGCGCGGATCGATGGCCTGGAATGAGGCGTAGGACAACAGCCACGACAGCACCCAGACGGCGAACAACAGCGCGATGAACAAGACCGCCGGATCCGGAAGCTTGTTGCCGATGCGCTCGATCGCCGCGAGTACGCCCGTACTGCCGTTGGCCGTTGCTTTTTGTTCTTTTGCAGACATTTTCGTCCCCCAATTCGCCAATCAGGCGAGTTTACCGGTTTCTCGATTGAGCTGTAAGCGGCGAGCGAGGTATCTCTTTCTCGCTTAAGCGCTTCGCGATGCGCTCGAAAGAGACACCCCACTCGCCGCCTAAAGGTGCGTGGTTTGGATGTGTGTTGGAGCGCTGTGGGAGCGGCTTCCAGCCGCGATCGGGGCAAGATGCCGCTCCCACAGGAATGTCGCTCCTACCAACCACATTGCCGGTCGGCGTTCTGCTCCTTCAGGTACGCCATCAGTGGCGAGAAGTAATCGATGATCGAGGTTGCATCCATTTGCCGCGTACCCGTCAGCGTTTCGAGCGTGTCCTGCCAGGGCTGGCTCGCGCCTGCCTGCATCATTGCCCAGAATTTCTCGCCGGCCTCCTTGCTGTTGTAGATCGAGCAGGCCTGGAGTTCGCCGTCATGCCCGGCGAGGTCGCACAGGGCCTTCTGGAACTGGAACTGCAGGATATGCGCGAGGAAGTAACGCGAGTATGGCGTGTTCGCCGGAATGTGATACTTGGCGCCCGGGTCGAAGTCGGCTTCCGAGCGTTCGACCGGTGGCACGATGCCCTGGTATTTCGTGCGCAGGTCCCACCAGGCCTGGTTGTAGTTGTCCGGTGTTATTGCGCCCGAGAATACG
>Ga0316201_10001976_pt1 | contig 14324 bp, 15 predicted proteins | sample CS6wburrow_MG_FD_204516 | JGI IMG/M metagenome (GOLD analysis project Ga0316201, IMG submission 204516) | Coastal sediment microbial communities from Delaware Bay, Delaware, United States - CS-6 worm burrow | ecosystem: Environmental > Aquatic > Marine > Coastal > Sediment | place: USA... | reverse complement strand
TTTATAAAAGTACACCGAGTACAGGATGATTATTAAATTTGTTGAGTGAATTGAAGTTAAAGGCGTGAAGGAAGAAGGCGGGGGATTACAGGATAAACTATAGTTTTTCAGGTGGTTATTTTCAAAAAAGGGATCGATCTAAAACCAATCTCACGCAAAGACGCAAAGGCGCAAAGGCGCAAAGATGCTAAGTATTAAAGTATTATTGATGCGTCTTAGCGCGAAGCGCGAAGCGTGAGATTAAAAATACCACCCTTTTTGAAATTATTTTTTCTGACAATCTCTTGCCTGAATTTTTCAAAAATTAATTAAATATTTCAAACTAAAGTTTGAACGCCAACTATAAAATTTTCTCTTCTATAAACACGACGATTTGTTCTGGCTGATTCATATCAAGTCGCGGTAAATCGGTTGTGATTGCTAAAGGTTCATCGCTGGCAATCGCAATCACGGCCTTATCTTCTGGAAAAATAAATGAACGTTTTAAACTGGGTCGATGTACTTCAATTTTAGGAAAGCGTTCATGTTTAAACCCTTCTACCAAAATTAAATCCAATTTCTCTTGCTCTAAATGAGAGAGCAGTTCTTCTAAATTGGGTTCCTCAAATTCCTCCTCCATTTCAACCATTAAAGCCCACCTTTTCCGAGAAGCGACTAACATTTGCTCTGCGCCTGCTTCGCGTAGACGGTAACTGTCTTTGCCCGGATGATCGATATCAAATTTCTTATGGTGAGAATGCTTAATCATGCCGATGCGTAAGCCTTTGGCCTTAAGTAAGGGTATTATTTTTAATAATAAAGTCGTTTTGCCCGTGCCACTGTAAGCAACAAAACCTAAAATTGGAATACGTGTCATTTAAGTTATCCGTTATTTACTTTAGTTTGTTGTTTTTGGTACAAACTTTAGTTTGTCTGGGTAAAATGACAATGCAAACTAAAGTTGGAACGTAGAGCTAAATTCCATTGAAAGTGCTTCGTGTGTGTTGATATTTAAAAAGGTGTCGAGGCTGTCTGAAAAATCAACTTCTATTAATTGGGTGAGTCTCAAAAAACCCTGTATGCTACGTTCACCGCTTTCTAAATAGCTTAATAATTCGTTTAATAAACGACGTTTGAGTAGGGAAAATATAGGGTGTATACGCTGGCCATCGTATGCGACGCTGGCTTCTGCATCGCTTTCCCTTAAACCCGTATATAAACGTTTAGCGATTTCTGGACTCAGTCGCGGGGAATCACAGGGTACAAATAAAATATAATCGGTTTCAGCCTTGGCTAAGGCGGTTGCCATGCCGGCGAGGGGGCCGTCGTAATGTCCAAAAGTATCACCGAATACGGGGCAATCACCGAGTTGTGCATAGTGTTCCAGATGACGATTGGCGCTGATTAAAAGTTGCCCCACTTGGGGGCGTAGGGCGGCAATGACATATTCAACCATCGGTTTGTTATTGAGTAAAATCAACCCTTTATCAAGGCCACCCATGCGGGTGGCACGCCCACCGGCTAGGATTACGCCGGTTAGCTTGTCTTTGTGATTTAAAAAATCGTCCATTTTGAAATGCTTTTAATTGCAAACGAAAGTAGGAACGTATACCGATATTTATAAAGCTGAAATCGTTTGATAAACGGAGTGAAAAATCGAATTCATTTTCGGGTGTCTTTTTAGAAAAGTTTGAGTTAAAACCTGTCGGCTTTCCTTGGGTATTTTTAAAGTTAAATTAGTGCCTTTTGCGACATTAATAAAATAAACTAACGCTGAAGCAAATAATTCAATGTTTTCCGTTGAGAGTTGAGGCAAAACGATTTCATAATCGGCTTTCTCATTCAATCTCAGTTTCCAGCTATTGGATATGAAACCGATTTCATGTATTAGCGTGACACTGGAAATATTCTCAAAAGGTAAGCGAGTTGTTAAATCTAGAAAACGAGGCCAACTGATTGAAAAACAAAAAAAATTATTCCAAATAATGGATTCATCGGTTAAGGCTAACCCTTTGGAGCCTGAAAACAATGTGCCTGTATCAAAATAGAAATAATAGCTTTCCGTCGATTTTTTAACATCTTTAAAGAGTTCTATTTCCCATTCTTGATTGACATTGTCTTTAAACAAGAATCCTAAGTCATTGAAAAAATCAGTTGATAGCGCCGTTTTAAAATTATGATGCCCATTTGCAAGAGAAATATGAGGATTGGCAAAAATGGGGGTCATGAGTTGATTAAGCCAGTCATGATCGGTTTGTGAGAGCTTAATATCTTGAGGGTATGACGATAAACAGTTGTTTAAAAAACGCAGTTGTTCAAGAGTGTTATGGCTATTGAACCTTTTTTCATGACACTGTGTTACCCAACCCGCTAAAATCGCTTTTTCTCTATCGGGTATTTCTAAGATCACCCGTTCTTTATGATCAGCGGTTTTATTGGAGTGGATGAAATAAAGCATTGCGGAAACAAAAGGTTCTATCGCATTATCGGGTACACGCGACAAGCGAATCTCATAGAGATCATCATTATTAATTTGTAGTTTCCAACCGGTTAAGGATAAATCGTTGTTCAAAACGTAACGCCGATCATAAATCAGTTTGATCGTTTTGATGTCATCAAATGCCAGATGATGCGTGAAGCCTATGAAATTTCTCCAAATCAGGGATTGATTGGTGAATGCAATTCCCCTTGAATACGAAAAAAAACGGCCAGTGTCGTAATAAAAATAATATTTTTCCGGAGTCTGACGCTTATCATAAAATAAGTGGCCTCGTTTTTTTAACTGGTTTTTAAACTGAAAATTTAATTCACTGAATCCGTAATGGTTTTTGAGTACCGTTTGGAAATTGCGATAAATTTCCTCATCAGAAGTGGATGATTCTGCTGTTAAGACGAGTTGAATTAAGGCATCAAACTGTTCCAAGTCGTCAGCAGAGGCTTGTTTAACGGCCTTCAAACAGTGGCTCATTTCCAGTAATGCAGGACGATAAGTCGCTTGCTCTAGGTGCATTTTTAGCGTTTCTGAGTTGCTACATAATCCCGCAAAAGAGGCGAGCGGAACAAGTCCGCATAAAGCTATAACAAGTTTGTATTGGTATAAGCAAAATATCTTCATTTCTATTCCTCCTGTTCGCGGTCGAAAGGATAGGAATTAAGTGGCCCAGGTGTAACTTGGGGAAATAAATCAACCAACAGTGCTAACAGGCGCCTCCTGTGAATAGGCCCAAGTGCAACCTTTCATCGTTAGACATCAGTTTTCAAGTATTTGATTTTAAGAATATTAGCACTCACTAATATACAATGGTGTGGATAACAAAATCAATTACTGACAAGTCTCCAAGAGACTGGTGTATAACGATGAGAGCTTGCACCTGGGGCTATGATACTCGCATAGCGAAGAACGTCGTTTCAGATTTTCAGGATTGAGGCCTTTTTGATATCAAACCATTATGCCTTTATCCGCCGTGGTTTTATTGAAATTGATAAAGTAAGTCATCGCTGAGAGAAAAGGCATGAGTGCTTCAACGGGTAAACGCGATAATCGTATTTCATTGTTTTTATTATTGTTAATGCGTAGTTTCCAACCCGTCCAAGATAAATTTTTGTTTAAAAAGTAACCCTTATCATAAACGAGTGTTAGCATTTGAATGTCATCAAATGCGAGACGATGTGCTTTGCCGATAAAATTTTTCCAAATCAGTGATTTATCGGTGAGTGCAATACCTCTTGAATCTGAAAACAGACGACCGGTGTCGTAGTAAAAATAATATTTTTCTCCCACTTCACGGACTTTAGAAAACAATTGGGTATTTTCTGTTGGATGGTTTTCAAAGTAGTGTGCAAACTTAAATTCGGGTTTATTTAACAGGTAAATTTCAAGTACGCTTTGGAAATTGTGAGAGGCTTGTTCTAATGAAGTTGAGTAATCTTTTGTGAGGACTTGTTTAATTAAGTCGACAAAGAGATGTAAATCGTTTTTTGAGGGTTGTTTATCAACCGCTAAAGCTAAACAGTTATCCATTTCATTTAACGCTTTGATATATTCGCCCTGTTCCCTAAACGTTTTGAGAGATTCGGTGTCATGACAATTCGTGGTGACAGCTGCACTTGATGGCGGCCAACATAATACTATAAGAAGGCTGTATTGGCATAAGTTATTGAAAGACATAGTATAGCGCCTATTTTGAATTTTGTGCTAGGATTGGGCAACCCATAAGGATTTCCCTTACAAGGTTGCCCCCTGTTTTCCACTTGTTTTACTGTGTGAGTGGGAGATCGTTTGCAGCGTTACCTTGAAGTGGTGATAAAGACAAAATCCACTTGACGAGCGTCTTTGCTTCATCGTCTGTAATGGTATTAGGTGTCATCATGGGTAGCATACTATTCCACACACCATCCCCTCCATTTGTCACCTTGTTTACCAACATCTGGATGGTGGCTTCGTTATCCTTTTGGGCTTGATAATGAGTTGCTATCTGTTGTAGGCTAGGCCCTAAAAACAGGTTCGCTCCTTCGATCTGATGACAAGTTATACAGTTTTTTTGTTGTGCCAAGCCCTGATCGGCAACAACGCTACCCGTCAATAAAACGCTACTGGCGGCTAAACCCATACAAAACATTTTCAAAGTGGACTGCATTAACAAGTTCCCTTATTAGTGATGTGTTAAGTGATTGGTTAAAAAGTGCTTTGCTTGATAGTGATATCTCAAGTCTACCGATTATCGAACAAACTATAGATTGAGTTTGAACAAGCTTATGAATTTTAGCCGGCATTAAAAATGAAGTCAATACCATTTCAATTATCTGTAGGGGCAATCCCTTCTTGTTGCCCATATCTCTATAAATGAATTACATTTTGTGAGGTCACAGCCCTCATTGACAAGTATCGGATTTTTGCGAGGAAAAATAGGCTGCAAAATTTTCTATAGTGGCCTCATCTACAAAAAACGCTGCCATGGGAGACATCTGCGGATCTTTCCGTACACCCGTTTTGTAGGCCTTCATTGAGTTCCTTAGATAGGCTTGATGCTGGCCTGCCAGTTTAGGATAAAGGGATTTTTGACTATTGCCGTCTTCACCATGACAGATTGAAGTACATGATACGGCCGCTTTCGCTTTACCTGCCTTCACTTTTTTCGGATCGCTATCAGGCTTGTCACTACAGCTATTGGATTTTTGGGTGGAAAAATAAGCCGCGAGATCATTCATATCGCTTTCATTTTTTAAATACTCTTCCGCTATTGGAGACATTATTTTATTATTTTTGCGGTTACCGTTCTTGTAAGCTTTCATTGATTTAATCAGATAATCAAAATGTTGTCCTGCCAGTTTTGGGTAATCTGGAAATAGACTATTACCATCTAACATATGACAAGCAATACAGCCGGTGGCTTTACTTTTGCCAGCCGCAGCATCACCTACGGCATAAACTGTAAAAGCCGCGCCTAGCATGGCACTGGCGCTCAGAAGCCTAATCATTTTTTTCATGAGCTAATTTCAGTTATCAATTATCAATAGAGACGCACGGCAGTGAGACGCACGGCAGTGCGTCTCTACTAGATATAATCCTTGTAGTTATTCATTCGACGATGAGCCAGATCCGTTTTCTTAATATTCACCAGTAGGGTATTAAAAGCAAAAGCGCCGGCTGGGCTGGGTTTATCCAGTGTGAGAAAATCGGGATTGCCTGCTCGATCAATTCCATTTTCATCTTGATCCATCCATGCACCTTCATGTAAAACCGCTACCCCTGGCATACAGCGTTCTGTCACATACGCGGGTACAACCACTTTACCGCGTTCATTCCACACTTCGACAACATCACCCATTTTAACGCCAAGTTTCTTAGCATCACTGGCATTGAGGGTGACTTCTTGTTCATAAGTTTCCCGTAATGCTTGGACATTATAAAAAATACTGTGCGTTCGCCAACGCGGGTGAGGCGTGATTAAATGAAAAGGGTATTGGGCCACTTTTTCACTGCCTAGCCATTCCCACGGTTCAATCCATTTAGGAATAGCCGGAATGTGATAGCCATAAGGCATTTTAGTCCAATCGGTAATACGGGCTAATGATGTCGAAAAGATTTCGATTTTACCCGATGGTGTCGCCCAAGGTTTACCCCTTTCAACATTATCTTGAAAGGCAACATGAGGGCGTGAGAGTTTGAATTTGTATATACCGCGTTTTTTAAACGTTTCCCATGTCATTTCAACTTGTTGGTGGCGCATCACTTTTGTTTCCCACCAGGTTCGCAAATAAGCTTCATCTACGGCATCGTTGTCTTCAAAATAATCCAGATTCGCTTTAGGATTATATCGTTTACCGAATCCTAAGCGGTAAGCTAATTCTGTAAACACTTGGAAATCGGTTTTAGACTCCCCTAGCGGTTTTATGACTTTAGGGCGATGGATATAATAATGTCCTTTATACCAAGGTAAAGCAACATCATGGCGTTCAAAATGCGTGGTAATCGGTAATAAGACATCGGCCCATAAGCCTGATGGTGTAATGGTAGAATCCATCGACACGACTAAATCCAGTTTTTTAATGGCTTGGAGGCCTTTATTGATATTGCTTAACTGATTTAACCAGTCTGAACCTTGCCAGAAAATCCCTCGAATATTGGGAATTTGTCCATCCGTACTATCGTTACGAGGCCATAATCCAATTTCTTCACGTTTCAGATGGGGGTAATTCAAGACACAATGCGCCCAAGTATCTGATTTAATAGATTGTTTCCAAATATTTCTATATTCATCGTAAGGGTAAGCGACCCCTTCAGGTTGCCAAGCTTTGCCAACGCCTTCTGATGATCCGCCTAGTATCCCGATATTGCCCGTCATGGTTTGTAAAGCGGCTGCCATGCGACTATATTGCTCCCCATAGGCGGAACGCCCTGGGGCCCAAGAGGCTTTTAATGCGGCCGGTTTGGTTGTTGCGTACAAGTGAGCGAGTTTTTTGATATCGGCCGCTTTAACACCGCAAATCGGTTCTGCCCATTCAGGGCTTTTAGCTTGTCCATCAGATTGACCCAAAATATAATCTTTAAAATTCTCCTGCCCTTTCGCCCAAGCGGGCATGGTGCCCGCGTCCATACCTTGCGTAAATTCATCAATAAAAGCTTGATCTTGTAATTCATTCACAAAAATATAATGTGCCATTGCGGCCATCATGGCCGCATCGGTATTAGGTTTTATGGGAATCCACCACGCATCATAAGCGGCCCCACTGTCTGTATATTGCGGATCAACCAAGACAAATTGGCAACCACGCTGTTTAGCCAGGCGCATATAATAAAACGTATTGCCCCCATGAAACGTATAAGCCGGATTCCAACCCCACATAATCATCAATTTGGTATGAGCAAAGGTGTCATCTTCATTGCCATCCGCAATGCTGCCAAAAGTGAGACGGGAACTCAAACTGGTACCTTGATAAGAAGGGACAGACCAAGAACTGGTACGACAGCCAAACAGGCCTAAAAAACGGCCTAATAATCCCTGAATTTGATCAGATTTATGTAGCACTCCCCAAGACGCGCCGGCATAACTTTGATCTAAAATCGCCGTGGGGCCATATTGCGCTTTAAGAAACTGCATTTTGTCAGCAATAAAGCCCAATGCTTCATCCCACGAGGCCCGTTTAAACTGGCCTTCACCACGATCACCTACCCGCATCATGGGATAAAGTAAACGCTCAGGCGAATATAATCGCTTTCGATAGGCGCGTCCGCGTAAACAGGCACGTAATTGTGGGAGTTCTTCCGTATCTGTGCCCAAAGCATCACCCTGATAGGCTCCATTATCGGTCGATAAACGGACAATCACATCCCCTTTTTTATGGGCAACTAAGACATGCCGTGAACCACAATTATGAGCACAACTGGTCACAACGTGAGTTAATTCATCGTCACGCAGAGAAGAGGGTTCAATCGCATCCGCTTTAACATCATGATTTTGATTCACTAATCCATTGCCAGCGAGGGCGATTGCTGTTGTCTTTAAAAAACCGCGCCGATCTATGTTCAAGCGAGAAGCCAGCCATTTCAGTTCCCTACTCATTCCATTTTTTATCACAAGTCCATTCGTTACAAAATACAGGCCTACAAAAAATCAGTCATAAATTGTAAATCGTTTACGATATTAAAGGCATTTTCAACCGGTATTGATAAATTTATTTATGAAAATAGCGTTTTTTCGATAATCGTTTGGCCTGAGACAGAACGAAATATCAAGAAGATCACTCTTTTGAGAACAGATGTGATCATTGAACATTGATAATTGTTCATTGAACATTGATATAGATTATTGTTTGCTCTCAAAATCAGTCGCGACCCCACTCATACCATCGCTTCCCCCCATATTGGACATGCGCTTGATAGGTTGCAGTACCAAATTGCCTTTCTTATCAATCCAAAATTGACCATAAGTCATCCGATAAACTTTAGGTATTTTTTCGCCTTCATGTACATCAGGTATCGTTTCCATACCCATCATACTCGGCATATCCGCCATGCTCGCTATATCCGCCATACTTGGCATATTGTCCATACTTGGCACACTTGAATTATCACTGCTCACCCCATTAGGATTAGGGGTAACTGCAGGATAGAGAACAATTTGACCATTACCGTAATGCTCATACCAGCCACGAACTTGAAGAACATTACCTGCGAACACTGGGTTTGTGTCTTGGACATTTGACGTACCGCTTATCTCAGCGGAAACTTGAGGGGTTGCGATTAAACTCCCCAGTAAGGCGATTAAACTCAAAGTTTTTTGGTGAAGCATTATTAATTTTCCTTAATTGAATTTCTTTAAACAACACGGTTAAATGATAGGAATTGTAGAGACGCGAGGCAGGAGACGCACGGCAGTGCGTCTCTACGAAACCTGACACACTATCTATTATTTCGATGAGGGGTTTCCAAGGAACCCTATAGATTGCTAAGTAATTCGACGCAATATTTCAACGCCTTCTACATGATGCTTAATCACGCCAAGCAGGTGCAGCAAGAACACACCTAAAAAGGTATAAGTCATGTAATAATGAAGTGAACTGGTTAATCCTTTCCATTCAGGCTCAGTGGGAAAAATTTGGGGTAGGGGTATACCATAAAAATAAACGTCATGCCCATGTACATTTGACAAGGCATAACCACTGATAGGTACGAGAATCATCAACAAATAAAGCAAATACACCACTCCTTGAGAGATGCGATGAATCAGTGGTGCAATATCGGCAGGTGGCCCAGGTTGTTGTGTCAGGAGGCGAGCGACGAGACGCATCAAAACGAGCATAAATACCAAAACCCCCGTTGCCTTATGGAAATTGTACATCAACCACGGTTCCGCCTCTTTAAACTCTATCATCACGACACCTAAAACAAAAATGATGGCAAACAAAACAAACATTAACCAGTGAATCACGCGAATCGCGCTATGATACTTTTCATTCATTATAAAATGCCTCTTAGCTTAAATAAATAATTGGTAATTAGTCATTAATCAATCTGAACGAGTACCTTGTCAATTTTGTCGGTTATATAGTAGGGGGAGAGGCCTTTGAAATCCAGGGCACCCGACTTCAGCCCGCTGACAACGTACTAGCCTTTTACCACAACTTATTTCAGATTGATGTATAAATAAAACATAATTTAAATTATATTATATTATTACTCTCTTCGCCAAAAGCAAATAGCAAGGTTTGTAGTAGGCAATTTATAGCCTTGCTTCTTATAAGGTTTGTAGTAAGAGCCTCTTGCAAAACTCTTGGGCATAAACGAGAAATCAATAACTTACATGCCATTAGAGATTCGTAACTTATTGATTTATGCTTGAGCATCGGAGTTTTGCAAGTTCCTCGTAAGGCAAACTAAAAGTACAACTTCTTTTAGGATTAAAGGGATTGTTGAAAAGCGACAAGATTGAAAGTCAATAAAAAAAACTCATTGAAATAAAAAAACAATCCCTTTTATGCAAAAGTTTTTGCGCGTGAAATGTTAAACACTTTTTAAGTCCGTTCTGTATATCGCTTATATTTAAAAAAAAATTATAAATTAATTATTCACAATGTCCAATAATAAATTATCACTTGCATTTACGCCAGTAGCACATATATAAAACATCGCGGGTATTAATAAACGCTTTCAAACTGACGTAAATAGAACTGCCTTATTAGTCATCTCACATTTCACTTACTAAAAGAGGATATTAAGAATGGGTGTATTAGTTGGACGTGCTGCTCCTGATTTCACAGCTGCTGCCGTATTAGGTAACGGCGAAATTGTTGATGGTTATAATTTCAAAGAGGCCGTTAAAGGCAAATATGCTGTCGTGTTTTTCTATCCATTGGATTTTACCTTTGTGTGTCCAACAGAATTGCTCGCGTTTGATAAACGCCTTGCGGCCTTTAAAGAACGCAATGTTGAAGTTGTCGGTGTTTCAGTTGACTCCCAGTTTGTACATAACGCATGGCGCAATACGCCCGTTGACAAAGGCGGTATTGGTGCGGTGGGTTATACATTGGTAGCGGATTTAACTCATGCCATCGCCAAAGCTTATGATGTCGAAACCCCTAATGGTGCAGTCGCTTTCCGTGGCTCATTCCTTATTGATATAGAAGGTGTTGTCCGTCATCAAGTCGTCAATGATTTACCACTGGGACGCAACATTGACGATATGATTCGCATGGTTGATGCCTTACAATTCAATGAAACACATGGCGAAGTTTGCCCCGCTGGTTGGGAGAAAGGCTCGGCCGGTATGAAAGACACGCCAGACGGCGTGGCCTCCTACCTGTCAAAACATGCCAACGAACTCTAAAAATTAAATTAAAATTATTCGTTTCCCCTCTATTTCCCCTCTCTAAAAGGAGGGGATTTTTCATTGATTTTCCCCTATTCCATTCTTTAATAAACGAATCCCAAAAAAGGCTTGAAAAAAAAATGTCTTATGCCCTCAAAATAAAAATAGTGCTTTTTGGCGCGGCAAGTCTGATTTTTGGTGTCATTTTAATGAGTTGGGGATTTGATGATATTAACGGTTTATTAGCACATCCTGCCCGTACTGGTCTACTATTATTATTACTCGTTCAATTTCTTATCATCATATTATTTGTACCCCTGGCTTGGACGCGCGGCCGATTGCCGGCTGAACCGATTGATGAGCATAATAGGCTAGTCATTTTTATAGGCATAATGGGTATATTATTATTTATAATGATTTCTCCCTTTTCTGATAGACATGAATGGATGCGGTTATCAGATAGCGATGGTTTGCGTTACTTTGGACTTTTTATGGTAACGCTAGGCGTATTCTTCAGTACATGGGCTGCCGTTCATCTGTGTCAACATCTGACTATTCAAGTCCAAACCAACCAATACCAATTAGTGACTGATGGCCCCTTTAAACTTGTTCGCCATCCGCGTGATTTTGGTAGCATTCTCATCTTTATTGGTATTCCATTAGTATTTTTATCCAGTTTGGGATTACTATTAGCCTTTCTTTCCACAGCCGGCCTATTTGAACGTATTAGCCGAGAAGAAAAAATGTTGCAGCAACAATTTCAAGAAGAATGGTCAACGTATACTCAGAAAACAAAATGCCTGATTCCTTGGGCTTAACCAGCTGCACAATATTGAATGTCAATCCTACCGTTTATCATCGGCCTCTTGCTCGCTGCTTTGATGGGCTACCTAGCGTGGCGTATCAAGGCTTTATCGCTCAGTGGCGCGTGGGCTGCAACACTCATTGGTAGTCTGATTTTTGGTTTAGGCGGCCTATCATGGGCGATACTCTTACTCACCTTTTTTCTCTCCTCAAGCGCCCTGTCTCATACCTTTACTCGTCATAAAACCCACTTAATCGAAAAATTCGCTAAAGGTTCGCAACGCGACTGGACACAAGTCTTTGCGAATGGCGGTTTGGGGGCACTACTGGTGATTGCCCACCTTGTTTACCCCGATTTACTTTGGCCTTGGATAGCCTATGCTGGCGCAATGGCAACCGTTAATGCCGACACCTGGGCAACCGAATTAGGCGTATTAAGTAAAAGTCTGCCACGCTTAATCACCACCGGTCAAATTATGGAACGCGGCACTTCTGGTGCCATCACTCCCTTAGGCACTTTAGCCACCCTAGCCGGTGCGCTATTGATAGCCAGTTTCACGGCCCTACTGACGACTCCACAACTTAATTTCAACACTTGTATAGCAATCGTTACATTAGCTGGCTTCACCGGTTCCCTGATCGACTCACTATTAGGTGCCACAGTACAAGCGGTTTATGAATGTCCGCATTGCGCCACAGAAACAGAACGTCATCCTCGACACACCTGCGGTAAAAAAACGTTACTTGCTCAAGGTTTTTCAGGGATAAACAATGTTTCACGCAAAAGTTTTGCGCGCAAAACTTTTGCGTGAAATAGTGAATTTCATCAGTTCTGTTGGTGGGGCAGCGACAGCGGTTGGTTTATTGCAATGCGTATTGTGATAATTTCTTTGAAAAACAAGGGTATCAAAGTCGTTGGGTAATCGATTTCCCTAGGTTGATCTCGCGTCGCTTCAAACCGAAGTGTCACCTTCCGCTATTCACATTCAAGCCTTTCAGAGTTGGGGCATTTTGGTGATCGGTTTATCCAGCTTGCACCTCAATGCCATTAACATTAAGGAAGAACACGCAAGGGTAGTGTTGTTTTGTAGGGGCAGACCTGCGTGTCTGCCCTTAATTAATACAATTTCAAAAAAGCTCTCAGTCAACACCCTAGATTCTACCCGAATTTTGAACGCCAATTGAAGGGAAGCTAGGCTAAAAATCAAGTTTGAACGCCAAGATTTCAGCCACCCTCACCTACATTGCAACACTATTTTGTATGTTGACGACAGTCTCGTTTTCTGTCACCGTAAAGCATCTTATTTATAATTTGATAGACGCATCCTAACAAGTCACGATTTGGAGGTAAGTATGCCTATAGAAAGAGTCGTTCTCTACGAAGCCATTAAAACTTTACCTGATCCTTTTTTACCTCAACTGGCTGAATTTATTGCTTTTTTGCAAATGAAAGCGCAACAAAAAATCAATGTTTTGGCAATTTTGTCAACCAACACTGAGGAACAATCTGCTCGTTCTCTACAAAATGAGCGTTTAGAAAAAGCGGCTCAAACTTTATTTGATGATTATATGAATAACAATGAACTAACAGCGTTTAGCTGTTTAGATGGAGAAGATTTTCATGCGTAGAGGCGAAATCTGGTTAATTAACCTTGATCCAACGATTGGCGCAGAAATCAAAAAGACTCGTCCAGCGGTTATTGTGAGTCATGATAAGATGGGTATTCTGCCATTACGCATCATTGTGCCTATTACCCATTGGCAAGAACGCTATTGCCAAGCCCTTTGGTTAATAAAAATTAAGCCTTCAACTCTCAACGGGTTACAACAACTTTCCTGTGCGGATACCTTTCAAGTACGTTCTGTTGCTCAACAACGGTTTGTTAAAAAATGGGGTACGTTATCGGATAACGAAATGGACGCTATTACGAAGGGATTAGCTGTTGTATTAATGTAGAATTATTTAGATTCCATTTTTCCATCTGAAATTTTATTTGAGGAATTGATACGGCCTTTAGGCAATCACAGGGCAAGCACAAGGGATTGCCCCTACAAGCATAATATCCTTTATAGCAGCAATCCCTGTGTTTTCAGTTTTCCCCTTCTCCAATCGCTGGCACGTTGGCCATTTCTGCCAACACTTCAGCAATATGATAAACCTTTACAGGACTTTTTAAGCGTTTTAAACGCCCGGCTATATTCAATAAACAACCCATATCACCTGCCAGTAAAACTTCAGCCTCGGTGGCTTCAATATGAGCCACTTTGTCGGATACCATGCGAGCAGAAATCTCAGGATATTTAACACAAAAGGTGCCGCCAAATCCGCAACAGACATCGGCCTCTTTCATTTCATTTATTTGGCAACCTTGTACAGTGTTCAATAATTGTCGTGGTTGGCTATGAATCCCTAATTCTCGTAATCCTGAGCAAGCGTCGTGATAGGTAACGGCGTGTTCAAATTGGGCCGATATTTGTGTCATACCACAGACATCGGTTAAAAAACTCACTAATTCATAACAGCGATTGGCAAAAGCTTGCGCTTTCTCTTCCCATTGTGCATCATCCTTAAATAATTGTGGATAATGGTGTTTAAGCATCGCGGCACATGAACCGGATGGGGCGACGATATAATCAAATTCATCGAAATGATTAATGACTTGTTGAGCAATTTGGCGAGTATTGGCTAAATCGCCATTATTATAAGCCGGTTGTCCACAACACGTTTGGGCG
>Ga0316201_10001975_pt1 | contig 14327 bp, 11 predicted proteins | sample CS6wburrow_MG_FD_204516 | JGI IMG/M metagenome (GOLD analysis project Ga0316201, IMG submission 204516) | Coastal sediment microbial communities from Delaware Bay, Delaware, United States - CS-6 worm burrow | ecosystem: Environmental > Aquatic > Marine > Coastal > Sediment | place: USA... | reverse complement strand
GAAAAAGCTTGGGATAGAAGATGAATAAAACGTTATTATGTGATACCTGTGTCATCATTGATTTGATTAATGAAAATGATCTACTCTTATCTAAGCTGTCAAAACAAGAGCACTTTACTCTTTTTGTCAATAGTATTATTGAGATGGAATTATTGCAAGGCGTGCATAACAAACAAGAATTGAAAAAAGTTGAACAAAAATTAACGCTTTTTCATCGTTTGGAAATTAATCAAGATATTTTAGAGACGGCTACCGATTTAGTTAAAAGCTATTCATTATCTCATCAATTAAAATTAGCGGATGCAATCATTGCCGCAACGGCAATGACTTATGATGTGCCCTTTTATACCTATAATAAACGAGACTTTAGATCTTTTTCTGGTATTCGGCTCTGGGCCCCTTAAACAAGTGTCGTATGGCTTATGTGTAGAGTGGGTAGATTCTTCGTTGTAAGCCTCCATTTATCGAATCCTAATCGGCTAATTGATGGCTTGAAGAATCTATCTATACTAAGTGGAAATCAAAAGCGTGAAAATGTTGAAAAGCCTTATTAAATAAGGCCTTACAATCATTTAAAACGATTTTCACTGAAAGGATTGGCGATTAGTATAACTGCTTATAACAGATTTTGGGGAGGGCCATTTTAATGAATTGTTAATTATGTGTGTTAATGATGTGTGTTAATTATAAAGGCTTTTATTATTAGTAACTGATTGTTTTTTCATGATAAATCAATAAGCCGCCCGTTTTTTTAAAACAGAAATAAAATAGATGTATTAACCTAAAATGACTCATTAAAAAACACTCAAACCATAGATCATGCTTTGAAATAAGTGCCGCACCGATCATCCGTTATAATCAGAAAAAATGTATTTAACCTAATCGGGAAACGCTATAATCAGCACAATCAATGTTTTAATCAGCGTCAATCATGACAATCAGCGCAATCAGCGTTCTATCAATAAATCAATAGGTTACGGATTGTTATTTGGAACAAGATTTTTGTGATGAATTTGATATGAAAAGACGTAATCGTAAATTATTGAAAAATATAACAATAATTTTTTTAAATCTGTGATGAGTATTGATGAATTTGAGATGAATTTAAGATGAATTTGAGATGAATTTTGATCGTACACATTTATCAAGTCATTGAAATTAAAGATATTTAAATCATTGGCATACATATTGTGTACTATAGATTTTAATATCAGTAAAACCCAAAACGGGCATAAACGAATAACTGTTGACAGATAGAGTTTTTGAATGCTTTGGAGTTCATTTGTTCATTCATAAAATCATTCTATTAATTGATTGTTGGAGTGAGCTTGCGAAACGAAGTAACGAGCGAGATCACGCCAACCTACTTAGTATGCCCTACGCAAGTTGTGCATTTTATTTCAAACAGGAGAATTTTTATGGTAGACAAAGCGAATGTCTATCCAAAAAGTGGAAATAATCCAACTCTTTCCAACTCAGACAGCTCCAAATCAAATCTTGGTGTCTGTTTTTCAGGCGGAGGTTCACGCGCCCTGACATGTGCTTGGGGACAAATGCTTGGCCTTAGCACTTTAAATCTTATTGATAAGGCACGTTACATCTCATCTGTCTCTGGCGGAACATGGGCCTCATCTATCTATACCTATTTGCCAGACCACATCACTGATGATGATCTGCTTGGTACTTATTATCCACCTGAAAATCTATCCCTGATAGACGGTACTGGTAAGTTAAACCTTAACAATCTAAACCCGTACAGTCTTGGTCAGGCCCCAGCAGGTATGGGTATTGATGAACTCGTCAAATGGGGAGCCATTTTTTTAATTGATAATTTGTTTGAACAGTCAAATTATAAATGGCTTTGGGCTTTCCTTGTGGGTAAATTTATTCTTGAATTTGAAGGGCTTAGAGCTGAAGGGGAAGATTGCTGGAGTTCTTCAAAATACTTTTCCCTTTCTCTAAACTATACCACTGGTCATTTTCCGGAGGGGGCCCCTTCAACAGATGATCTTTTCTTTGTACGTTCAGGGCGACCATTTCTCATTATGAATAATAACATAATGGAAAATTATGACTCGAATGTCGTACAATTTCCTAATCAAGTTACCCCCGTTTCTGGAGGTGCACAAGGCCAAACCCCAGATGCAACGATCATTGGTGGTGGTTCAGTTGAATCTTATGGTTATAGTTCAACACTCGAACAAGACTCCGCAGCCTCCTCACCAGTGGATATTACAGTATCCCAACCCTATTCGCTGATTGATATAGTCAGCACTTCAAGTGCTTTTTTTGCTGATACAATTGCAAACTTGATTAAAACACAAGTGAGTGATCCTGAAAAGAAGCAAAAACTCATTAGCCAGATTGAAGCTCACTTAAAACCAGAACATAAGGAAACCTTGCTTGCTAAAGCTAAGGAAGACTTTTTGGATATCTTAGATATTGGTGAAGATATCGTTGAAATTATTGGTCGATATTTGGAAAATATCGTTATCAAAGATTTATCTTTTTTAGATAAGATTATCCCGACCTATAATTATTGGCCCATTGGGAAGGTTAGCCAGAATCAAGAAACGCGTTTTACAGATGGTGGCACCCTTGAGAACACCGGGATTCTTGGTTTGTTAGCACAAACCGATACGGGGAGTAGCAACCAGGCTTTGATTAATCTAGTCGTTTTTGATAATACTGAAACCCCTCTGGAAAAGAAAAATAGCCATATTATTGCTGCAGGCCAAGCTGCACCGTTATTTGGAATTGATTTTGATACCAAGAAGGGTAGCTATCAACCCTTTACAGAGGAGCAAAAAAACCCTGCCAATCAAGATTTTAAAGCCACTAGCTTGATAACGGTGTTTAACAATAGTGAAGATTCATTTGGAAACACGCCATTTGACAATTTGGTCAAAGGACTTTATGCCGCTAGTTGCGGTGCCTCTTCTGGAGAACAACCAGATGATTCTAAAGTGAACACAGAAGCTGCTTTCTATGAACTGTCGTTAACGACAGTTCATAATCCCCTTGCAAACGTGACTGCTGGACGATCAGTCAAGATGATCTACATTCAAAATGCCAAAATGATGCATTGGCAAAATGAAATTGTTGATGAACAGCTGAAGAATGAGATAGCTGAAGGACAAGAAGAATCAGTTGATCCATTTAAAGCCTTTAAGGACTTTCCATATTATAATACTATTTTCAAGATTGGTATTGAAGCCAAAGAATCAAATGCCCTTTCACAAATGTGGGCATGGGCTATATCTGATGATTCAAGTCCGCTCAAAAACCAGTTGCAAACGTTTATTGAGAATGCTGCTTCATAATGGCGTTATGGCTAAAATTCGAGAGTTGTGGTTTGGAACTGGGTGGAGACACTAATCTCCTTTTCAGTTATCAGTTATCAGTTATCAGTTATCAACGCGGTCATTTTCGTTCCAATCAAAGCGCGTTTATTTTTTAACGCAAGAGGCGCAAGAGGCGCAAGAGGCGCAAAGATTTCTTTTGTAGATCAGCCTCTTTAGCGTCTTTAGCGTCTTTTGCGCCTTTTGCGTTTATTTCTTTAAAAAAAACCAAAACTTTGCTGAATTTCCGCGAGGCTTAGTCAATCAGATTAGAGGTATCAAATCGCTTGATAGCACCTATTGTCACTCGCTCGAACAATCTAAAACTTTTAACCACTTGATATGAGGGAATACCTTCTTCATAAGACAGAAAATATTCGGATAACAGAACATTCTCTTTTGGCATAGAAAAACGTGAGAAGATCACACCAGAGTTTAAATCATTTAGAAAAGACAATTTCTTCTCAGATGACAGTTTCTCTTTAAAGCTGAAAAAACTCAAATATTTGAGCATTTTCTGCTTTTCAAGTAAGCTGACAAAAAATAGGGTTCCCATATCGGTTGTGACTTGTATATCACCCTCTTCATCAACCGTTGCTTTGATAAGCGCATTGTCAAAAAGTCCCTGTATGATTTCAGGGGTTATTTTTTCTTCGTTAATCAAGGAATTGTTCATATTGTACCTCTAAGAAATCAGAATTTAATCAAACCCAAAACGAAACCTAACCTGTTTTTAAAACTTGTCAGGTTTGGCTTAAATGTTTTTCTTATTAAAGTCTTATTTCTAAATGGATGTCTATTTATTTTTTTTGAGAAGGTTTATCTTCATATTTCCTTTAATTGATTTGCCATTAGTCCGATAAAAATCGCTCTTGTTATAAAAAGAAGGTAATTCTCCTCTATAAATTATAATATCCCAACACTTGAGTTCGTTTATTATCGCCTTGTTTTCTTCCTTTATCTTATTAAAAAACTTATTGCTGGGTGTACCACTGATGAGTAAATAACTCTCTTTTTCTGAGATTTTGTTAATTTCCTTGAATAAATAATCTAATATTAAAAAGTCAGGGTTTTCTTCTCTATTTAATAGGTATTGTTTCACGAATTGATGGACGAATTCTTTTTTAAAATACGGGTTATTCATAATAATCAGTTTTTTGGAGTTAGGAATATATTGACTGACTTTTAATACTGATCCTTTAATGCCTTGCTTTGCTTCAAAGTCCACATTCAGAAAATCTTCTATCAAAGGATAATCTCCACCCATCAATTCTATTTTATTAATCCCCTTTAAATACTTTGCTTGTTTTATCAAATCATTGGCCAACAATAGATCAATATCAGATTGATTTTCCATCTCATCAGCAAGCTTTATAAATTTTTGAATCTTATTATTTTCCATTTGAGCAATATTTTATATCAAAATACTAAAGGCTTACCATTCAAAAATATTTTCCCTAAATAAGTGAATATCCATGCGCGTATCAATGATCTCAGTTGCTTCCATGCCAAACGTTTTAAAACAAATAACGCAAGAGGCGCAAGAGGCGCAAGAGGCGCAAAGATTTCTTTTGTAGATCAGCCTCTTTAGCGTCTTTTGCGTCTTTAAATTCTAAAGCCTTACCATTCAAAAATATTTTCCATAGATAAGTGAATGTCCATGCCAGTATCAATGATCTCTGTTGCTTCCGTGCCAAACGTTTTAAAATCATTGGGTGCCGAATAAACGGTGATGGATTCTGTCGCGGGTACGACTAACCAACAGGATTTAACCCCTAAGGCAAAAAAGGCATCAAATTTCGTGATAATCTCATTAATCGTTTGTTTGGGTGACAAGATTTCAATCACCAACGATGGCATTTGTGGCATTTTCATGAGATCGCGTCCCTTTTCCGTTGGACGTGAAGCCTTTTCTTTGTCATAAATACAAATATCGGGTATCAATTCATCTTTCGCTTTGAGCCCAAATTCGCTTAAATCTATTTGGCTCGCATCTAAACTTAACTCAACCAATGTTCTAAACCGTTTATCATGAGAAAGCAATGCAGTGAGTTGTGATTGAGCAAGACTGTGATTGAATGATCCCATTTTATACCTCTCTTCTTCATCTAATTCTAACGGCATATACCCTCCTAACGCATTTTCAGTTATCAGTTATCAGTTATCAGTTATCAGTTATCAACGCGGTAATTGGAATGTATGTAAATCTATCTGGTTTCGTTGGATTGAGCAAAGCTCAAGCCAACCTACGCGGACTAAACGATTTAATCCGTTGTTAGAAATTCCCCAATCAATTGTTCAAGACTAAAGTCCGTGAGTCCTGCCTTCTCAAGGGCTTGATTGACACTACCCAGACGCACAGTGTCGGCCACAATATCAGGGCGATTCAGTTGTTTAGCCAATTGCGCCGCTTTGACATAATCGGCGGCCTTATCCACGCCACGATTGATTTGCCAACCCACCATTTTATCCCCCTTGGGAGAAGCGATGTAATGCCCACTCGGCGTCCAGGCCACCCATTCGCGATTGTGTCCCTGAAACAGCGTCACTAAATTCTCCCGGCTGTCCACATCCCATAAACGCACCGTTTGATCAGCACTGCCAGAAACCAATAACTGCCCAGAAGGCGACACCGCCACCGCCAAAACATCGCCAGTATGACCGACATAATCACCGAGTTTCTCGCCCTCGCGGTTGTAGGCTGTGAGGACACCATTACCCCCACCACTGATGATGTGTTGGCCGTTGGGTGTGAAGGTGTAAGAAAGGTGAGCATAACCCTCGGTGCTGCCCCGTTCAATACTGGCAACCGTATCGTGGTGGCGAATGTCGAGGATGGCATTTTTATAACCATAGTTGCCTCCTTGTCGAGTGCGGAGTGCCCAATCACCGTAAACGTCTTGAGCGCGAATAAACTGATTTTCTCCGTTTGTGATTTGACGGGGAACCGCCAAAAAGGCGTTCACAGCTTTGGGCAGGGTGAGGCGGTATTCAAACGGTTCACGTTGAGCATTTGAAGAACCCACATCAGTTTTTCCCCAAGCCAATGTTTTGCCATCTGAAGAAAAACCAACTACAAAAATACTCGCACCCACACCACGGAGTCGTTGCTTGAGATGGCCTTCGCGCAATGACCACAGGTGAATTTCTTGATTATTGCCCCCGCCAGTAGCCACCCACTGTCCATCAGGACTGACGGCGGTTGCCAAAACAATATTATCATGGTCACGATAGGTGACGATTTCTTGGCCGTCGGGGATTGACCAGACGTGGCAGTGATTATCAGGCCCATCTCCCACTCCCGATACCAAATACCGCCCATCGGGACTAAAGGACAGGCTACCGACTTGCGTGCCTTGATTGGCTAAGGTTTTGATAAAGCGGCCCGTTTCTCCATCCCAGAGGCGAATGGTGTAATCCCAACTCCCAGAAGCGATATACTCAGCACGGGAATAAACTGAACTCTTCTAATGAGGATGGTGGGCAAATATTTTGCCTTTTTGCCCTACATAAAAGTTTCAGTTGTGCCCGCGTGCAGTATAGTACCGTCTTGGGGCGAGATAGCCACGGCCGACACATCATCGGTATGGCCGGTTAAGGTGGCCAGCAGTTTGCCATCGGAAACTTGCCAGAGACGCAGGGTGTGATCATCACTGCCAGTCACCACGCGCTGGGAGTCGGGGGTGAAGGCGACGGCGTAGATGTCATCGGTATGTCCCGATAAGCGGTGTTTGGGTGCCAAAGCAGTGTTGTCCAAAGCGTTGGCGTCCAGTTCCCTTATGATGGCATTGGAATCACCACCGCCCGACACCAAGAAACGACTGTCCGGGGAAAACGCTAATGCATTCACTATATTGCTATGCCCCTTGAGCAACGCGACTAACTGGCCGCTGGCAAAGTTGTAGAGGCGGATAGCTGTTTTTTCTTCATAAGTACCGGTGAGCAATCCCCCCGCAGCCAACCACCGCCCATCTGGGGACAGGGCCATCGCAAAAATCTTGCCTTCAGAGCCAGCACCGATTTGTCCGCGTAGGGTTCTTACCGTCTGGCCGGTTTCTAAATCCCAGACGCGAATCACTTTGTCATCGCCGGCCGAGACTAAATACCGGCCATCGGGGGTGAACGTGACATCCTTGATTAATGCTTTATGTCCACCCGGATCAATTTGGAGGAGGGGCGGCGGGGTGTTTTGGGCGACGGGTTCGGGAGTGGGGAGGGTTGGGTTTGGCGGTGGTGGCGTGTTCCAGACATAGAGGCCTACCGCGCAGAAGAGTATGAATAGGATGAGAGTGCTTAGGGTTTTCATTAGGGGTTCCTTTGGGTGAGGTGTGAGTGTGAGAGGGTATTCTATAAGATATTTGGGTTGGGGACAATGATGTTGATGCTTTTTTTTTCAACACAGAGTTCACAGAGGGCCACAGAGGGCCACAGAGAAATCTTTTCATAATCCATTTAAAAAATCAGAGACTTATACTCTGTGAAACTCTGTGGTTCTCTGTGATCTCTGTGTTGAAAAAAATTGATGTTAAATTTATACGACGGCCTCTTGCCATTCAATGGGTTTAATAAATTGATATTCCTGATATTTTTCAGGGTCATTGATGATGTGCCATAAATCCATTTTTAACGGCATTTGAATTAAACGCTAAGCCAATTCAAAATAATAAACGCTAAAGACGCTAAAGACGCTAAAGAGGCCTTAAAAAACCGGCGTTGCGCCTCTTGCCTCTCTTGCCTTATTCTGTTTTAAAAGTTCTTATGGAAGTGGTGTTGATCCGCATAACGTTAAAAGCGTGTTTAGAAAGGCTTTCAATTCTCCACAAGCGTTTGCAGAAATCGTTAAGTCTTTTCCTTTTAAAATGTGGTTGGCATCACGGGGCTTGTGATAGTCTCTACGCTTGCCAAGTCGAAAAATCTCTTTCAGATGGTTGGCTGGCGGTTTGTTATGATTCACCTTTTCAGGTTCTTGGCCGGGCATCTTTTTATTATGTCCTGCCAATTTTTGAATATCTGACCAAAAAGGTAATAACCACGCTTCAAAATCATGTTGTGCGACGTGTGGATAAAAATCGGGGTGATGATCTACCCAAGTTTTCATCTTTTGCTTGGCATCAGCAGCGTCTATAAAATCATCACTGCCCGTATAAACATCTGTTAAGGCTATGACAGCATCAGCTGACTTTTTGCCTTTTAATAACTTTTCGACACGACGTTTCAATTCATTTCCCTTAGGAATACGTCCATCACAACGCACCATAACCAATTTAGGCATTTTATGAGTCGCTAAACGTGCTTTTAAAAATTCGCGTAAATGAGGTTTAAAAGCGTCTTCTGTTTCGCCTTCCACCAAAATAGCTATTTTCATGGCCTACCTCCCATAATGCCCATACGCCAAATTTGATCAAGGGTATACTCTTCAATCCAATGTTCTAAATCCAGTTCATCTGCCCACGTCATGGTTGTCAAGCCATTGTCTTCTTCTTCATCCATTACCAATACTTCGTGAGGTTCTAAAAAACCGATTAAACGGTCAGAATGCGTTGCGATAATTAACTGGGTGCGTTGTGACGCTTCACGCATCAGTCCAGATAGAAAACTCAGTAATTGTGGATGCAAACTCACTTCTGGTTCATCAATTAGCGTAATCGCCTTTAAATTATGGCTTTGCAACAAAGTGATGAGCCATAAGAAACGCAAAGTGCCTTCTGATAATTGATGCATGTAGAGTGGTGTTGAAAAATTTTTATCATGCCATGTGAGGGCAAGCGTGCCGGCTGCGACGGGGGGAAAGCTTAAGCGTTTGAAATTCGGAAAAGCAACGGCCAGACTATCTTCAATCATTTCAAAACGATCAGCTTCTGTTTCTCGTAGATAATAGAGGTAGGCAACCAAATCTTCACCATTTTGAGCCGGTAAAGTGACTGGGCGCATGGTTTGGGGCAGTCGAATAGGGGAATTGGACGCGACATTCAGAACAAAGGCACTATAATGAGTAGAAGAAGCCAATTGCCCTTTAAAATTAGCGGGTACTCTGTTTTTCGGTATTTGAGATAAAATGCTTTCAAAAGGGTTTAATTCCCAATCTTTGAAAGGTTTTTGTCGGTTATCATAAGCGGAAACGTTCAACTGATGACGTTCAATATATTTAAACTGCTCAGGGGTTTGTTTAAGGGTTTCGGTGGCAATTTCAAAAGCGTGTCCTTTTGCATCAATCTGTAACGTGTAATCAAGTGATTCAGTTTCATCTTTCCGCATAGAGAGTTGACAGACTAAAGACTTTGCCTGATCTCGCGTCAAAATGTCATTCATGCCACCCAATTCTGAGATTTTGGAGGCGAGTTGCCCCCTAGCGGAGGCTGCCAATAAAGAAAAGACTTCCAAAAAGGCCGTTTTACCGACTCCATTGGCTCCAATCATAACGGTTAAGGGCCTGATTGGGAGATCAACAGAAGCAAGACGACGGTATCCCTTAATTGAAATGTGGTTAAATTGATTTTGATGATTCATATCACACCTCAAGACTTGTGTTGAGAGAAATTATTAAAGGGCCATAAAACCGTTAATAAGAAAATTGAATTAAACGCGCTTTTTTGCAACAGACGCTAAAGACGTTAAAGTACGCTAAAGATATCTTAACATCTTTTGCGCCTCTTGCGCCTCTTGCGCCTCTTGCGTCTTTTGCGTTATAAATAAAATTGACATAAAACCAGCATGAAATTAGGGGTGATGCCCTTTTATAGAATATAATCAAAATTCTCAACTCATTAACCATTAACAAATAAACATGTCTTCTCAAATTCGTATTCGTGAAATTCCGTATAATTATACTTCCTTTTCGGATCGTGAAATCGTTATTCGTTTGTTAGGCGAGTCACAATGGCACGTTTTAAATAAATTGCGTGGGCAACGCCGCACTGGGCGTTCGGCGCGTATGTTATTTGAAGTCTTAGGGGATGTGTGGGTTATTCAACGTAACCCTTTCATTCAAGACGATTTATTAGCGAATCGCAAACGTCGCGATTCTTTAATTCATGCCCTTTATCACCGGTTAAAGCAAATTGAATTACGCGCTAATGGTAATCAACTCGCTTTACAATTGGCTGTTGATGCCATCGATGCGGTGAAAAGCTTTGAGCAATGGTTGGCCGATCAATATCAGTTACGTCGAACTGCCTTGAAACGTTTATCTAAAGTCACGCGCAAGGATAATATTTGTTTTGATGGCTTCTCTCGCGTGTCGCATGTCACCGATGCCACTGACTGGCGTGTTGAATATCCTTTGGTGGTGATTTTTCCTGATACTGAGCAAGAAGTCGCTGCTTTGGTTGCGGCTTGTATTGAATTAAAGTTAACCCTGATTCCTCGTGGTGGGGGTACGGGTTATACCGGTGGCGCGATTCCTTTGTCAGCGAAAAGTGCTGTTATCAATACCGAAAAGTTAGACGCTTTGGATGAGATTGAAGTTTATCAGGGCAAGGTGAAAAGGATTCGCGTACAGGCCGGTGCTGTGACGCAACGTGTGGCGGAAAAGGCGGCCGGGCATAATGCGATTTTTGCCGTTGATCCCACTTCTCAAAATGCCTCTACCATCGGTGGCAATATTGCCATGAATGCGGGCGGCAAAAAAGCGGTGCAGTGGGGCAGCACTTTGGATAATTTGCTGTCTTGGCGTTTAGTGACACCGAATGCAGAATGGTTAGAGGTGGAACGTTTAAATCATCATTTCGGTAAAATTCAAGCCACTGATATCGTCGAATTTAGCATCACTCGTTATCAAACCGATGGCAAAACGCCGCTTGGTGAACCTGAAATCTTACGCATACCGGGTACTGAAATACGCAAACCGGGTTTAGGTAAAGATGTCACCAATAAAGTATTAGGCGGCTTGCCCGCTATTCAAAAAGAAGGGTGCGATGGTTTAATCACCTCGGCCGTGTTTATTTTGCATCCCAAACCAAAATATCTCCGCACGGTTTGTTTAGAGTTTTTTGGGAGCGATTTAAAAAAAGCGGTTCCCGCCATTGTCGAAACCAAAGCTTATTTCGATAAACAACCCGATGTCTTATTAACGGGCATGGAGCATTTAGACGAGCGTTATCTCCGCGCTGTGAAATACAGCACTAAAGCGCCTCAACATGAATTACCCAAAATGTTATTGCTGATTGATATCGCTGGCGATTCGGAGAAAGCGGTTGCTGCGGCCGCTTCTGAAGTGGTGCGGTTAGCCAATGCGCGGGAAGCGGAAGGGTTTATTGCCGTGACACCCGAAGCACAGCAATTATTTTGGCAAGATCGCGCCCGCGTTGCCGCGATTGCGGCGCATACCAATGCTTTTAAAATCAATGAAGATGTCGTTATTCCGTTGGAACGATTAGCGGATTACAACGACGAAATTGAACGGATCAATATCGAACAATCCACGGCCAATAAATTGCGTATTATTGAGGCGATTTTGGATTACCTCAATTCCCCCGAATTTCAAAAAGATGTGAAATGGGAATCGATAGAATATGGGCGCAGTGAGGAAAACGACGCGATTATTGAGGCCAAAAAACAAGCAGCCAAAACCCATTTAGAACAAATACGTGAAGTTTGGCATACCTTGATCGATCAGATGAATGCCCCGGCCAGTGAAGTCATTAACGGCATGATTTTTAAAACCGCTTTAAGTTTCCAGCCTGGTAAAAACATTCAACCTCAAGAACGGATATTTACCCTCTTGCAACGTCGTACTTTACGGATTGCTTATCGGCAAGCCGTGGCAAAGCCACTCAAAGACATTTTTAGGGGCGGTAATTTAGCCGGTGTGCGGCAAAGATTGGATGAGATTCATGGCACGATTCGCACTAGCCGCTTATTTGTCGCTTTACACATGCACGCAGGTGATGGGAATGTGCATACCAATATTCCCGTCTTTTCAAATGATTACGAAATGCTGCAAGAAGCGGAACGGATTGTTGCCCGGATTATGGCGATTGTGGAAAAACTAGGGGGTGTGATTTCAGGAGAGCATGGTATTGGCATGACAAAACTGCACTTTCTGGCCCCGAAATACCTAGAGGCTTTTATAGTCTATAAACAAAAAGTCGATCCCAATGGGCATTTTAATCAACATAAACTGCTGCCCGGCGCGGATTTGCAAAAGGCTTACACGCCTTCCTTACGCTTATTGGAACAAGAAGCCCTGATATTAGAAGCCAGTGCATTAGGTGATCTCAATACCGCTGTCAAAGATTGTTTACGCTGTGGAAAATGCAAACCGGTGTGCAATACTCATGTACCTCGCGCCAATTTGCTGTACTCGCCACGGAATAAAATTCTGGCAACCGGGTTAATGATAGAAGCGTTTTTATACGAAGAACAAACACGGCGCGGTATTTCCTTACGGCACTTTGATGAAATGAATGATGTCGCTGATCATTGCACCGTTTGTCATAAATGCTTAACCCCGTGCCCAGTCAACATTGATTTTGGTGAAGTCACCATCCAAATGCGGCAAATTTTAAAACACTATGGTAAGCGCGAATTTCACCTTGGCAAATGGGCTGCCTTAATGTTTCTCAATGTCACTCACCCTACTAGCATTAAATTAATGCGTAAAAGTATGCTGGAATGGGGTTACAAGGGGCAACGCTTAGCGCATTGGTTTGCCAAAAAACTGCATATCATTGATAATAAAGGGATTCCAAAAGCGACGACCGGTAAAATGGCGCTTCAAGCCCAAGTGATCAATTTTGTCAAAAAACCCTTGCCCAAGCATTTACCGAAACACGCCATGCGTGCTTTATTAGGCGTTGAAGATCACACCCTGGTACCCATAGTACGTGATCCGGGTAAAATCAATGAAGACAGCGAAGCCGTCTTTTATTTTCCAGGCTGCGGTTCAGAACGTTTATTCACTCAAGTTGGCTTAGCGACTCTCGCCATGCTATATGAATTGGGCACAGAAACGGTTTTAGCCCCCGGTTATCTCTGCTGCGGCTACCCACAAAACGCGAATGGTGACAGTGACAAAGCCAAACAAATCTCTACTGACAATCAGGTACTCTTCCACCGCGTGGCGAATACCTTAAACTACCTGGATATAAAAACCGTCATTGTTTCCTGCGGCACCTGTCAGGATCAACTGTTGCGCTACCAATTTCAACAAATCTTCCCCGGCTGTCGCCTACTGGATATTCATGAATACTTAATGGAAAAAGGGATTGCTTTAGAGGGTAAATCAGATAGACAATACCTTTACCACGATCCTTGCCACACGCCCTTGAAAAATTATCAACCGCAACAAGTGGTTTCTCAACTGATGGGGCAACCCGTTTTAGTATCAGATCGGTGTTGTGGAGAAGCCGGCACTTTTGCAATCGCCCGGCCCGATATTGCCACGCAAGTGCGTTTCCGCAAACTAGAAGAATTACGAACAGGTGTCAACCAATGTACCCAAAAGCTTGATAAACCCGCGCCAGTCAAAGTACTCACCACTTGCCCGGCCTGTTTGCAAGGGCTTTCTCGATATCGCGATGATCTTGATATTGAAACCAATTACATTGTCGTCGAATTAGCACAATCCTTAATGGGGCAAAATTGGCAAGAGGATTTTTTGAAAAAAGTGAAGCAAGACGGGATTGAGAGCGTTTTGTTGTAAAATATAACGACAAAGATTATTGTATAACGACAAGGATTGTTTATAATAAAGGATAAATATTTCTACTTTGTCGGTTCATTTTCATTCTCACGCAAAGCCGCGAAGAACGCTAAGTCAATTAAAATTAATCTGAAAACCTTCCCAGGCTCGTAGCGTGAGATAGGTTAAATGTGACAGCTTGAGGCTGATAAGTTCATTATTTGCCCAGTATTTATCCTTTATTATAAACAATCCTTGTCGTTATATATATTAGACTTGTCCCTAAATAATTATCTTTTATATTTCATATACTTATATAAGTCATCTTATGAAAAATACTTAAAAATCAATAATCTATAAATATA
>Ga0316201_10001974_pt1 | contig 14329 bp, 14 predicted proteins | sample CS6wburrow_MG_FD_204516 | JGI IMG/M metagenome (GOLD analysis project Ga0316201, IMG submission 204516) | Coastal sediment microbial communities from Delaware Bay, Delaware, United States - CS-6 worm burrow | ecosystem: Environmental > Aquatic > Marine > Coastal > Sediment | place: USA... | reverse complement strand
CTCTTTATAATTCCATTGGCCGTGCAATGGTGGAGTTCCTGGTATCCAGGAGCTGAACCGGGCGGTGGTGGCTATATTGCTCAACGAATGTTGGCGGCGAAAAATGAAAACCATGCTATTGGCGCCACCTTCTTTTTCAATATAATGCATTATGCCTTGCGTCCCTGGCCATGGATCCTGGTGGCCCTGGCCTCTTTGGTGGTCTATCCCGATATTGCCAGTATTCACGAGGCTTTCCCGACGATCGCTGATGATAAATTAGGTCATGATCTTGCCTATTCTGCGATGCTCACTAAATTACCCAGCGGACTTTTGGGATTGGTTCTGGCATCGTTAATTGCGGCATATATGTCTACCATCTCTACTCAATTGAACTGGGGATCTTCTTATATTGTCTACGATTTTTATAAGCAACAAATTAAGCCGGATGCTTCCGAAAAAAGACTGGTAGCCGTAGGAAGACTTTCTACCGTTATTTTGATGGTCTTAAGTGCAGCACTTGCCTTGTTATTGCAAAATGCACTGCAACTTTTTGAAGTATTATTGGTTTTTGGTGCGGGCACAGGCCTTATTTTTATCCTCAGATGGTTTTGGTGGCGCATAAACGCATGGAGTGAAATTACAGCCATGTTTGCTTCCGGGATCATATCTATTGTTCTTAAAATCACACCGGTTGGTGCATTCTTTTTTGCTTCGGAAACTGGGGTATTCCCTGATTGGACAGAATACATATTTGTGGTTGTGATAACGACCATTATCTGGCTGGGGGCTACTTTTTTAACCCAACCGGAATCGAAAGAAGTACTTCGAAATTTTTATATAAAAATTCAACCGGGTGGTCCCGGATGGGAAAAGGTAATCAGGGAGGCCACCGCAGATAATGAAACGATCGTAAAAACAGATGAAAAATGGAGTGTTCCCTCTGGGATCACAGCAATGATTCTGGGGTGCATCCTGATCTATACCTGTATGTTCGCAACCGGGTATTGGATTTATGGTGACCATTCATTAGCACTGATACTGACTGGTTTGGCCATTCTGTCGGGCTACCTTTTAACACGGGTTTGGAACAAAATGAAAGACCACATATTATAAGACTATGAAAGAAAGAATCATTTCCGTAGATATTTTTAGAGGATTGACCATTGTGCTCATGATATTAGTGAATACGCCAGGCACCTGGTCCAGTGTATATGCACCACTACTCCATGCAGATTGGCATGGCTATACCCCCACGGACCTGGTATTCCCATTCTTCCTGTTTATTGTGGGGACCTCCATAGTCTTCGCATATCGAAATAAAAGACCGGACGCTCCTACCTATAGAAAGATTATAGTACGCACATTAAAATTGCTGGGCCTGGGCCTTTTCTTAGGGGCTTTCACGATCTATTTCCCATTTTTCAAGGACTTTGGGGAGATCCGTTTCCCGGGGGTGCTTCAAAGGATTGGGGTGGTTTTCTTTTTTGCTGCGATAATGTTTCTGAACTTTAATTGGAAAGTCCTGATCGGCATATGCGCTGCCATGCTTGTAGGATACTGGATATGGCTGGGTTTTGTTCCGATTAATGGAATTGAACCAACTTTTGAAAGGGCGCCCAACAATTGGGCAAATTATATTGATCTCAATGTATTCGGTTCACATATGTACAAGGAAGATTATGATCCCGAAGGGCTGCTTAGCACCATACCGTCCATAGCATCTTCTTTATTGGGGATTTTCACTGGACTTATATTGATCTCAAAAAGAGCCAAAAAAGAGCTTTTGTTGGCGGGCCTTGGAATTTTGATGATTGTTACAGGACATTTATGGGACCTTGCTTTTCCCATAAACAAAGCCTTATGGAGCAGTAGTTTTGTGATGGTGACCGCAGGATGGGGAAATTTGTTTCTTGCTTTGATCTATTACATGACCGATGTGAAGGGGCTCAAATTTGGAAGTATTTTTAAATACGCGGGGGCGAATGCCATCACGGTGTATTTTCTTTCGAGCTTTATAACCAAAATATTCTATTCGGTTAAGGTAAATGAGCAAACTTCCCTCCATGAATGGTTGTTCGAGAACATTTATATACACGACTTTATGTCGGCTAAGCTATCGTCCTTGCTATATGGATTAACTGTGGTAAGCTTTTATATGTTGCTGGCCTACGTAATGTATAAGAAGAAGATCTTTATTAAAGTTTGATACCTCTTTATGGTTTCAGACTTTTTTAACCTGGGATTCCGAAACTTTTTTCTTGCCAAAGGCCCACTTTATGAATGCGGGAAAAATAGCACTCCAGGTATGAAGATCGTGCTTGCCCCCCTCAATTTCGACATAGGTGATATCTCCGGGATAGCTGTACCCTTTTAGCTGAAGCTCTTTTATCAGGTCCATGGTATCGTCAATGGAATCTATAATCCCATTATGGTTTCGATCGGCCTTTTCATCGAGGGTGCCACACTGAAACCAAAAAGAAAGGTGTGGGGTAAATACGCCATTTTTTACAACGTCTAAAATTATTCTACTCCGATCTTCAGGATCCTTTTTGGTGTACTGTTTCTTTCGCCACCAGAAGGAGCCACTAAAGACGGCCGCTTTACCGAATGCTTTAGGATGGTTGTACACAATATCAAAAGCCGACAATCCCCCTAGGGACATGCCACAGAAAACCCAATCTTCATGTTGATGGGAGGCTTTATATTCTTTTTTTAAAAATGGGATAAATTCCTCAATTATAAAGTTGGCGTAATTGATGGCTTTTTCTCCCCTCCCTCTGTAATCTGGGGAAGATGCCGTTCCATATTCATGCATTCTGTTTTCATCCGCTTCCAGGCCCACATATATAAAAGGATTATTGGTGGTATTTACATAGGAGGACGTTAAAATTTTCTCCAATTTCATAGGCATATAATCCTGTCCGTCGTTCATTAAAAGAACGGGAAATGTATGCATGCCGGTTCTGTAAGAAGGTGGCGCCACCAACCTGAACGTTACTTTTCGTTCAAGGTATTTAGAGAAGAACGACCCCTTTAAACTTATAAATTCAATAGCAAACTGCATCTATATTCTTTAAAATCCGCAAGTATAACAATTTCAGTAAATTAAAGCGTGTTGAATTTAAAAATAAATTACATTTGCCCGTTAAAATTTATTGCTAAACAAAAATATTTAGGGTACATTATAGCATGGCAGCCATTCAACATATTCAGTATTATTCCAATACGCTGGAACGCAATATCAATTTGGAGATTACGGGACATTGGGGGCATCCCATACTTATGTTTCCTTCTTCCTATGGCAGCTTTACCCAAAACAATGATTTTGGATTAAATGGCTCTGTGATGAACTTCATTGAGGAAGGGAGAATAAAACTCTACAATGTAGAAACCATAGACGGCCTCTCTTTTTATGCGGAAGACATGGCGTCTGAAGCTAAAATACACAATTATGAATTGTATATGCAATTCCTGAAGCACGAGCTTATACCCTTTATACAGAAAGAATGCAATACGCACCGTATAGGGGTTGCCGGGGTAAGCTTTGGCGGGTACCATGCCGCCAATACTGCTTTTAGGTTCCCCGATGTAATATCGCATCTCTTCTCAATGTCTGGAGTCTTTAATATCCGCAATTTTACCCCCCTCTCTGATGATATGCGCATCTATTTTAATTGCCCTGATGAATTTATGATAAATGAAGAATCATGGCGGTATCAGCACATGAACATAGTACTTTGTACCTCGGACTGGGATAGTTGTAAACCCAAGAATGAGAATATGGCATCTATTTTACATTCCAAGGGCATTCCCTATTGGTATGACGAAAGAAAATGGATAGAACACGACTGGCCTTTATGGAAAATGGTTTTTCCAGAATACATAGGCCGTTATTTTTAATTTAAAACAAAAAAGATCATGATAAAAAAAATAGGAATTTTATTTGGAATGGAGGATACCTTTCCCTGGGCTTTCATCGACAAAGTTAACGAATTGGGAAAAGGACAGGTAATAGCCGAACCCGTTCAAATAGACAAAGTTCAACAGGGGATCGATTATGGGTACCACGTCATTATCGATCGAATTTCACAGGAGGTGCCTTTTTACAGAGCCTATCTGAAAAATGCCTCACTCATGGGAACGGCAGTTATCAATAATCCATTTTGGTGGAGTGCCGATGAAAAGTTTTTTAACAATTGCCTGGCCCTTCAGATAGGAGTACCTGTACCTAAGACAATTTTACTGCCTTCAAATGCCCGGCCGGACGATACGACCGAAAAATCGTTTCGGAACCTAAAGGAACCTTTAGATTGGGATTATATCTTTAACTATATAGGGTTTCCGGCCTATATGAAACCACATTCAGGCGGGGGTTGGAAAAGTGTGTACCGTGTGGACAATCCCGATGACCTCTTTGCCAAGCATGCAGAGACCGGGCAATTGGTGATGATGCTTCAGGAAGAAATTATTTTTGACGACTATTACCGGGTATACTGCCTGGGGCAAAAATATGTTCATATTATGCCGTACGAACCTCGGAATGAATTTCATTTGAGGTATGTTACCGAACCTAAAACAACAGGCGCTGAACATCAGAAATTAATGAAAACCATCCATGATTACACTATTAAACTAAACAAGGCTTTAGGATACGATTTTAATACTGTAGAATTTGCAGTACGCAATGGAATACCCTATGCCATTGATTTTTGTAACCCGGCACCCGATGCGGATATTCATTCAGTTGGGGAAGGTAATTTTAATTGGATCGTAGAACATGCAGCTAAATTTGCTATCGAAAAGGCCAAGGCTCATACGGTAAAGCAAAACAATAGTTCATGGGGAAGTTTTGTAAAGAATTCGGCTGCTCCGGCAAAACCGAAGACCCGGAAAGTACCCTTAAAAACAGCTTCAGAAGCAAAAAAATCCGTGGTTAAAAAAACGGCGAGTAAGGCAACCTCTGCCAAACCAGTTGTAAAAAAGAAAGCCGCTCCCAAAATCAGCAAAAAAGCACCTGCAAAGAAGCCTGTGGCAAAAAGAAAGCCGGTCTCCAAGAAGACTAAATAAGGAACAATAAAGCACAGCATTATGGAAAAGTTCACGCTTGGAATAGAAGAAGAATTTCAGATTTTGGACAGTGAGACTTATAACTTACGCTCACATATGTCGAAGATCTTAGAAGGTGGTAAGGTATTATTGAAAGAACGTATTAAGGAAGAAATGCACCAGGCGGTCGTGGAAATGGGAACAAATGTTTGTGAAAATATTACCCAGGCCAGGGATGAAGTTTCTTACCTGCGCCAACAGGTAATTGAACTGGCAGGCAAGGAAGGCCTAAAGGTAGCAGCGTCTGGTACACATCCATTTTCCAATTGGAGCGAGCAGTTAATTACTCCCAATCCCCGTTATGATGAATTAATAGCTGAAATGAAGGATGTGGCACGCTCTAATCTCATTTTCGGAATGCATGTTCATGTTGGTATCCCAAGCAGGGAAGAAGGACTGCATATCATGAATGTGGCGCGGTATTTTTTACCTCATTTATATGCACTTTCTACCAATTCCCCTTTTTGGGAAGGAAGGGACACAGGATTTAAATCATTCCGGTCCAAGATCTTCGACAAATTCCCCAGAACAGGCATACCTCCATATTTTGGGAGTGTTGCCGAGTACGATAAGTTTGTTGAGGTTCTGGTAAAGACCAAGTGTATAGATAATGGCAAAAAGATCTGGTGGGACATTCGGCTGCACCCGTTTTACCCAACCGTAGAATTTAGGGTATGCGATATGGTCATGACGGTAGATGAGGTAGTCTGTATTGCAGCAATTATGCAATGTATCATTGCCAAACTTCATAAGTTGCACCAAAAGAATCAGAGTTTTAGGACTTACAGGCGCGTATTGATAAATGAAAACAAATGGCGCGCTGCCCGCTATGGAATTGAGGCAAAACTGATCGATTTTGGCAAGGAAGAAGAAGTACCGTTTAAGACCCTTATCAGTGAACTTTTAGATTTTATTGAAGATGTAGTGGATGAATTAGAATGTCGCAATGAGGTGAACTATGTATATCAAATATTGGAACAGGGCACCGGAGCTGACAGGCAACTCAAAGTGTTCGATGAAACCAAAGACCTTAAAGAAGTTGTAAAATACACTGTTTCCCAAACCTCCAAAGGATTATAAAAAGGAATTCCCAATGAGATAAGAAGCGCTGTTAAAAAGCGTTCTAGACTCAATATAATTTGACAGTAAAAATGCACCCGACTTATAAAATTGCCATTTTAGATATGAATGCAGGCCAGCCCAATGAAGGTATGCGCTGTATTAAAATGCTTGTTCAACAATTTTTGGATAAAGACGATGTACAGGGCGAATATCAAATTTTCGATGTTCGTGTAGACCATAAGCTACCTGAACTTGAGGACTTTGATATCTATATCTCGTCCGGGGGCCCGGATTCACCTAAACCCATCGGGGAAAAATGGGAAAAGAAATATTTCCGTTTCTTGGATGAACTTTATGATCACAATTTGTTGGAGGAAAGGAAAAAGTACCTTTTCCTGATCTGCCATTCCTTTCAGTTGGCTATTTTTCATTGGAAATTAGCGAAGGTCAAAAAACGAAAATCCACAGCTTTTGGTATCATGCCGGTTCATAAGACAAAGAAAGGAAAGTCGGAACCATTTCTTGAGGGACTCAATAATCCCTTTTATGCAGTAGATTCCAGAGATTATCAGGTAGTAAAACCTAAAAAGAAAAGGCTAAAGAGTTTGGGATGCTCCATATTATGTAAAGAAAAGAAACGACCTCATGTTCCCCTGGAAAGGGCTGTGATGGCTATCCGGTTTTCCGACGAGATCTTTGGAGTGCAGTTCCACCCGGAAGCAGATTCGGAGGGGATGCTGCGTTATTTTATGAGGGCCGATAAAAAGAGCCATATTATTAAACATCACGGGAAAAAGAAGTACTTAGACATGATTGAACATCTGGACGATGATGACAAGATCTTAAAGACCAACAGAACAATAATTCCCCGTTTTTTACAGCAGGCAGCAGACAGCTTGGATCGCCTTAAACCAATATCCGTATGATACCAGAAATCCGTGAAGCTTTCAATGAAAGCTTTCAACAAGCCTATCACGAAGCCCTGCAAGCGGAAATACAAGCTGCTTATGGGGAACCCTGTGCCTTCAGGATCTCAGAAAGCCCTGTTTTCATTAATAGGGAATTGAAAAAGAAGGTATTTGATGTCTGCGATGCCATTTTGCAACAATTAGACGAACTGGATTTTGAAGCTGTAAAACATCGCTTTATGCCAAGCGAACTTCATTCTGCTTCCCATGCCGGCTATCCTCATTTTTTAGGAATAGACTTTGGCTTGTGTACAGATGTCAATGGCAATATTGTACCCCAACTGATAGAGCTACAGGCTTTTCCATCCCTGTTTTTTTATCAGGATTTTCTTGGGGAAGCTTTCTACAAGGCCTACCCCAACATCCCGAAAGAGGGGTTTCATTATTATCTGGGTGGCCATGATAAGGAATCTTACCTGAAGGAACTCCAAAAAGTGATCCTGGGTTCTGCAAAACCGGAAAATGTGATTTTGTTGGAGATCTACCCGGAAAAACAAAAAACAAGGATCGATTTTTGGGCCACTAAAAAAGCCCTGGGAATAGAAGTGGTTTGTATGACCAAGGTAATCAAAGAAGGGAAAAAGCTTTTCTATGAAAAGGATGGTAAAAAGATACCCATCCACCGCATATACAACAGGGTCATTGTTGACGACCTAAAACAGATTCCCGATTTCAAGACCAATTTTAATCTATACGATGATGTAGATGTGGTTTGGGTTACCAACCCCGATTGGTTCTTTATGATCTCGAAATGCATTATGCCAAAGCTTTCCCACGAATACATCCCTAAGTCTTATTACCTGACTGACGTTCCGGCAGACCTGGACCTGACCAAATACGTATTAAAACCTCTGTTTTCCTTTGCCGGCAGAGGCATCAACCTAGATCCAACTTGGGAAATAATTGCACAATTAGTAGATAAAAGGGACTTTATCCTTCAGCGGAAAGTAGAATATGCTTCCCTCATCAAAACGAATACTGAAAAGAATGCAAAAGTGGAACTTCGGATTCTCTATGTATGGAATGAAGAAGAAGGCAAGTTGAAACCGGTTATTAATTTAACACGTATGGGTAAAGGCGGACTAATTAATGTATCCCATTTAACCAATGATAGCTGGATAGGGTCTTCTATCAGCTTTTTTGAAAATGATCTCTGAATTGATACGGGCAGCTGTATTTGGTATTAGTTCTCTAGCAAACGGGCAACATATTTCCCGATCACATCGAACTCCAGATTTACGGTACTTCCTATTTTGTATTCTTTGAATCGTGTGTGTTCGTAGGTATACGGAATAATAGCGACACTGAAAGAGTTTCTACGGGAATCTACCACGGTTAAACTTACCCCGTCTATAGTGATAGACCCTTTTTCGATGGTAACATGCTGTTTGCTGGGTTTATATTTAAAAGTAAAGAACCAGCTTCCATCTTTTTCTGCAATCCCGATACATTTAGCGGTGCCGTCTACATGGCCCTGAACCAGGTGGCCGTCTAACCTGGAACCCAGGATCATTGCCCGTTCGAGATTTATGGCATCCCCTATTTTCAATTCATCCAGATTTGTCTTTTGCAGGGTTTCCTCAATCGCTGTTACTGTATACGTAGGGCCATCAATTTCAACAACCGTTAAGCATACACCATTGTGTGCAATGCTCTGGTCTATTTTTAATTCATGTGTAAGAGAAGAAGAAATGGTGATATGAAGATTGCCGCCCTCTGATTCGAGCTGAGTTATTTTCCCAAGCGTTTCAATTATTCCTGTGAACATACATTCGATTTTTTAAGAAAAGCGGCTTTTTCGTAATGATTGCAAGCATTATGACTTATTTTTGGGTCATAAAATCGCAAAATAGCATTCATCTAAAACAAGCCTGCTCAATTTCTTTAATTATTTTGGGAAATGCTGTTTTATTTGCGCAAAGTTAGGACATACAACAGAGATATGAAGAAGGAAAATACAAAAATAAAGGTAGGGATTTCGATTGGGGACTTGAATGGGATTGGTTGTGAAGTGGTCCTGAAAACTTTTGAAGATAGCCGGATGATGGAACTTTGTACGCCGGTAATTTTTGCTTCAAATAAAACCATTTCGAATCAAAAGAATGAGCTTAAGTTACAACTTTCCTATCATGGCATTGAAAGTGCTTCGCACGCCATTGACGGAAAAATAAATGTTGTGAACGTTTGGCGAGAAATCCCTCAGATCCAATATGGAACTGCTACAAAAGAAGGGGGGATGTATGCAATAAAATCCCTGAAGGCAGCCGTTAATGCATTAAAAAATGGAGAGGTAGACATTTTGGTTACTGCACCAATTAACAAAAAGAATATACAAACCGAAGATTTTGATTTTCCCGGGCACACAGATTATCTGGCTAAAGAATTGGACGGGGAAAGCTTAATGTTTATGGTAACCGACACCCTTAAAGTGGGCTTGTTAACAGATCATGTGGCTGTTAAAGATGTAGCTGCAGCCATAACGGCAAATCTAATTAAAAATAAAATTGCCATTATTGAGAAAAGCCTTAAAATGGATTTTGGGATACGAAAACCAAAAATTGCACTTTTGGGGATCAATCCCCATAGTGGAGACAATGGAGTCATTGGCAAGGAAGATGACGAAATTTTAAAACCGGTTATCAGGGAAGTGGCAGAAACAGGAAAACTCGTTTATGGCCCGTATGCGGCAGATAGTTTTTTCGGATCCGACACCTATTCAAAATTCGATGCAATATTAGCAGCCTACCACGATCAGGGCCTAATTCCTTTTAAAACCTTGTCTTTTGGACAGGGAGTAAATTTTACAGCAGGCCTTTCAAAAGTAAGGACATCTCCGGATCATGGCACGGCATACGAAATAGCAGGTAAAGGCGTGGCAGACCCTGGTTCTTTTAAGGAAGCGGTGTTTACAGGAATCAAAATTTACAGGAATAGAAACGAATACCTGGGCCTTACGGAAAACCCACTTAAAAAACATAGGATAAGAGCATAGGATACCATCTGCTATCTAAAGAGGAATACAGTGTGTCACAGACGAAATATATTTTAAATAGGTTGGCAATTGTGAAAAAAAAAGTATCTTTGCACGCCTTAAACGATTGTAAAAGATGACGACGCGTAAGGAATTTAGTATTCCTTTTTCAGGATTAAAGTTAGGGACGTATACGTTTGAGTATAAAATAAAAAATAAGTTCTTTGAATCTTTTGATTACCATGAGTTTAACAAGGCAGCTATCAATGTCGCAGTTGTTCTAAACAAATTGAGTACGGTTTTAGAGCTCGATATGTCTGCAAAAGGAACAGTTAATGTAGCCTGCGACCTTACGAATGAGCCCTTTGATCAGGACCTTACAGCGACTTTGCAACTGGTTGTAAAGTTCGGCGAGGAATACAATGATGAGGACGATGAAATACTCGTAATACCTCATAGTGAGCATCAAATTAATATAGCACAATATATTTATGAGATGCTGGTTCTTTCAGTTCCCCTCAAACGAATACATCCGGGAGTTCTGGACGGTACCCTGAAATCTGAAGCACTTAAAAAATTAGAAGAGCTTCGACCAAAAGAGACAATAAAAAATAAAGATAAAACGGATCCCAGATGGGATGCATTAAAAAATTTACTAACGGATAAATAAGTTTCAAAATGGCACATCCTAAAAGGAAGATATCCAGAACCAGAAGAGACAAAAGAAGAACGCATTATAAAGCAGTAGCTCCTACGCTTGCCAAAGACCCAACAACAGGGGAAATGCATTTATATCACAGGGCCCACTGGCATGAAGGAAAATTGTATTATCGAGGCCAGGTGCTAATCGATAAAACAGAAGAAGTCTCAGCTTAAGAAAAGAAAATTAAAATCTGACTCCCATTTTAAAAGATGGGAGTTTTTTTATGATTTAAATTAAAACCTTAATAATCGCTTTTTAAACAAAAAGTCGCAAAAAATCACTATTTTTCACCACTTTTGGAGCATTTTTAAAGGTTTCTTTTAAAAAAACCAATTATAGCATGACCAAATTAACGGCAGCAATTACAGCTGTAGGGGCATATGTACCTGAATATAGGTTGACCAATAAAATTTTGGAAACCATGATGGAAACGACCGACGAATGGATCACTACCCGGACTGGGATCAAGGAAAGAAGAATACTTAAGGATAAGGATAAGGGAACGTCTTTTATGGCGATAAAAGCCGCCGAGGACCTGATCAGGAAAGGGAAAATAGATCCAAAAGAAATAGACCTGGTTCTTATAGGGACTGCTACCCCGGATATGCCTGTAGCATCAACTGCCGTCTACGTGGCCACTAAAATTGGAGCAACCAACGCCTTTGCATATGATATTCAGGCAGCTTGCTGTAGTTTTTTGTTCGGAATGTCTACTGCTGCCAGCTTTATAGAATCTGGAAAATATAAAAAAGTACTTTTAATAGGAGCAGATAAGATGTCTTCCATTTTAGACTATACAGATAGGACTACTTGTGTCATTTTTGGAGATGGTGCCGGTGCTGTGCTATTCGAACCAAATAAGGAAGGTCTTGGCCTGCAGGACGAAATCTTAAAATCTGATGGCTCGGGCAGGGAGTTCTTAAAGATAGATGCCGGTGGGTCTTTGTTACCGCCTTCGGAAGAAACGGTAAAGAACAAGCAACATTATGTATTTCAGGATGGAAAGTCGGTTTTTAAATTTGCTGTATCCAATATGGCCGAAGTGGCCGCCAAAATTATGGAAAGTAACAACCTGACTCATGATGATGTGAATTGGTTGGTTCCCCACCAGGCAAATAAGCGGATTGTAGACGCTACTGCTAAAAGAATGGAACTTGAACCTTCAAAAGTGATGATGAATATTCAGAGGTATGGGAATACTACTTCTGCTACCTTGCCACTTTTGTTGCACGATTATGAGGAGCAATTAAAAAAAGGAGATAATCTGGTTTTTGCTGCCTTTGGAGGCGGATTTACCTGGGGCTCCATATATTTAAAATGGGCATATAACCCTGCATAGTATCAACTAAACAAAAGAGAATTCCATGGATATTAAAGAGATTCAAAGCCTAATTAAGTTTGTGGCAAAATCCGGGGCCAGTGAAGTAAAATTGGAAACGGACGACATTAAAATAACTATTAAAACAGGGACCGCTAGTTCTGGCGGAGAAACCACCTATATTCAACAGATCCCTGTTGCTGCGACCCCTGCTCCACAAGCACCGGAACCAGCTTCTACTGAAGCCACCAGCGCCAAGAAAGAGGACGATTCCAAGTATTTAACGATAAAATCGCCCATTATAGGAACCTTCTACCGGAAACCTTCACCCGATAAGCCTGCGTTCGTTGAAGTAGGAGATAACATTGCTGTAGGGGATGTCCTATGTGTAATTGAAGCGATGAAACTTTTTAACGATATCGAATCAGAGGTTAGTGGTAAAATCGTAAAAGTATTGGTTGAAGATTCTTCACCGGTAGAATTTGACCAACCTTTATTTTTAGTAGATCCCTCCTAGGTAAATACACAACCCTCAAAATTAGGAGGTATCAAAAGTAACTTTTGGCATCCAGTTTTGGAAATTGAAATATAGGTAGTTATGTTTAAAAAAATACTTATTGCAAACCGTGGAGAAATTGCCCTGCGAATTATTCGTACCTGCAAGGAAATGGGTATTAAGACGGTGGCTGTTTATTCCAAGGCAGACGAAGAAAGTCTTCATGTGCGTTTTGCAGATGAGGCGGTATGTATTGGCCCGGCACCAAGTAGTGAATCTTACCTCAAGATTCCAAATATTATTGCAGCCGCGGAGATCACCAATGCAGACGCCATTCATCCAGGATATGGATTTCTGTCCGAAAACTCTAAGTTTTCCAGAATATGTGCAGAACATGAGATAAAGTTTATTGGAGCCACTGGTGAGCAAATAGACAAGATGGGCGACAAGGCTACGGCTAAAGAGACCATGAAAAAAGCTGGTGTCCCCATCGTTCCGGGTTCTGAAGGATTACTGAAAGATGTGGCCGATGCTCTAAAAACAGCTAAAAAAGTAGGCTATCCGGTAATGATAAAAGCTACCGCGGGAGGTGGCGGCAAGGGAATGCGTGCCGTTTGGAAAGAAGAAGATATGGAAGTGGCGTTCAATAGCGCTGTTAAGGAAGCTATTGCTGCATTTGGCAACGGTGGGATGTATATGGAGAAGCTTATTGAAGAACCAAGGCATATTGAAATTCAAATAGTAGGAGATCAATATGGTAAGGCTTGCCACCTTTCCGAAAGGGATTGTTCTATTCAAAGAAGACATCAGAAACTAACCGAAGAAACGCCTTCTCCCTTCATGACAGATAAATTAAGGGAAGATATGGGCAAAGCGGCCATTAAGGCTGCTGAATCCATAAAATATGAAGGTGCAGGTACTATTGAATTTTTAGTGGACAAGCACAGGAAATTCTATTTTATGGAAATGAATACCCGAATTCAGGTAGAACATCCCATAACCGAACAGGTTGTAGATTACGATTTGATCCGAGAGCAAATTTTGGTTGCAGGCGGGGTACCCATTTCTGGCAAGAATTATTATCCCAAACTACATGCGATTGAATGCAGGATAAATGCAGAGGATCCCTATAACGGCTTTAGGCCGTCTCCGGGTAAGATAACCACATTACACACCCCAGGAGGGCATGGGATACGATTAGATACGCATGTATACAGCGGGTATACAATTCCCCCACACTATGATTCCATGATAGCTAAGCTCATCACGACGGCTCAGACCAGGGAAGAGGCTATTAACAAAATGAAGCGGGCCCTGGATGAATTTGTCATTGAAGGAATAAAGACCACGATTCCTTTTCACCGGCAACTTATGGATCATCCAGATTACTTAGCAGGGCATTATACAACCAAGTTTATGGAAGGCTTTAAAATGAATCCGGAACACGAAAATTTTTAAATACACTCCGACATAAGTCGGAGTTTTTTGTGCAGTAAATGGACCTAAGTTATTGGGAATATAAAACCTGGTTTACCGATATTGATTTTACCATAGTCGGTAGTGGCATTGTGGGCCTTAACTGTGCGCTGGCACTTCGTAAAAAGTACCCCAAAGCAAAGATATTGATTCTTGAGAAAGGCATATTGCCTCAGGGAGCGAGCACTAAAAATGCCGGATTTGCTTGTTTTGGAAGCATTTCAGAAATTTTAGAGGATCTGAATCA
>Ga0316201_10001973_pt1 | contig 14329 bp, 10 predicted proteins | sample CS6wburrow_MG_FD_204516 | JGI IMG/M metagenome (GOLD analysis project Ga0316201, IMG submission 204516) | Coastal sediment microbial communities from Delaware Bay, Delaware, United States - CS-6 worm burrow | ecosystem: Environmental > Aquatic > Marine > Coastal > Sediment | place: USA... | reverse complement strand
AACCCGTTGGGGTTTTTCTGACCGGCGGGGTTGTTGAGTGTATGTAGAACGGGTATCGGTTACTGCGAAAGCCAAAGCGGTCATAGACCAGCTTAAGCAAAAACATGGTGACCTGATGTTTCACCAGAGCGGCGGTTGTTGCGATGGCTCTTCACCCATGTGTTTTGCAAAAGGCGACTTCATGGTAGGCAGCAGGGATCTGTGTTTGGGTGAAATTGAGGGCTGCAAGTTCTACATGGCAGCAGATCAGTTTGAATACTACAAAAACTCACACATCGTGGTGGATGTCACACAGGGCAGGGGCTCAAGCTTTTCACTGGAGATACCACTTGGTTTGAGATTCATGGCTGTTTCACGGATTTTTACCGATGATGAACTGACCCATGTCCGTCCAGTGGAGGCTTAACACATCTCATGGTATCCGCTTCCTGTCATTGTGGTTCCATCAAGTTGGCGGTTGATGAAAAACCGGAAACATTAACAGAGTGCACCTGTTCCATTTGCCACCGGTTGGGTGCGCAATGGGCCTATTACACCCGAGGGCAGGTCCGAATTACCGGTTCACCCGCAAAGCGAAAAGCATACTTATGGGGCGATAAATGTATCGAGTTTTATCACTGCAAAACCTGTGGGTGCACGACGCACTACGAAAGTGTCGAAAAAAAAGACGACAGCCGGGTTGCTTTAAACACGCGGATGATGCGACGCGAAGATACCGCCGGTATTCCTGTCAGGAAATTCGATGGTGCTGATACGTGGGAATTTCTGGATGAATAGCTTCGTGAAAAATCAGGGGACAGGTCTCACTTCGCGGAATTCCCAAAACCCGCTGGTGAGACCTGGCCCCCGAAAGGTACTCAGTTCTAGTCGGCTTTTGAAACCTGGTTGCCGGTTTCTGCAGCGTCCAGGGGTATATCGGTCAGCCTGATGACACGGCCCTTTCTGTTGACGACACAGTCCATTTGCGACACCAGTTCATTGCTTTGAGGGTCTCTCGCGTACAGGCTGATTCGTTCAAGTGACTGCATTTTTCTATCGAAGCCCTCATTGGCTGAATCCAGTCGATAGCTGACAGCAGTGCCATTGGATGTGGAAAGTTCGCTGACCAGCGCATCAGCGCAGGCCTCCAGACCAGTTTGGGCGGTAATAGCGTGAGCGTGAAAGGGAACTATCGCCATAGCCAGGGTACATTTAACAAATAATCTCTTCTTACTGTTCATGATTAATCTCCTCCGTTGATCGTGTTATTGAACATAGCTCTTCGGCAGCCAACTTAAAACGCAGGTGACGGCCCGCAGTCTGGAAGGCCCGCAATGACCTGAGTGAGGGCATTCTTCTCTTTGTATTCATGGGTATCGCAATCTGTCTGTTGAACAACAGGGTTTTATGCAATAAACGCGCCAGCGGGGAGCTGAATGCGGTCAGGTTCGAGGTGCTGCGACAGATGCAATCTGTTACAGGTATCGGGGCTGCAGTGCTTTCTTACCTGCCAGGAATGCTGATAGCCAGGCTTAAAGAGTCGAAGTTGAAAAATGCCGACAGGCCGGAATCCATGGACTCTACGGCCTGAGTTTTTCTTCCGGAACCAGAACGAGTAACTTCTTTACACGTTTTTCACGCTGAAACACGGACCGACTCCAGGCAGTACCCAATCGGTTGCCCGGGATATGTTCCGGATCAGCATGATCAGTCACTACTTGTATGCTGCTGATTTGCGCCATTTTGTAAATAACCGGTACGCCACACAGGGTGAAAGCCATTGAACCGGCTTCCAGAACTTCGGATTGCATCTCCCCACCCACGGAAAAGTGCCAGGTCTGTGGTTTTGACAGAAACTCATTCCGCTTGAGCAGTACCGGACAAAAAGAAATTTCACCGTACTCAATGTTCACACCCAGTTCGTAGAAACGCGTGATTACATCTTCCTTGACCTGGCCGGTCATACCCGGTTGCTGCACACCGGAAAAACCCGTGGTGTGTGAGTAGGGGTCCACAGGAATAGCACCATACAGGGCGGGAGAGCTATGTAGTCCGAGGCCTTCCTTGATGTCATCGAAGCGTTCCAGTAAAGGTGATAAACGCTCTTTGTCGAGGCCACTCTCATGGGCAGACTTGATAACTTCAGCGGTCGCAAGCAAGAGTTTCGAAACCATGTGCCAGTAGGTGCAGCCAAGGCCCTCATACTTATACATGGCACCGGAACGGCCGGTGAATTCCCGATGATTGAAAACGGATTCGTAGACATCACATAATTCGGCGCTGGCCTCTTCGGTGATTCCGGTCTCTTCCCCGAGGGCTGCACGCAGTTCTCCTACATTTCTGAAGTTGCCATTGAAGTGAACCTCGTCATTCAAATCCTGCTCAACAAAACGGGTTCGCCCTGAAGCCAGTTCAGCCTGAATCATGGGGTTGGCCGTGACCAAAGAAGGGTCAATGACATTTTTTTCCCGAAAAAGTGGCAGGCTTCTATCCGGGTAAAGAAGATAGCTATTAATGTCGGAGCGGTACATTTTGCTGGATCTCAATGCGTTCAATAAGTGCAGGCACTGCCTGTCATCCAGGTAACCCGAACTCAACACGGCAACCTGACCCTCCAGCATTTCATACAAATGCTCCACCCCGAAACCATCCTGATCGATCTCAATGAGGTTGTAAGAGTGGAACAGACCATCGTCTCTTTGGTTCTGAGCAATGCTGTGGTCCAGATAAGTTTTCGTCAGACCGATAAAATCCAATAGGCCCGCTTTACTCAAAACGGTTTTGTCACCTGAGAATCCGACATAAACAGCTTCGCGGTAGTGTTCAGCTGCCAGACCCAGCCCAGCCATAAATGCCTTACGGTCTATTGGCCTGATGGTTGCTTCCTGCATCCAGGTGAACTGCTCAAATGTTTTCTGGATGGCATCAAACAAAGTGAACACTTCAATTGAAATCGGATAGGTATCTGCAGAGTCTGTTTTTAACAGATGTTCCAGTGTCACCAGGAAGCGACGCAGGTAGCATAACGTCACCATGGACAAGCCATAACCAACAAGTGCGTTATTGGCATCATTCCATTCGGGTCGACGGGTGTTCATCCAGATACCACCGCCGGGCACTAGATTGCCCAACTTGGTCAGGGTCGTTACCAGCAATTTTTCGAGCAAGTTAACCCGGTAGACCAAACCGTTCGACAGGGTGAGCAACTTGCCGTCGCTGCCGCTTTGCGCGCAACGTTCAGCGATCAGCGCAGCCCTGCTGTCGTCATAGGTAACACTGTTGGACGGGTCGCTCAGCAGCGACTGGTAGCCCTTGATCCGGTAGGGCACATCGGCGTAAACAAATATTTCCTGGCCCAGGTATCCAGCTATTTTCCCGGGGTGATACTGGTCTGAACATTCGACCAGCTTGAGCAGGTAATTGATCTGGTGATCACCCCAGTAGCCAATGTTTGACCAGGGGTTATCGGGGTGCAGTTCCTCCCACTCAAAGCCATCTTTTGTAATTCGGTAGGGGTTATAACCATCGGCTGTTGAGGCATTCACAAATTTACATATGAAACTCTCTGCAAACTCCGGATAGGAAACAGCCAGGGCTTCCCAGTTTTGGAAAATATCACGCCAGTTACCCTGAAAATGAAGCTTGTCGGTACCATCTGCGTTCCTGATGTCGATGGAAAACTCGTTCCAGGGCCGGCTGGGATCGCCGTGGCGCCGACTGAATGTCAGTGGCAGGTACTCGAGAACGAGACGTTGCATGTCAACGTCACCACTGTTCCGGGCAAAGGCCAGCATTGATTCCAGTGTTTGTGACTTGTCCTCGGAATCGAGTAGGGCCTCAAACTTCTTTAGAAGCGGTTTGTTCCAAATACCGACAAAGTGCAGGAAATCATCAAGCGGAAAACCATACTCATCATAAAAAATACCACCCCGCATGATATTGAAAAGCGTATTGGAGAAATGCCGGCCAGTGGCCAGCGCATCAGATGAGCATTGGCAACCATCAGCACTGCCTACCAGTTGAAGTAATCGTTTAGAACCGGTTTCAATACCCTGCTCGATTGAATGTGGTGAAACGCCACGGTCAATGGAGTCAAGCAGTGCGGCAACGTCTGCAGGTCCCCGGTCGACATCGGCCAAAATGTACCAACTGATTGGCTGCCCCGGTTTCACCACGAAATTTGATTGGACAAAAAAGGCACTACGTTTGCCTTTCTTGAAAGTTTCACCGGTCAGCTCCAGGCCGCTGCAATAGCGTTGCAGCTGATCTTCAGAAAGCAGCAGCTTTGGACTCTCCAGCCCGCTACTCCAAACCACGGTGGCTTTTAGAGCTTCACTGGGCTCCGCGTGATCGGTCAAAATTGAGCTCATCGAATAAAGGGCTGCATTTTGTTCAGGCAGAGCCTCCGCCTGTTTGTAGGCATCCACAAGCGTGCTAAATCCGCTTTGTAGACTACGCGTGACACCAAAAGGGAGCAGGTTGCGCAGACCATCGAGAACCCTGACCTTGACATCCATACTGCCGGCATTACGAAGGGTCGATTGTTTTATGAAACCAGACTGGTCGCTACTCGACCAGCAATAGGAAAAAGCCAAACCGAAATCGTGATTGATTTCTTCAAAGATCAGTTTGTTACCGATAAGGTTTTTATAAAGATTGCGTTCGACCTTATAGACATTGACCTCCTGGCAGAAAGGTTTCCACAGATAGGTCCTGTCGTTCTTTTTGACCAGGAATATTGTCAGTGGACCGGTGGTTGAGCTCGCATCGTGAATCTTGTCATCGGTATAGTAAGGGAAGAGTGAGCTCTCCGGGTTTCCCCGTCCGCAGGTCAATCCCCCTGAACTTGATACAAACATCCAGTGGTCGTAACCACTGACGATCGACATGAAAAAAGCCGGCATGGTGTGATAGTTTGTGATTTTGTAGAAAACTTCACCATCACGAGTGACCAGTGCACCCTCACCGCCTTCTTCGACTCGTCTGACCGGTGAGTCACCCCAATAAATATCAGTCATTTTTACTCCACCAGGAACGGGATATTGGCGTGCCCGGCGTTCCCCTGGCCGTCACGGACATAAACAAACAGACGGTAAGCACCGGTTTGGGCGGGTGCTTTGAGGACAATCCGATCTGTGTCGGAATGATCCATCAGCCCGGTTAGTGCCTTGGGTACTTCCTCGCGGTCGCCACCTTCCTGCGTGGCTTTGCTTTCGTGCAAAATTTCCCAATGATATTGCAACTCATCGCCATCAGGATCCTGGGCTTTTACTTTGGCTTTATAAGTTCCATTGGCATCCAGCTTGATATTTTTTGTCGATGTCTTTGCATCGAGTTTCATGGACTTGATCTGCGGTGAGCGGTTATCAGGCCAGTTGCCATTCCACAGATAATGCATGACATCAATGGTTTCCGTTTCCGATCCATCAGGCAGAAACATGCCATACCAGGTGGGTGTGCGTTCCTGCTTTTGACCCCACAGGAATACATATGAAGCAATGACCTGGTCGGGGTTTGAAGCGATCGCAAGCTTATAGCTCTTCAGGTAATTCGCTGCTTTTTCACTGCTGTTTTGCTCAATGGGTGCACCCCAGGACGTTTTACCAACTTCCCAGTGCCCGCGGGACCCCCACTCCGTGACGGCGTACGGCCCCTTGTATCCGGTTTCCCTGACATAACGTGGCAGGTTGACGACATCGGCATACATCTGCATGCTGACAAAATCCAGGTCCGAAGCCCGTGTTTCTACCAGTTCAGCCAGTTGCCGATTGAAGCCCGCCAGTGCGGTGGTGGTCGGGTGATTTGGGTCTACTTCGTGAATCATCCTGGAAATGTCGTTGATCGCATCAAAGACTTTCGGATTCTTGAAAGACAGGTTTACCTCGTTACCTATGATCCAGGCGAGAAGGGCCGGATGATCTTTGTACTTTATGACCTCGTCACGCGCAAACTCCAGTTGCGCGGCCACGGCTTCTTCGTCCTCATAATCGAAACCGAGCCGTTCACGGCCGATCTCGATACACATGGCTACCGTGACGCCATGTTTTGCCGCATTATCGAGCACTTCAAGAGCGGTGATCTTCGGGTTTTCCGTGCTCCAGGTTCTTATTGAGTTTCCGCCATGCGATGCAAGCACGCCGATGTCAGCGAGTTCGAGACCAGCACCACGGACTTCATAAGGCTCACCTCCCCGTATTAGTTGGAAGCGTCCATCTTCCTGAATAATCTTTACCGGAACCGCATCGGCCTGGCTACTGATGCCAAACGACAGACAAAGCAGCAGGCTGAGGATGATTACCGTCGTTTTCAGATATTGCTTATGTGAATACTTCATTTGCTAAAACCACATCATTTGTTGGTTACCAATTCCGCCTGGAGTTGCTCCAGGCTCCTGCCTTTTGTTTCCGGCAGGACCCGCATCACGAAGATCAGCCCGACGATGGCGAAAGAACCATAAATCAGGAATGTCGTGGCGGGACCGAAGTTCTCGAGCTCCCACGGAAACACCAGTTGCACGATAAAACTGACACTGGAGTTGATCAATCCGCAGAATGATATTGCGATACCCCTGAGCCGGTTGGGGAATAACTCGGAAAACAATACCCACATCACCGGTCCGAGTGAGATTCCGAAACCGGCCACAAAACTGAGAATACCGATCAACACCATGGTAGCGTTCATGTCGATCAACTCGCCACCCGGCCCGTAAGTTGCCGAAGAAAAGCTGTACGCGAGCAGCAACATGCTGCTTGCGATGATGACCAGGCCGGTTATCAACAGCGGGCGTCTGCCCAGCTTGTCGATCAGCGCAATGGCCACCACGGTGGCTACCAGGTTTACGATGCCGACCAGCACCGCCTGCATAAACGCGGCATCCTTTCCGATACCGGACTGCTCAAAAATCATCGGCGCATAAAAGAACACGGAATTGATACCGGTGATCTGCTGCAGGATTGCTATGACGATGCCGATGGTCAGAACCAGGCGCATGGCGGGTAAAAACAGGTCCTTGACCGAACCTTTTTCAAGGTGGGCTTCATCATCCAGGGATTTCTGCACGGCACCAAGGTCTTCTTCGGCCTGTGACCTTCCACTCACGCGTGTCAAAATCTGCAAGGCCTCCTCGGCCTTACCATGCATGACCAGCCAACGCGGGCTTTCCGGTACGAGAAACAGGGCAAAGAAATAGACAATGGCGGGTATGGCCTCGACACCCAGCATCCAGCGCCAGGTCCAATCCCCAATACGCAGCGATTGCGCCCAGGCCAGGTCAGACTGGCCCAGGCTCAGGATCAGGAAGTTGCTGAAATATGCAACCGATATACCGATAACGATATTCAACTGGTTGAATGAAACCATCCGTCCACGTATGTCGGCGGGGGCAATTTCCGCGATATACATCGGTGCAATGATCAGCGCCGCACCGACACCGAAACCACCCAGCATACGGGCAATAACAAGCGTCAGGTAGTCAGGTGCGATGGCCGAAGCAATCGCAGAAAGGGTAAACAAGACAGCCGCCACCCTCAACACGGGCCTTCGGCCAAAGCGGTCACTGATGGGGCCGGCAGTCATCATGGCAAGTGTCGAGGTCAGCGTGAGTGAAGCAACTGCCCAGCCGACCTGGATCTTGGTCAGCTCGAATTCCGGTCCAATGAATCCGACCACACCGGATATGACTGAAGCATCGAAGCCCATCAGGAATCCACCCAATGCAACGATTAGTGCCACCCTGATGGTGTAGCGCGTGTTTGGCGTCATATTTATTTACCTGCTTTTGACTGAGTCCCGCATAACCAGGCGTGGTTTGAAGTTATTTTGAATTTCCAGGTCGGTTTGACCATAGGCATTTTTTAGAACACAGCGGGCAGCCATTTGCCCCATCTCGCTGATGCGACAGCCTATCGATGAAAGTTTCGGGTGGAGGTAATCGGTGAAGTAAACGTTGTCGTAGCCAATAACGGAAATATCATCGGGTATGGTTAATCCCTGTTTGCGGGCGGTATCCATCGCACCGGCGGCCATCTCATCGTTGGCACACACGACACCCGTAAAAGGAATGCCCGTTCGCAATAATTGCCTCATGGCTTCCCGGCCACTGGCTTCCTCGAAGTCACCCTGGATGACCAATTTCTCATCAAATTCAAGACCGAATTCCTTCAAGGCCCGTCTGTGTCCGGCCAGGCGTTTGAATGAGTCAATCTTCCAATGGGGGCCGGAAATATAGGCCAGCTTTTTATGGCCACGATCGAGCAGAGCCTTGGTCGCGATGTAACCACCATGTTCGTTATCAAGATTAATGCAATTATCTGCCATCTCGGGGAGATAACTGTGTAGCATGATAATGGGGACAGGACCCTTGTTCAGCTTGACCAGGTACTCGTGTGGTACGGAATAGACGTGCAGGATCAGGGCATCACAGCTGCTGCCGAGTAGAAACTCGATGCAGTCCCTCTCCTTAGCCTCATCACTGTGTCCGGCCGTGATGATGACGCGCTTTCCGGCGTTTCTCAGTTCGGCTTCCACGCTGCTCAGCATGATGCCAAAGAAAGGTCCATATAACTCGGGAATCAGGATGCCTATGCTGTTGGAGCGTTTTGAAGCTAAAGATTGCGCCATCGAATTGGGCCGGTAGCCAAGTTCTTCTATCGCTGCCAGGACTTTGTCCCGAGTTTTTGGCGTGACCTTGCCGCTGTTATTCATGACCCGGGAAACGGTTGCAAGCGACACACCGGCAAGTTTTGAAACCTCGTATATTGTTGCCATTGTGAAGTTCGCCGATTAAATGTAAGCGGTTACATACTATCGCCTGATTACAGAAATTACAAAAATATTATATGCCCGTCTGAAACGTTATTGCTTTTTACTGCTTTAATCTAGTACTGATTACACCCTCTTTGACGCATACCAGGCCCCTTGTGGCAGAACATGACGTGGAGTCTTTGTTAAGAAAGTGTTGACGTGTTGACTAATAATACGTTAACGTTTAAGTAAGCGCTTACATTTTGGGTTACACCATCCCAAAATGTAAGCGCTTACAACAAAGAATCTATTATTTAAAACATTGAATTATTTCGGAATAGAAAATTAGTGGGAGCACAGATAAGTGAATAACAGGACATTCCGCAGGTCATCATTATCAGCAAGTATCGCACTTGCGCTTGGCGCGTTTTCGTTCCAGCCCATCATGGCGCAGGAAACTGAAGCGGAAGTCAATGAAGATGAGGGTTTTGTTGAAGAAGTCATCGTAACAGGTGTACGCAAGAGCCTGATAGATTCAATGGATCGAAAGCGGGATGCGATCGGTGTGGTTGACGCTATCACTGCAGAAGATTTCGGCGATTTCCCGGATACAAACCTCGCGGAGGCTTTGCAGCGTATTCCAGGTGTGTCCATCGACCGCTTCAATGGTGAAGGCTCCCAAATTACTGTTCGTGGCCTCGGCCCCGAATTCAACCTGACCCTGCTCAACGGTCGTTCGATGCCGTCTGCCGGTGGACGATCCTTCGACTTCCTCGACATAGCGACGGAGGGAGTCAGTGCGGTCGAGGTATACAAGACATCGCGTGCCGGTCTGCCTACGGGTGGTATTGGCGCCACGGTCAACCTGCTCACCTCACGCCCGCTGAATACCCCGGGTATGAGAGGTGTTATAACCGCCAAGGCGCTTCACGAGACTTCGGTCACTGGTTCAAGTGACCTGAATAAATGGACGCCGGAAGTTTCCGGCCTGTACAGCCAGACTTTTGCAGACGACACGTTTGGTATCCTGGTATCGGGGTCCTATTCCAAACGTGAAAACCGTGAGGAAGACGCACATGTAACGCAGTGGTTCGAGAACAGGGACATAGGCGACCAGGCCACGATCACCAACAACAGCCAGCGCACCGATGGCAGAACCTGGTATCCGCAGGATGCCGGTTACGGCTTTGCCGACAACGAGCGTGAACGGACCAACGCCCAAATTGCCTTGCAATGGGCGCCGACCGATACATTCACCGCAACGCTGGACTACACCTATGCAGAAACGGAATTTACCAAGAACTCAAACGGTTTCGGTATCTGGTTCCTTGCCGGCGGTTCGGCGGTCAACGGCAACGTCAACGAGCGCGGTGTTTTTACCCAGGTAACTGAAGCCGGCGGCGACTACGCCACCGGAATCGGCCGCGACCACACCAAGAAAAAACTTGGCTCCCTGGGTATCAACCTGGATTGGCAGGCGACCGAATCCCTGACCTTTGAGCTTGACTATCACGATTCGTCTTCGAAAACAAAAGGTGCAGGTCTGGGTAGCCTGCCGGGAAGCAGTGCCAACGTAATTATTGGTAACTCGTTTGATGCTCCCTGGTGCCGGGGCAATCCTGACTTCCCGCCGGATTGCGGTGCTGCCAACATCACGACCAAGAGTGCGAATTATTTCGGCGGTGGGATACCGGTGTTTGATATGGGCTTTATTTCGCCCACCGGCGAATTGCAGGATGAGCTATTAGCCAGCGACATTGGTTCATTGTTCGGCCAGGCGTTCGACGACACCACCGAGAACGACATTAAGCAAATCCAGCTCAGTGGTATCTGGGAAGGAGATGGTGGTGCCCTGCAAAACATTGAATTTGGCTTCTCCCAGGTCAAGCAGGATTTTAAGACCCAGAATGCCTATTCAGGACAACTTCCGGCTGGCTTCTGGCTGACCTCGAATGGCTATTGGGATGACAGCACATTTACACGGGAGGAATTCGGAAGCCTGCTGGGTGATTTCGGCAACGCCGGCGGTTACCCCATCGATTGGTACTGGACGGCACCGTTCGACGCCGTTGTTGACGGCTATGAGACGGTGGGCGGCACTGACCCGGCCCTTGCGGGGTGCTGCTACTGGCCGAGTTGGGGTCCCGACTTTCAGGATGATGGCCGTGGACGGTTTTGGCCCGGGCCCGTAGACGGTGGGTCGACACTTTCAGAGAAAGTGACCTCCGCCTATTTACAGTTCATATTTGCAGACGATTTTCATGGTATGCCAGTCACCGCCAGGGCCGGAATCCGCTACGAGAAAGCCAAGGTCAAGTCAAAAGGTCTGGAAACCCCCGCCACGGCGCTGGTATGGATCGGTGGCAACGAGTGGATTTACGACTTCGCTCCTGAACAGGTTCCTTCGCAGGGCGGTGGAACGACAGAATACTTTCTGCCAAGCCTGGATATCGACATGTCGATTAAGGAAGACCTGATCAGTCGGTTTTCATACAGCCGGTCTATCGCCCGGCCACCGATTGGTGACATGAGTTCAACCAGGAACTTTGTCGGCAACCCCAAGGTGGGTAGCCGCAACGTGACCGTCGGTAACCCCGAGTTGGAACCCTACGTTTCGGACAACTTCGATCTTTCGCTGGAGTGGTACTACGCACCAGGCAGCTACGTGTCGGTTGGCTACTACTACAAGATCGTGGACAACTTCCTCGTCAACACGACGATTGATCGTACATACGAGGGCTTGACCGACGCATACATCGGCCCGACCGCCGAGTTGGCGCGTCAACAACTGGCCGATGAAGGTATTGTTGCGACCGATACTAATGTGTTCGAACGCATGAACATAATTTTGGGTAACCCTCCTGGTACATTCCTCTCGGACCTGCCTGGTGACCCCCTGGCCATATTTGAAGCCTCCACCGTCACCAATGGCGAGAGAGGCAAACTGCATGGTTGGGAGCTTCAGGTGCAGCACCTGTTTGGTGACTCCGGGTTTGGCCTCATAGCCAACGCCACCTTTGTGGGTGGTGATGTTGACGTGGATCGTGAAGTCGATGGAAGGTTCTTCGCCCTGGGCGGACTGAGTGACAGCGCCAACTTCCAGGTGTTCTACGAGAATGACACATTCGCCGCCCGGGTCCTCTATAACTGGCGCGATGAGTTCTACAATGGCGGGGTCAACAACGGATCACCCGTGTTCACCGAAGCTTACTCCCAGGTTGATGCCAACTTTACCTGGTATGTAAACGACAGCTGGACGGTATTCGTGGAAGGCTACAACCTCACCAACGAGACCCAGAGAACCTATGCCCGTTACCCGGAAATGTTCCTGCGCGGCAACCAGTGGGGTGCCCGATACGCCATCGGCGCCAGCTTCCGCTTTTAATAACAAATCTTAGCGATTATGATTAAGCCGCTGTAATTACAGCGGCTTTTTTTTGAGATCAACAGACCTGAATATGAGTGATTCTGTCAGCAAAATTGTGATCGTAGGCGGCGGTAGCGCCGGTTGGCTCACGGCCGGCCTGTTGGCCAGTCAATTGACTGGAGATTCAGACGCCCCCGTCGAAATTACGCTGGTTGAGTCCCCGGATGTTAAAACCATTGGTGTCGGCGAGGGCACCTGGCCGACCATGCGAATCACCCTTAAAAAGATCGGCATCACGGAGACGGAATTTCTCAGCCGCTGCTCGGCTTCGTTCAAACAGGGAACGAAATTCGTAGCCTGGTCATCGGGAGATGAAGACGAGTATTACTATCACCCGTTCAGTGCCCCTGCAGGCTATGGTGAGTTGAACCTGGCAAGCTACTGGCAGGACCAGAAGGACCGGGTCAGTTTTGTCGATGCCGTGAGCGCCCAGGGGCATCTTTGCGACCGCAACCTGGCGCCAAAGCAATTGGCGACCCCTGATTATGCCTTTGTGGCCAACTATGGTTATCACCTGGATGCCGGTCAATTCGCCGGACTGCTGCAAGAACACTGCACCGCTCGACTTGGTGTCCGCCACATTCGTGATCACGTTACCAGGATCAACGGCACCCCTGACAGTGACATCCGCTCGCTGAGCACCGCAAGTGGCATGGACATCGAAGGGGACCTGTTCATCGATTGCACCGGCCTGCGTTCCTTGTTATTGGGCGAACATTACGGCATTCCCTTTATCAGCAGGGCCGATTCGCTTTTCAATGATACAGCGCTGGCCGTCCAGGTGCCGTACGCCGGGGCGGAAGCACCGATTGCGTCTCAGACCACCTCCACGGCGAGATCAGCAGGCTGGATCTGGGATATCGGTCTCCAGTCAAGACGCGGGGTTGGCTACACTTACTCCAGCGCCCATACAGATGACGAAGCGGCTTTTCAGGTTTTACGGCAGTATATTGGTGCTAACCGGGGGCCTGAGATTGAAACACTTGAACCTCGCAAGATCAGCTTTGAACCCGGACACCGCGAACGATTCTGGCACAGGAATTGTGTCGCTGTAGGAATGTCGGCAGGGTTCCTCGAGCCATTGGAGGCCAGTGCGCTGGTCATGATCGAACTCGCCGGTCAGTTCATCGTCGAGGAGTGCCCGGTCGATCGTAGCAGCATGGCCCTGGTGTCAAAACGTTACAACAAGCTGTTCCGTTACCGCTGGGACCGGATTATCGATTTCCTGAAGCTCCACTACGTGCTCAGTGAGCGGGATGATTCTGAGTACTGGGTCGATAACCGGAAACCGGAGGGCATATCTGACAGCCTTGCTGAACGTCTGGAGCTTTGGAAGCATCGGGCGCCCTGGCTGACTGATTTTCCCTACCAGGATGAGATATTCTCCGCTGCAAGTTATCAATACGTATTGTATGGGATGGGCTATGACACACAGGTCAGAAGGAACGCGCGTTACCAGGCCTCTTCCAAGGCGGCTCAGCGGTTTTTCGTTGAGACTAATGACGCTGCCAACCGGATCATTGGTGGCCTTCCCGGTAACCGAAATTTGCTGAACAATATCTGCCGGCAAGCGTAGCCGGTTTAATACTCACATCGGGCCGGTTCTGACCGCCTCGTGACCTAACCGGAATTTGCCATGACAAACCACGCTCTACTCGACAATATATCGCACAAAGACCTGAAGGTTTTACCTGGGTATCGCCCTGGCCAGGGGTTCGATATCAGCACGGCCCGGGTGTTTCCCGTAGAGTTCAGCGACTTGCAGATGGAGTATCCGATTGTGCTTACGCGCAACAAGGAGACCGGTCATTTCGAACCCGTGGTGCTGTTGGGACTTACCAAAGACGAAAACCTTTTCCTTGGCCCGCAAGGGTGGGAAGCCTTGTACATACCACTGGCCATCGAGCGCCAGCCATTCCTGATCGGTTTCCAGGAAACCATGGAGTCCGGCATACCGCAGCGCCAGCCAGTGGTTCATATCGACATGGATCATCCGAAAATAAGCATGACGGAGGGGGAGCCGGTGTTTCTGACGCATGGTGGTGAAAGCCCGTTGCTCGAGCGTATCAGTTCCGTGCTGATGGCCATTCACCAGGGCAACGAAATCAACCAGGTTTTTTCCAAGCTACTGGTTGGCCTTGACCTGGTCGAGTCGTCCAGCATGGAATTTACCCTGGCGAA
>Ga0316201_10001972_pt1 | contig 14333 bp, 15 predicted proteins | sample CS6wburrow_MG_FD_204516 | JGI IMG/M metagenome (GOLD analysis project Ga0316201, IMG submission 204516) | Coastal sediment microbial communities from Delaware Bay, Delaware, United States - CS-6 worm burrow | ecosystem: Environmental > Aquatic > Marine > Coastal > Sediment | place: USA... | reverse complement strand
AACCGGCGATGGCCTGCAATTCTGCATTGCGCTGCTTCTCCAAGGAAGCCAATCGAGCCAGAACATCGGTTTTGCGCTCCACCACACCGTTCAACCGTTGGGCATCGGATGCTGTGGCAGCTTCCTTTTCGCGCTGCAGAAGATCCAGTAATTCACGGTAGGCCTGTTCTGATTGAATCAGCACGCGCGTCAATCGATCAATGGAATCTGATGCCACCCGCTTTCCCTCGCTGCTTATGCCTGCGTATTGATTTTCTGGAGCAAAAGATCGTTTTCGAACCCTTCCTTCAACATGTTGGCGGCAACACGGCTGCCGACAACGCGGTAGGTTCCCTTTTCGATCTCCATCTTTACCTGGTTGACTTTTTCATCCCGAATGTCCGGCTGGCCGCCGGCGGATTGGGACGATTTTAAAACTGCCCGGGCCTCATCGGACAAGTGCACCTTGTCTTTTGGATTCTGGCCAGCGGTGCCCGGAGCGGCGGGTATGTCCGCTGTACGGGTTTGTTGTTGCGCCTGTTTAATATATGCATCCAGTTGGATGGGTTGGCTGCTGCTGTCTGTTATTTTCATCTTGACCTCCTTCGGGTATGCCCCTCTGCGCTCCCTTTTCAACTTCTATTGGCATGGCGAATCCGAATATGGTTCGCCTGGATGCTCTATCGACCCTTTTCGACTGAACTTTACTATTTTTTTGCCCGGGTCTTGATCATTTGATCGAGTAGCATGTCCGATAGCCCGATGCTGCGTTGATTCGACACATATTTGGCCACTTCACCGTCCAGCATCGAGGTGTATATTTTTTCTGCGGAGCCGCCGCCGAACAATTCATTTTCTGGAATTGTATCCCGCATCTCCTTCATTAAATAGGTCACGAAGAGCGATTCGAAATCCTTGCAGGCTTTTTCCATGCCGCCTTGGTCCTGGGGGGCAATCTTTTTTCGCCCCTGAGCGGACATGACGGATTGCCGCACCATCATATCAGCGAATGCGTTGATCCCGTTTGGCATCAGATGACCTCCAGTTCGGCCTGCAGCGCTCCGGCTGCCTTGATGGCCTGGAATATGGCGATTAAATCCCTGGGCGACACACCCAATGCGTTGAGGGCGCTGACCACTTCGCCGATGCTGGCCCCCTCCGGCATCAAGATCAGCTGCTTTCCCTCCTCGTCGACTGAAATATCGGTCCGGGGGGTAACCACAGTATCTCCCCGTTCGGCGAATGGGGCAGGCTGCGATACCTGGGGAGATTCCTTGATGACGATGCTCAGGTTCCCGTGCGCAATGGCAATGGTGGACAAGCGGACATTTTCCCCCATTACCACGGTGCCGGTGCGCTCATTGATAATGACGCGGGCGATGGCATCCGGCCGCACCTCTAGCTTTTCGATCATGGACATCAGCTGGACGACATTTCCCATGTAAGGCATGGGGACGTCTACTTGAACAGTGGCCGCATCCTGCGCCGCTGCAATGCGGCCATAAAAAAGCCCGTTGATCGCTTCCGTCATGCGGGTCGCCGTGGTAAAATCGGGCTTGTGAAGACTGAGGGTCAGTTCGCGGCGTTGATTGAAATCCAGCTGAACTTCACGCTCAACGATGGCACCTCCGATAACGCGGCCGACGGTGGGAAAATTCTTCTGGACACTGCCGCCGGCGCCGCTTGCCGTAAAACCGCCGGTGTTGACCGGTCCCTGGGCAACGGCGTAGACGCCCCCGTTGGCCGCTTTCAGCGGCGTCATTAAAAGGGTTCCGCCCTGCAGGTTCTTGGCATCGCCGATGGAGCTGACCAGCGCATCGATCCGCCCTCCAGCCTTTGCAAACGGCGGCAAGCTGGCCGTTACCATAACTGCGGCAACATTGGAGACTTTGATCTGGCTGTCGTCTAAGGTAATCCCCATCTTCTCGAGCATACTGGCCATGGACTGAAGCGTGAAGAGCGATTTTTTTCCATCACCGGTGCCGTTGAGACCGACGACCAGGCCATATCCCACCAGCTGGTTGTTGCGCACCCCTTGAATATCTGCGATGTCCTTAATGCGGATAGCCCGAGCCCCGCTTGGGTTGCCCAGGAGGACGCCTAAAATGAGCAGTGCCGGTATGAGGTTGAGGTATCGTTTCATATCGTTGGATTCCTTAAAACGGCCACAGGCTGTCCAGTAGACGCGCCAGCCACCCCGGGCGCTGCTGGTCATTGATGACGCCGCTTCCGCTATAGCTGATCCTGGCATCGGCGATATAGGTGGATTGGATTGTGTTGTCAGACGATATATCCCGGGGACGGATCCTACCAGTGAGTGTAATCAGCTGATTTTCATTATTGATCCTCACTTCACGGTTCCCTTCGATGAACAAATTGCCGTTGGGCAGGACCTGGATGATGCGCGCCGTAATATAGGCCGTCAAGGCGCCGCTTCGGGCCGTTGTGCCCGATCCGTCGAACTCGCTCTCGTAATTGCTTTGAACGCCGCTGAAAGGGTTAAAAATGGCGTTGCTGGGATAATTGTTTTCGATGCCGAACAGGTTGTCCAGCCCAACCGCCATGGATGTTGTCCTGCCCGTGTTGGTGGTGGCTTTGTTGGAGGCGCTCGATGTCTCTACGATTTTAATGGTGACGATATCTCCCACGGCCCTGGCTTTGGCATTGATGAACATCGTGCCCAGGGATCCATTGTCCACCCATAACGATCCCTCGCCGGGTCGACGGCTTGCCGGGGCCTCCCAGCGGCTGCTCTGGTTGACTGTTTCGGCAGGCGCAGGTGCAGGCCTCTCTTTGGGTGTATCGGTCTTGATGACCGCCGGTGCCGCACAACTCGAAAAAAGAACCGCGGCGGCCAGCAGCAATGGGACGGCCAATACCCTGATCCCGGTAAAATACGGATATCGCATGATGACTCCCTAGAACTCCACTTGAACGGTTTGATTGTCAATCACCATGGCATGGATAATCTTTTTGGAACGCACATTCTGGACCTTGATATGCTCTCCAACCCCGCCATTTTGTTTGGCGATACCTTTCACCGAGACCCTGATGGCCTTCGATTGGGCGACAACCTGAACCAGATCTCCTCTTCGCACAACCGGTGGCATTTCGATTTGATCCCTGCGCAGGATGCTGTTGGCGGCAATGGAGCGGTTCACCCGCCGTCCCAGTGCCTGGTCCATAGACACGATGGCATTCGAGGGTGCCCGTGCCAGGTTTATCTTGACGGCTTTGACGTTATCTTTGGTGATCGGCTCTCCCCTGCCCAGCGGCTTGGACGCCAAAAAGACCTCACTCCACACCTCGATGGTCGCAGGAACAACCATTTTTTTCGCAACGCGATCGCCTGTCCAGATCGTTACCTTGAACGGAATGGGCCCGAGCCAATCCGTGTGCTTGGGTGCCTGGACCTTGATATGATGCTTTCCCGGAGAAACCTCCACAGGGTGGCGCAACCGCAGCTTTTTAATTTTGACCTGCTCTTTTGACCAGGGTGCATTCTTCTCGATAAACGCTCTAACGGCACCACAAACCTCTTTCGGAGAGATGGCGACGCTGCGGCGCGTGACGATGACGGTGTCGCCGCTTGTCATCCGGTAGTCCGATGCAGCCATGCCGAATGAACGGAGTCGGGCAACAATCCGCTCTTTGTGAATGACATCCGATGTTCCCACCCGGGGCGATCGCTGAATTTGGACGCCGGCCAATTTGGCAGACGACCCCGTTCCAGCCTCCTGGATCTCGGCGATATCTCCCAGAGAGACCACATCGCCTTCAACGTAGGCCTTCTTTTTCAATACGATGGCGACAGTAGCAGTCGCCGGTGTGGCGCCAGCGAAAAAAAATGCGAGCGCAACGGCGATGAGCGCAACGCGCAGCGTTACAGACCAATTGTTCAGTTGTCGCTTTATCATCCGATGCCTATCGCTTAAGGTTGTTGGCGGTCTGGAGCATGTCGTCAGCGGCCTGGATGGCTTTGCTGTTGATTTCATAAGCGCGCTGGGCAGTGATCATGTTCACCATTTCATCGACAACGCTGACATTGGACATTTCGAGATATCCCTGGGCAATGGTCCCATAACCATCTTCCCCGGGGACTCCCGTAATGGGATCTCCTGAAGCGGCAGTCTGAGTGTAAAGGTTTCGCCCCATGCTCTGAAGGCCGGCTGGATTGATAAATCGAGCCAACTCCAGCGTACCGACTTCAGTGGGTGCGGTCTGTCCGGGTTGCAGCACCGAAACAACACCATCGGTTCCGATTGAAATCGCCATGGCATCGGAGGGAATGGTGAGTTCGGGCTCCAAAAGGAATCCATCCGGAGAGACAATCCGCCCTTCACTGTCAATTTTAAAATTACCTGAACGGGTATAGGCGATGTCCCCATTGGCTTGAATAATTTGAAAGAAGCCATTGCCTTCGATGGCCATGTCCAATTCATTTTGGGTGTGCTGAAAGTCACCCTGTATGAAGATCTTCTGGGTCGACACCGTGCGCGTTCCATGCCCTATCTGAATGCCGGTGGGGACCTGGCTGCCGCCCGGAGTGCTCGTTCCCGGCGGTCTCATGGTTTCATACAACAGGTCTTGGAAATCGGCTCGACTTCGCTTGAATCCGGCAGTATTTACATTGGCCAAATTATTTGAAATAACATCGATATTAGACGTTTGTGCCTGCATCCCGGATGCAGCAGTCCAAAGACTTCGAATCATGGTTGACTCTCCTTGCGGTCCATTTGCCAGCTATGCCATGCGTCCGACTTCGTTGATTGTCTTGGACGTTGCGTCGTCAGCGGAGCGAATGGCCTTTTGATAGGTTTCAAAGACGCGCAGCGTGTCGATAATCTCAGTCATGGTGCGAATGGCATTAACATTAGACCCCTCAACTGTTCCCTGGACGATGCGGTAATCAACGGCCTCCGTTGCCCTGGCTGTTGCATCAGCCGCCTGAAACAATGTATTGCCGCTTTTTTTCAGGGTGCCCGGGCGGTTAAAGACCACCACACGCAAGATGCCCGTTACATCACCGTCCACCGATATTTCGCCGTCCTCGCCAATTTCAATCCTGCTCCCGTCAATTGAAATTTCACCCCCCTGGCCCATAACAGGCCAGCCTTGGGGTGTGCTGAGAACGCCTTCGTCATTGATGCTCAAATGGCCGTTTCGGGTGTAGCGTGTGCCTTCAGGGGTTTGAACTTCAAGAAATCCCTGACCCAGAACGGCCACATCCAGAGGGCTGCCCGTTGATTGAAGCGGCCCGGTTTCAAAATCGGTGACATACTCCAGCGGCAGGGCATAAGGGGATAGCTGTTCAGTGGGTAACGTGCCATTGCTCTTCACCGTTGACGTATCAAATCGGAACACTGGATTATCCGCCTTGAAGCCGGCAGTATTCACATTCGCCAAATTATTGGCGTATACATCCAGACGCATCTGCTGAAGAATGGCGCCTGCCCCCGCTTTATAGATCGATCCGCTCATGACTTGCTTTCTCCGACTGCGTTGCTAATAGAAAAAGCAACAGTCGTGCCATCCAGTGTGATCATCAAAATAGGCGCAATGCCCCTTGGCCTGGGCCCGACATCTACAGGCAGGCCGGCCACGGCCGGCAATAGTTGCCCATCAGTCGGCAGCTCCATCCCTATGCCACCGCCTCCAGTCGATGATTCCCGCCGAGGCTGGATATATTTTGAAATTTCATGGCCAACTCGGCTTCGGCCACTGAAACACCAAATCGGCTGGCCATCTCTCTGGCATCCATCACAGACGGTTCGGCACTGGCTGTTTCGCTGACCGAACCCGCCGCGCGGTCATCGCCCTCCACTGTGCCCTCCCGCTGCAGCAACGCTTCAGGTTGAGACTGCAATGGCTCACCGGTTTGGACCGGTCCCTGGGCAGCCATCATCCTTTTCAGTTTAAGTCGCTCGGTTTCGATGAGTGCCGCCAGACCGTCAAAGACTGCATCGATCTGCATCAGGCAGAGATCTTGGTGAAACGGTGCGGCAGCAGATGGTCCCGCCTCGGATGGAATCGGAAAGCTGGCCTGCTTCCGGGACGTCCTCTGCTTTCTTTTCTTGCGAAGACGGGAGACGATGAGCCCAACCAACGCGATAGCCGGGATTCCGATTGCAGTGCCGAGGAGCCATACTGGCAAAATAATGGGTACCATTGTTTAAATTCCCTTCTGTTTAGGTCAATGGATCAATGCCGCTACGGGTGCTGAAAAGGCCCTCAATTTTCGAGTAATCCTTCTTTGCGCAGCTTGTTGCGCAGGCGGATAACGGCTTGAGAATGGATCTGGGAGACACGCGATTCAGTGATGTCAAGCACTTTTCCAATCTCCTTCATGGTCATCTCGTCACTGTAGTACATGGAGATCACCAGCCGTTCCTTTTCTGGCAGTTGTTCGATATGCTGGGCCAAGGTCGCCTTTATCTCCTTGACGGTCGTCAAAGACAGTGCATCCCGGCCATCGCCGCCCAGCAGACTGCTCAGGAAGGTCTCCTTTTCGGCTTTGGTGGTATACCCAATCTCTTCAAAACTGACGAACGATATGGAGGACATGCGCTTGACCTGATAAAACTGATCCAGATCCATGTTCATTTCATCTGCAACTTCCTGATCTTCAACTTCCCGTCCAAGTTTCTGCTCTAGTTTTAAATAGGCTTTTTCAAGGTTTCGAATTTTTTTGCGCGTCGTCCGCCCGAGGAAATCTCTCGATCGCAGTTCGCTCAGCACAGCGCCCTTTATGCGAAAAACGGCATAGGTCATGAATTTGTTGTCCCGCGTGGGATCGTAGCGTTCAATGGCCTGGATGAGCCCGATAATCCCCACGTTGACCAGATCGTCCGTTTCCACCGACGGCGGCAGGTGGGTGGCGATGCGATTGACGATGCGATTCACATAGGGCAAGTATTCGGTGATGATTTGATTCCGCATGGTATAGTCTTGCTTATCCAGCGTTTTGATCTGTGTTTCTACCAACGACATGTTGCTCTCCATTTCAGTTACGAACAGTGCGTCAAAAGCCAGTGCCCCCTACCCTGGAAAATCTGTCAAGACCCAGTTGTGACGCTGCCGGCTGGCTGCCTGGGCTGTCCGGCCTGCTATTTTACGGGCAAGGAGTGAAAAACTGCGACTTGAGTGGGACAAGGGCGCCAGCTCGCTAACGACCTTTTGTTTGCGAACTCCCTTTTTGAGGTTTTCATCCACCACGATACCGCCGAAATATTCGATCTCTACATCGAGGAAACGATCAGTGACCAGACTGATCTGCCGGTAGACCTCATCAGCCTCGTGTCCGCTGGATGCGGCGTTAACGATGAGTTTGAACTGATTGCTGTCGTATTTGACCGATAGGATTTTCATCAACGCGTATGCGTCGGTAATGGAAGTGGGCTCCGGGGTGGCCACTACGAAAATATCGTCCGCATTGATATTGAAATACAGAACATTGGAAGAAATACCGGCGGCGGTGTCGATAAGCATGATATCAAAACCCAGGATGAACTCTTCCAACTGGCTGAACACCAGGTAACGCTCTTCGCTGGTCAGGTCCGTGAGTTCCTGGATTCCGGAGGCAGCCGGCAATATGCGCAGTCCGCCCGGTCCCTCCACCACGATCTCGCGCAGGGACCGCTCACCCTGGATGACGTGGGACAAATTGTATTCCGGCGTGATTCCCAGAAGCACATCGAGATTCCCCAGACCGAGATCGGCGTCGAAGATGAGGACCCGCTTTCCGAGCTTTGACAGCGCATAACCAATGTTGGCCACTATGTTGGTTTTGCCTACCCCGCCTTTTCCGCTGGTAATCGCCAGTATTTGGGGGCGTTGTCCCGATGATCGCTGCCGCCGCAATCCATCTCCGTTCAAAGCCCCTTTATTGCGGGTGTTCAGATGGATCACGTTGCCGTGTCCGTTATGTTGTCTCATTCGTTTCAGCACCTATTGCCGGCGACTCTGTTAGCCTGGCGTTCTAAGGGTTTGGTCACAATTAGATCACTGCAGCACATCCGGCAGGGTTTGAATTGCCGCCCCAATGCTTCAGAAGGATCCTTGAACATCATCATATTGTCCGCGTGGATGCGTTTCACGGACTTGCAGCTGTTCTGATGAAAAATATCTGAATTCCGATTGGCCACATAGCTTGCGGTTTCCTGAGCAAGGATGCGCTGCTGCAGGGTGAGGGCATCTGGATCCCTGTCCATCAGCGGCATGGAAGACGCCGGCAACAGCAGTGCAGACAATTCAGCGGCAGTCGCTGTGCGAATCCCCTCAGGAATCTTGGGAGAATCACACAAGTAAGCGATCGGTTTCCCGATGGCGATGGCCTGGTTGATCATCGGGCCGATATCCATGGCCCAGTCCAGTTTCGTGAACATCAGCCGCGCCACATTCAGGGGTTTGAAAAAAGAGATCGTTCTGGCCATCACTTTTTCCTGCGCCGTTGCGCTCATCAGCAAGTAGACATCGAGATTGTCAATCTCCGACAAACTCGCTTTGAGCTCCTGCAGCGGACCATGATCGTCCAATGCCATGCCAGGAGTGTCCACGACAATCAGATCCATGGATTCGAAGGCCTGGATCGCCCGGGCAATCTGTCGGGTGTTGTGGGCATTTTTCAAATTGACATCCATGATGGCGGCATACCGCTCCAGTTCAGCCGCGCCGGCTGCACGCTGGTTGTCGAGGCTGATGATCCCCACCGCCTCACGATGTTCGATGATATGCTTGGCCGCCAGCTTGACGACTGCCGATGTTTTGCCGACACCGGCAGGTCCGGCCATGACGACGACGCGTGGCTTTGAACCGCTCTTTGGTTTCACCATGCCGACAATCTGCATGGCGTCCAATGCCTGGGCCAACGCTTGGGCTTTCTCCTTGGCAGTGTCATGTTCAGGACCCAGAATTGCCTCGATCTGCTCGGTCAGTTCTGCCGAACAGTCCGGGCTAAGCCCCTGATTCAACAGCTGCTGCTCTATTTCCCGCCTTTTTGGAACAGCCGCCGGGGTGGTCATGATTTCTACAATTTTGGGTTTGACCTTTTCTTGGCCCGTGCGGGTAATCGGTTGATAGTTTTTAAGAAAGCTGAATTTTGAGCAAGCCCTGCTGGTACCCGGTGATGCTGATGAATAGACGGATGCATCCTTGCTATGCTCCTCTTGGGCCGTCACACCAGAGGCCGCAGGGACCGCTTGATCGATGGCGGCCGTCACAACCACTTTCTGGGGGCGTTTACCGCCCAGCAGGCCGCTGCTTTTTTTTTGTGTTTTGGCTGATAGAATAACGGCATCCTCTCCAAACTCCTTCTTGATTATCCGAAGTGCTTCGGACATAGTGGATGCTTCAAATCGTTTAATCTTCATCCGGCAACTCCACGATACCTATAGATTGAATTTTGACATTCGGCATGATCTCATCGTACGACAGCACAGTTAAATTGGGGATAAACCGATCCACCAGGCGCTTGAAGTGAAGCCGCAACTGAGCCGAGCACAAAACGATGGGCTGCGTATTCAGGGCAGCAAATTTCTCGATCTGTTCCGACAGGCGCTGCATGATTCCTTGAGCCGTCTGCGGATCGATGGCCAGAAATTCTCCCCCATCGGTTCTCTCGATGGCTTGGGCGATGCGTCGCTCGAGCGAATGGGCCAGGCTGGCCACCGTTACTTCGGATTCGGGGGAGAGATATTGTGCGGTGATGGAGCGCGACAGCGCCTGCCGCACATATTCGGTCAGCAGGTCGAGCTGCTTAACCGACGGGGCCCAATCGGCAAGCGCTTCAACAATGGTCAGCAAGTCTCGAACGGCCACCTGCTCTTTTAAGAGATTTTGAAGTACCTTTACGACACCGCCAAGCGAAAGCTGCGCCGGGACAAGCTCCTCGATGACTTTTGGATGGGTATCTTTTAGGGAATCCAACAAATTCTGGACTTCCTGGCGCCCGATCATCTCATGGGCATGCCGGCGGATGACGTCCGAGATATGGGTCGTCATTACGGTGGCCAGATCGACGACGGTATAACCTTTGGCGATGGCCTCTTCACGAACCGCTTCCTTGATCCAGAGGGCCTCAATACCGTATGTGGGCTCCTGGGTGGGGATACCTTGAACGACCTCATCGGCAATACCCGGATTCATCGCCAGGAAATGGCTGGTCATCAATTCGCCGCCCCCCACCTGATTGCCTTTCAGCATAATGCGATATTCACCAGGCTTGAGTTGCATATTGTCCTGGATATGAATGGAGGGAACGACGATGCCGATCTCCTGAGCGATCTGCCGTCGAATTGATTTGATGCGGTCCAGCAATTCGCCATCCTGCTGTACGTCTACCAGGGGAATGAGGGTATAGCCAATTTCCAGCCCCAGAATATCCAGCGGCGGCAAGGGCCGAAACACTTCCCCGCTATCGGCCTCTTCTTCGACCTGCGTACTGCTGTCAATGACTTCTTCGGCCGTCCGCCGCTCCTTGTCCGTCTGAAAAACAAAATAGGATACGGCCCCCGCCAGCAGCGCCAGTATCATAAATGGAAGCGTCGGAAGCCCGGGGATGATGCCGAATAGAAATAAGATGGATGCGGCTACTGCCATGGCCCGCGGGCGCATGAGCAGCTGGGCGCCGATATCCAAACCGAGATTGCTGTCCGAACCAGCCCGGCTGACGACGATGCCGGCTGCCGTTGAAATGATCAGGGCAGGCACTTGGCTGACCAGCCCATCCCCCACCGTCAGCAGCGTATAGGTCTGGGCGGCATCCGAAAAAGTCATGCCGTTTTGGAACACGCCAATGGCAAATCCTGCCACGATATTGATCAGGGTGATGATGATACCGGCAATGGCATCTCCGCGCACAAACTTATTGGCGCCGTCCATGGCACCGTAATATTCGGATTCGCTGGAAATTTGCTCTCGCCGCTGCCGGGCTTCATTTTCATCGATCAATCCGGCATTGAGATCGGCATCGATGGCCATCTGCTTGCCTGGCATAGCGTCCAAGGTGAATCGGGCGGCTACCTCTGCGATACGCCCGGCGCCTTTGGTGATGACGACAAAATTGACCACCACCAGGATGATGAAAACAATCAGGCCCACCACGTAATTGCCACCCACCACGAAACTTCCAAAGGCCCGGATCACGTTGCCCGCCGCCTGGGTCCCCTCGTTGCCGTGCAGTAAAATCAGCCGCGTCGAAGCAATGTTGAGGGATAACCGAAACAAGGTGGCCAATAATAAGACGGATGGAAATGCAGAAAATTCGAGCGGCTTCAGCACATACATGCCGACCAGCAGGATCAGCAGCGCAAAGGTGATATTGAAGGAGAGAAACAGATCGAGCATGAAGGAGGGAATTGGGATGATCATCACCATGAGGATGCTCATGGCGGCAAATCCCATCATCACATCGGTATTGCGGGAAACCAGAGCGAAAAGTCCGGTTTCATTTGTCTCTTGAGCGATTTCCATGGCGTCCTGTGATGTAATGTTGGTTATGCCGGTGTTTTTGCATTTTCCATGCCTGCATCGCGGGACCATTCTGGATAAGTACAACGGCCTGTTATATCGTATATTTTTTCAGTTTCTTTCTTGAAGGGATGGTGACGGCAGGCATGGGTGTCAATTTTTCGTTGGATTCCCTGCCCGCCGGCAGTCAAGAAACCGACCGTATCTTATTTTCCCAAAAAACGGGCCTAAAAATTGATCCCCAGCGATGGCGGCCGCTCGGCGTCGAACTCTGGCTGCTCACGGTTAGATGGCGCTGGAAACGGCCTTAGGCCATGCCTTTGAGACGGTACACGTACGCCAGGATTTCGGCAACGGCATGGTAGAGCTCACCAGGAATATACTGGTCGATGTCCACGCTCTTGTAGAGGGCCCGGGCCAAAGGTTTTTGCTCGACAATGGGGATATTGTGATCACCGGCGATGTCGCGAATGCGTCCGGCAATGACACCGGCTCCCTTGGCAACCAGCAGTGGCGCCGGCATGGATCGGTCAAATTTCAATGCAATGGCCAGATGGGTGGGGTTGGTGATCACTACGGTGGCCTCCGGAACCGATGCCATCATGCGCTGCATGGCCATCTCACGCTGAATAGCCCGGATGCGGGATCGGACCATGGGATCTCCCTCGCGCTGTTTGTGTTCGTCCCGAACCTCCTGTTTGGACATCCGCAAATCGCGTTCGTGCTGCCATCGCTGGAAAGCCAGATCGATACCGGCCAGAACAACTAGGACGAGACAGGCGTAAAAGCCCAGCTTGAGCGCGGCATGGCCAATGAAAGCTAAAACTTGAGAAATATTTAATTGGATGAGCGCCGGGATCTCATCCATTTCTCTGCTCAACACGCCATACGTCACGCCACCGATGATCATAACCTTGAGAACGGATTTAACGGTCTCCACCAGTGACCTGGCGGAAAATAAGCGCTTGAAGCCATTAATGGGATTGAGCTTCGACAACTTCGGGGTGAGCGGTTTGGCAGTTAGCAAGAAGCCGATCTGGGACACATTGGCCAGTATTCCGCCGACGGCCACGGTGAGAAACAGGGGGGCCAGGAGAATGAACACCTGTTGGAAAATCTCCCAGAGCAGAACATGGGCCGTCTCGATTTTGAAGTTCTTCAGGAACAGGTGGCTGAGGGTATGATGGGCGATTCCGGACAGCCGGCCGAACATCCAATCACCGGCAAGGTAGAAGACTGACAGGGAGCTGAATAAAACGATGACCGAACTGACCTCGCGACTATGCGCCACCTGTCCTTTTCGGCGGGCATCCTCCCGTTTTTTAGGTGTCGCTGGCTCAGTTTTATCCTGGTCGTAACCGGAGGCCATTCATTCTCCACGTCGTCGGTCAAAAATCCAAAAAGAGCCCTACAAACGCCTTGTTTATGCCTGCAAAGCAGTCTTCGGGCAGTGTCGCGCTCAAGCCAGAATCCGCATCAGTCCCTGAATGGTTTCACCCAGGGAGATAAATGCCGATTTGAGGAAATCCATGCACAACGGCAGTGAGAAGCCCAGAAACAGCAATCCCATGAGAATCTTCAAGGGCATGGCCACAATAAAAATCTGCATTTGCGGCACTGTACGCGCGATCAGCCCCAATGCCACGCTGGTCAACAATAGCGCGACGATAACGGGTGCGCCTACCTGCACCGCCACCACAAACGCACTGCTCGCTATTGTCATGATAAGCTGGAATAGATTTTCCTCGAAATGCGCTCCCCAAAGCGGTATCAACTCAAAACCGTCGACCAGGGCTTTGATAAAATAGTAGTGGACGTTCATGCTGAGAAAAATCAACAGGGCAAATACATTGAGAAACTGCGACAGCATGGGGATCTGAAGACTTGAGGCGGGATCGACGACATTGGCAATAGCAAATCCCATCTGGAATCCGGCCGCTTGACCGGCCAGCTGGATCCCTGCAAAAAGCAATTGCACGATAAGTCCGATGATCATGCCAATGGCGACTTCGCCCCCAAGACCCAGGAGCAGGCGTATCGGCGAACCGAAAAGATCCGGAGGGGGGGTGTCGAGCTGGGGCAACAGCAACCAGGCAACGGCCACCGCCAGGCTTATTTTCAACAGTATTGGAACATTTCGGGAATCGAAGAATGGAACGACAAACAAAATTGCCGCCACCCTGACCAACACCATCAGAAACAGAACGACTTGATCCAGGGGGAAGGTGAAGAGTGCCATGGTGCTTACTTGAGGTACATGGGTATATTGGCGAACATGCCATGGGTAAAATCGGTGATCACCCGCAGCATCCAAGGGAAAAAGACCAACAGCGCCAGGGCGACGCCCAGCATTTTGGGCACGAATACCAGGGTCATTTCGTTGATTTGAGTGGCCGCTTGGAACATACTGACCAGAATGCCAACCAATAATCCGACGCACAGCATGGGGCCGGCCAGCAGGATGGCTGTTTTTATAGCCATCAAAAAGTTTCCTGTGATAAATTCCGGTGACACGGTGTGTTCTCCTTCCGCCTCAGAAGCTTTTGACAAGGGAACCGACGATGAGGTGCCAGCCGTCAGTCAACACAAACACCATCAATTTGATGGGGAGTGACACCATAATGGGGGGCAGCATCATCATTCCCATCGAGAGGAGGACACTTGCCACCACCATATCAATGATCAAAAAAGGGATGTACAGCATAAACCCAATCTGAAACGCTGTCTTGAGCTCGCTGATGATAAAGGATGGTATCAGCACGTGTGTTGGGACAGCTTCCGCATTTTTGGGGCGCTCCAGCTTGGCGACATTGACAAACATGCTGAGATCTTTTTCCCGGGTTTGCGAAATCATGAACTTTCGCACCGGTGCAAGGGCTTTTTCCAGG
>Ga0316201_10001971_pt1 | contig 14338 bp, 15 predicted proteins | sample CS6wburrow_MG_FD_204516 | JGI IMG/M metagenome (GOLD analysis project Ga0316201, IMG submission 204516) | Coastal sediment microbial communities from Delaware Bay, Delaware, United States - CS-6 worm burrow | ecosystem: Environmental > Aquatic > Marine > Coastal > Sediment | place: USA... | reverse complement strand
ATATAAAGAAGAGATTCTACTAACTAGAAGATAAAGTCTATCAGCTGCATATTATTCTATGCAGAAATTTATCCCATAATCTATCTAAAATAAGGATTCTATATTGACCTTCGATGAATTTTATCGAAGTCTTATTCCTTATTTTATACTCAAATTATGAAATAATTCAAAGTTTAAAAATTGTTGTTAATTTCGGCTTCCATAATAATTATTAATCATGTTAATTAAAATAGATTATAGTTTCTTTAAGACAATGATACCCATTCTGACAGTGGGTTGTTTTTTCATTCTATTCGGGTGCCGTTCATCAGAATCTGACCATTCCCAACCCGAAACTGAAAAAAATGAAATACTGGTCAATCCTTTGGGAAGAAGACTGATCAAACCAATTCCCGGCGCTATTCATTTGAAAAATTACAAAGAGGCTAAACAAAAATACGATGAAGATTCGAAAGACTTGGATAATATCATCTGGTATGGAAGAAGAACCGCTTACTTGGGTAAATACCAAAAAGCCCTAGAAATTTATACGAAGGGGTTGGAACTATTTCCAGACGAACCCAGGCTATTACGCCACCGTGGTCATCGTTACATATCCCTTAGAAAATTTGATAAGGCCATTGCAGACCTGGAGAAAGCAGTGGAATTGATTGAAGGACAACCGAACCAGATAGAACAAGATGGTTTGCCGAATGCACAGAATATTCCAATAAGTACCCAACACGGTAATATTTATTACCATTTGGGATTAGCCTATTATTTGAAACAGGATTTTGATAAAGCCTTTCAAGCATATTCCAAGGGCAGGAAAATCGGTAACAATGACGACAATCTGGTATCAACTACCCACTGGTTGTACATGATCCAGAGAAGAATGGGTAATAAACAGCTTGCTGAAGAACAACTGGAGCCTATCCATCAGGATATGAAGGTAATAGAAAATCAAAGTTATTACGATTTGTGTCGATTTTATAAAGGACTCATTTCCCGGGATGCGCTCTTGAACGAAGAAGGTACACCTTCGGGAGATGCAGTAAAATATGGCCTGGCCAACTGGGATCTATACAATGAGCGTCTGGAAGAAGCAAAACTTGGCTTGCTCAATATCATGGAAGGTAAGTCCTGGAGTTCTTTCGGATATATTGCGGCGGAGCAGGATTATATTAATTATTTTAAAGAATAAAGGAATTTGCAATCACACACTACAGTAAGTATTTTTTATAATAAAGGTCATCAGAAAGAATGAGCATTTAGTAATTACATCATTCAAAGCCTTCCTCTCAGTAACTAAAGGCACCATGTATGCTAATTCGTATTCCAATTATACCGTAATTTAAACCAAAAAATAACCGCAATAACATGAAAAAACCACTCGTCTCTCCCATAGATAAAAACGCCAGTGATGAAACCCGGGAAATGGCAGAATTCTATCAAGAGACCCTTGGATTTACCCCAAACAGTCTTTTTACCATGATGCATCGACCCCGAATTGCCCGGGCATTCCTGGAAATGAACCAAGCAGTAATGGAAAATAGAGGTAGAGTGACCAGCGCCTTAAAGCGCCAACTTGCCTACCTAAGCAGTATGACAGCCGGATGCAGATATTGTGAGGCCCATGCTATTCGTGCTGCGGTCCGGTATGGTTCTGAAGAAGACAAACTACACCATATCTGGGATTATAAAAGCTATCCTGCCTTTTCCGACGCAGAAAGAGCCGTTTTTGATTTTGCGATTGCCGCTTCTTCTATTCCCAATGCAGTGAATGATGAAATTGCTGAGAACCTAAGAAAATATTGGGATGCCGGTGAAATTGTGGAAATTGCGGGTGTTGTAGCGCTGTTTGGCTATTTGAATCGCTGGAATGATTCGATGGGCACCCAACTGGAAAAACCGGCAGCGGACGACGGAGAAAATTACCTAAAAAAGAATGGATGGAATATAGGAAAGCATAAATATTGATTATAATTTCCAATAACTTCCCTGGTATCCAGGCTTGCCTTATCCCTTATCTGCTTATTATTTCAACAATTTTATGCTTATCTGATTTAAAATGGTAAACACTATACCATGGTTGAAAAAAAAGAATCTGAAATTAATGTGATGGGAAGTAAACTGGTTTCTTGTTGTCAAGATCCAATTACAGGATTCTATAGAGACGGTTTTTGTCATTCCGGGCCTATGGATCTCGGAAGTCACGTGGTTTGTGCGGTTATGACCAAAGAGTTTTTAGAATTTACCAAGTCTCAGGGTAATGACCTAACCACCCCTGTTCCTGCCTATAATTTTCCTGGTTTAATCCCTGGCAATAAATGGTGTCTATGCGTCTCCAGGTGGAAAGAGGCCTATGTTAATGGAGTGGCTCCGAAGGTAATTCTGGAATCCACCCATCATAAAGCTCTGGAAGTAGTTTCTATAGAAGATTTAGCTTCGTGTGCTATTCAATAAAGTATGACAAGAAAACTGTAAGGAATAAATACCCTTTTAGATTAATAGGAAGATGATGGGGTTATGCGAAGGTAGCAACTTCGTCTTTTATTTTTTTAAGCCACATTGCTTTTTTCGGAGCTCGGTATTTTTTGGCATATTCGGTTTGGTACTCGTGAAATTCCAGAAACTTAACTTGAAGTCGCATCCAGGATTCATAGTCCATTACAATTCCCTGATCTCTAAATTCCAAATACAAGGTATTACTGATTTTTACAAAATCATCTCTTCCCAAATAATCTAAATCTGCATCACATAAAATTTTCTCGAGCTTGGTGTTGGAAGGGTTGGTAGGTTTTGTTGCAATGATCATCTTTTGAACCTGTCTAATATCTGATTTAGGAAACCCCAACTGCTTCATATAATTTTCCGCCATTTTAGCGGATGTGGCTTCGTGTTCTACATGGGATACCAAGAAACCCATGTCATGGGTCAATGCCGCAATACGCAAAAGATATGCCTCCCTTTTCGGAAGCTTCAGTCTTCTGATATACCCATTGATTACATTCAAAACGTCCATGGTATGATGCAATCCATGATAGGTTAAATTTGGTTTCAAGCCATCCAAATCTTTCAGAACCATATTTCTAAGCTTGCGGTAACCTTTCATACTTGTCTAGAATATACACTTATAGTGCCAAATTTGGTTTTTTGAGAAATAATCTCGCAACAAATTAAAAAATCCTTTCAATCTATTGAAAAAACTCCCCCAGATGATATAAATAATTTGCTTTTTTATATTTTATTACTATTAATATACAAACAAATAAGACGTCAATTATACCCCTGACGTCAACTAAAAATTAGCTATAAATATATTTTTTAGTAAATCGCTTAATTAATTGCATTGGCTATTAGTCCATCTTGTGACGTCTAAATATTTCGCTACATTGCAAAAAAATCTATACCTATGCGTGGGATAACTCTCCTTGTGATATGCACATTTTTGGTCACTTTATCCTGTAAAAACAATAAAAATTTAATTCTTGAAGAAGAGAATTTTGATGTGTTTTATGACCGCTTTCATTCGGATATGGAATTCCAAATGAAAAGGATTCAATTTCCCCTGGAAGGAGGTTCTGCCCAGGTAGAAGGTACCATACCGTGGACCAGGGATAATTGGATAACCATGAAAGTGAAAATATACGACGTCGATAAAAATCAATACGAAGTCTATTATGAAAGAAAAGAAGACGTATTTATTCAGGGATTTCAATTAAGAGAAAGTGGATTTTCTGCAGAATATCGTTTTAAGAAAATTGATAAAAAGTGGTACCTTGTATACGCATTAGATACGAACCTTTGAAAAAATATTTAAAATGACATTAAAACAATTAATTAAACTCGAAAATAAAGCCAAAGAGGTCTGGGTAATCAGCCCAACCCTTCATTACGATACCGATAACGAAGATTTTACCGAAATGGTCAGTGTAAATCAAGGGGAATCAGTGAAGTACCGCTACATTGTACCGGCTTCGAAAACTGTCGATAAAAATCTAGAGAGGTATAAAAAGATGTACAAAGTGAATGATGAATTCATCCAGTCGAACTTTCTAATTTTACCGGAATCTGAATTTAATCCTTTTATCACTGAATCAGCTATATACAATGCTTCTACAGATTGCATTGCCTGCGCAGCACCAGCTTTGGAAGATTCTAATGATGTTATTAGGTTTAACCAGGATACTTCGAAAAGTATGGCCAAAGCTTTTAAGTCTTTGTGGAGAAAATATAAAAGGACCAATCCTTAATCTTCGGAATCAAAATCGATGTAACTGGTCTTAGCCAATAGTTTTGACATGTAGTCTTCTACCAGCCATTTCTTGTAATTGAAGGTGCTCTTGGTAATGCAGTGGGCAAATTTCTTTACCCGATGAATCACATCCCCTTCCAGGGCTCTTGCCAATTGTCTGGCTGAAAGTAGATCATGGCTGTTTTCTTTGATCATTGTAAGGTGCTGTTCCATTGATTTTTCCAGTACGGCATGGGGTTTTAAACCGGCTCGCATCACCTGTTCGTAAGATTTATAAATGTCAAAGTTAAATTCTGTCGTGTTGGCAAATAGCTCTTTCATATTGGCCGGCATCTCATAGTCAAAATCCCTTTCTAAATCTTCATCAGAAATAATATTTTGCAAATAGTAATCTGGATTTCTGAATACTTTTAACCAATCAATTTCGCCATCCCAAGGGCCAAATCGAGCAATATTGTTTCCGAGATCTATCACGTCGAATTCCTTTTTATAAGGCAAAACCCGGGATCCTCTTCCAATCATCTGAAAATACAAAGTCAGCGATCGGGTGGCCCTATTCAATATAATGCTTTCAACGGTAGGTTCATCAAACCCGGTAGTCAAGATACTTACCGAAGTAACGATCGCATCCGGCGTGTTTTTTAACCAATTTAATATGCGTAGTCTTTCCTGGGATGGAGTTGTATTGTCCAAATGTTCTATAGCATATCCGGCTTCCTTGAAATTAATATACACTTGACGTGAAGTCTTTATTCCATTATTAAAGATGAGGGTCTTTTTACCCAGCGCTCTCTCCTGATAGGCCTGCAATAACTTGATCTGCATCCCTGAGTCTGCATATAGACGCTCAGAAGAGCTCACCGTATAATCGCCATGAGACCCTATTTTCAGAGCAGTCAGCCCTACATTGTACCGATAATAATTGGCTTTTGCTAAATATCCTTTCTCTACCAATGCAGGTATAGACTCCCCTACGATAAGGTGCTCGTAATTCCTTTTCATCGGTTGGTTAATATTGGAGCTTAAAGGGGTAGCCGTCACTCCAAGCATAACTCCTGACTTGAAAAATTTAAATAACTTTGTGAAAGAATTGTAGTGTGCCTCATCAACGATGACCAGACCAATGTTTTCCATTTTTATGTCTTCATCATTAAGTCGATTATTCAGGGTTTCGACCATAGCCACGTAACAGAAATACTCTTTATCCGTAGGAAGTTTTTTTACCTTGCTGTTAATGACCATAGAATTGACACCAAACTCATTAAGCATTTTGGAAGTCTGTTTGCACAATTCAATCCGGTGGGTCAATATGACCACTTTTTTATTTCTATTGTACACAAATCGGCGGGCAATTTCGGAGAAAATTACAGTCTTTCCCCCACCAGTAGGCAATTGAAACAGCAGATTATACTTTTCTTTTTCACTATTCTCCTCTAATTGGGTAAATATCTTATCGATGGCCTCAATCTGATAAGGGTACAGATCTTTGCCTTTCGATGTCGCTTTCGTTCCAATAATCATTCATCTCTTTTTAACAAAATCGGTAAAAATGGAAGCTGCAAAAATAGGACTTTTTTTTACTTCACCCTAAGAGAAAACCCCAGATCTCTAATTTTATTTTTTCTAAGGGTTTTCACGACTTTGGGTATTTTAAAATTATCTATCGATAGTTAATTATATATTTCTCATGTAGAAGACAGCAATAATCATATTTTTGGGCCAGAAATTTCCGTTTAACTCAAGATGAATATTTTTGCTAAAGTAATATCATATCTATTTCACCCGCTCTTTATCATTTCTTACGTATTGGGAATAATAATGGTGGTAAATCCATATCTATTTGGGGTACAAGACCCCAAAATGATGGGTTTGATCTTAATATCCACCTTTCTACTGGCCGCTTTCTTTCCCTTGGTTTCCATTTCTATGATGCGGGCGCTTGGATTAATTAAAAATTTTAAGCTGGAGGATCGGCAAGAAAGAATTGGACCCCTCATTGTAACGGCAATATTTTACTTGTGGTTATTTTTAAATATTAAAGACAACCCAGGCATTCCTGATGCCTTTTCATTCTTTGTTTTAGGGGCAATTATTGGTCTGTTTATTGCTTTTTTTCTAAATAATTTTCAGAAAATTTCCCTTCATGGTGTTGCTATGGGCGGTTTTCTAACCGGAATTGCCATTATCGGTATGGTTTTCAGTTATGGCTCTTTTGTCGTAAAAATCCCATCGCTCGGTAGTTTTACCATAGATATTACTCTGATGTATATTCTTGCACTATTGGTTGCGGGCCTGGTATTATCGAGTCGGCTACACCTCCAAGCCCATACCAAAGATGAAGTGTATGGTGGATTTTTTGTCGGGGCTATTTCTCAAGTTTTGGCCTTCATTATTTTTATTTAAGCCCAAATTATTTAACTTTAATATCGATTTAGCTCAGAATCAATAGTCAATCCCTGATTATTACAAATGTTAAACCCTTAAAATCCAATATCATGAAAAAGAGTATTCCTTTTCTATTTGTAGGTGTTTGTTTATTTCTTTTTGCCTGTGGTGGGGACGATGCAGCGGAAAACTGTGCAGATCTAAGTATTAATTTTGCTTCAGAATTCTCCAATGAGATTCAGGCAATTGTGAATGCTGGTACTGCGTATGGAAATGATCCATCAACTTCCAATTGTGAAGCATATAAAGATGCTATCCAAGACTATATTGATGTTTTAAGAGATTTTGAAGACTGTGCGAGAGAAGCAGGTGCGGAAGATGAATGGCTTCAGGCCATAAATGAATATGATGTAAACCTACTTAATAATATTTGTTGATAATTGACCGGAACTTATTTAAATCAAAGGGCAATAAAAACCAAGCATATTGCCCTTTGATATAATTCGTTTATTTCTAAATTATTGACATTAGTTAGATGTGTAGTGATCGGTTACCGGTAGCTCCTAGCGCAGCCTCTTTAACCGCCTCAGAATAGGTAGGATGAGGGTGACATATCCGTGCCATGTCTTCTGCTGAAGCTCTGAATTCCATCAAAGCTACTGCTTCCATTATTAAATCAGCCGCTCTTGCACCCACCATGTGAACACCTAACAGCTCATCTGTCTGAGCATCAGAAAGTACTTTGATCATTCCTTCAATATCCATACTTGCCCGAGCTCGTCCCAGTGCTTTATAAGGAAACTTTCCAGACTTAAAAGCTATTCCTGCTTCTTTTAATTCTTCTTCGGTTTTTCCTACCGCCGCCACTTCTGGCCAGGTGTACACTACTCCAGGAATCAAGTTGTAATCAATATGAGGTTTTTCTCCAGCCATCAGTTCAGCAACCATTACTCCTTCTTCTTCAGCTTTATGTGCAAGCATAGCTCCTTTAATCACATCACCAATCGCGTAAATGTGAGGAATATTGGTTTGTAAATGTTCATTTACCTCTACTCTTCCTCGGTCGTCCAGTTTAATTCCCGCATTTTCTAATCCCAAACCGGTCGTAAAAGGCCTTCTTCCGATGGCCACCAAACAATAGTCTGCGTTAATATCAAAGGTGTCTTCGTTCCCTTTTTTTTGCACAGATACCTTTACCTTGGTTTTGGTCGCGGATACTGCTGTAACTTTATGAGCCAAATGGAATTTAACCCCTAATTTTTTCATACTGCGTTGTAGTTCTTTACCGCAATCTTTGTCCATTCCCGGTAGTACCCGATCCATAAACTCGACTACTTCAACCTCTGTCCCTAAACGGGCAAAAACACTACCCAACTCCAATCCAATTACGCCTGCTCCAATTACCACCATTCTTTTCGGAACCCGATCGATATTCAATGCTTCGGTAGATGTAATCACCCTGTTTTTATCATAATTAAAAGCTTCTGGTGTGATTGGTTTCGAACCGGTAGCAATAACTATTTTATTCCCGGTAAGTTCCTGTGTTTTACCTTCGTTATTGGTAACTATAATGGTATGATCATCTTTAAAAGACCCTATCCCCTGATGAACATCTATTTTATTTTTCTTCATTAAGAATTCAACCCCTTTACAAGTTTGGTCTACTACCCCGGCTTTTCTGGCTATCATTTGCTTCATATCTACTTTGACACTTCCTAGTTTTATTCCATGCTCTGCAAATCTTGTTTCCGCATGATGATAGTGTTCTGAGGAATCCAGTAAAGCTTTAGAAGGAATACACCCTACGTTTAAACAGGTACCGCCAAGGGTATTGTATTTTTCAACGATGGCCGTCTTCATTCCTAATTGGGCACACCTGATTGCACAAACATATCCTCCAGGTCCAGATCCAATGATGATAACGTCGTAGTTCATTTTATTTTAAGTGTTTTCTATTTTATAAGTAATGTTTTATCAGGCAAATATTACCTGCTAAGATTTAGAATTATTATTGTTCTTCTTATTAAAGTTATTCCGCTTATTTCGTTTATTTCGAGAGCGATTATTTGTATTTTTTCCTTTTGGTGTGGAACTTCCTGACTTTTGATCAGAATTAGGTAATTGTACTTTATCTGAAGATGGGCTCTTACTTCTAGCGCTTTTCGACCTTCGATTTCCACTTCTCGATTTCCTTCTTTTACTCTTTCTTCTACTCGGAAGTTCTATCTCTCCTGTAACGTCCGCAAATTCTAATTCTGCATTTTCATCCTTTTTTTCTTCTAAAAGTTCAGAATGATCAATTAGATCTAAAGGTTTTTCACCTTTTTCATTCAATGCCTTTATCACTTTTACCCTTTCTTTGGTTATAGCAACCATCGGTCCACGTAAACTGGGATCATCGTAAGAGTAGAAAAACAACCCTTTAAAAATATCGGTCTTTATAAGACTAACCGTCCCTTTTTTAATTCTCAATTTTTCAACCTTTTCAGGAAAATCCTTTAAGGCATCCAGATAGGTATCCAGTTCATAATTAAGACAACATTTCAATCTTCCACACTGACCCGATAATTTGGTTTGATTAATGGCAATGTTTTGATATCTGGCCGCCGCAGTAGTAACAGATTTAAAATCTGATAACCAGGTAGAACAACATAATTCTCGTCCACAAGCACCTAATCCACCTATTCGGGCCGATTCTTGCCTGGCTCCTATTTGTCGCATTTCAATTTTAACCCGAAATTCCCGTGCATACTGCTTAACCAGTTCTCGGAAATCTACCCTTCCATCTGCCGTATAATATATAGTGACCTTCCGCCCATCTCCTTGAAATTCTATGTCCCCTATCTTCATCTCCAAACCCAGAGTCCTGGCAATCACCCGAGATTTTACCAAAACTGCTTTTTCCTTTTTACGTACTTCTTCAAGTTTGTCTAAATCATTCTTATTGGCAATTCGTATGACTTTGTGAATGACCCGGTCTTCATTTATTTTCTTCTTTTTCATTTGGAGACGCACCAGTTCTCCCGATAAGGATATCCTACCTACATCATACCCATTCCCTGAATCAACCACTACGGTATCTCCCGTTATGGCTCGAGTATACTCCGGATTGATAAAAAAGTCCTTCCTCGAACCTTTTTTAAAACTGACTTCAACATATATATAAGCATATGGATCATATACATCCAGCGTCGTCAACCAATCATAAGCATTCATTTTATTACAACTTCCAGATGTGCAATGACCTTTGTTTCCACATCCCGTTGGGACCCCATTGCTATCATAACTACAACTACTACAACTCATTTTGTTTATTATTTAATCATTCCCAACAGGGAACTAGTCTTTCAAAATAGCGACCTTTTCAGATCGCAAAATTTGACCTATAGCTATGCTATCCGACATAAAGGAAATCCTTGCATTCACATTTCTTCTTATGTGAACAATACTGTTGTCAAATAGCACTACAAGTTTTTCTGTCTTTTGAAGATCTATAATCTGCTGCATCTTTTTAGCGATATTATATTCTTCATCGGTTAGACGGACTCCACGTAGGCCAGTGTATAATAAGTAGAGATATTCTCTTAAATAATTCAATCCATATTGAAGAAAATCTTTTTGCTGGGTTCTTCCCAATCCAGCCAGATGATCAACCATTTTAACCAGATCTTCTGGTTTTGATTTATAAGAAATTCTAATCCAATCAAATAGCAGTTTTGAAAAGTTTAAAGATTTTTCTATTTCCAATTGGAGGGCTTTACCAAGATTCCCATCTGCCAATGCTGCTTTTTGTCTCGCTTGATTTTCTGTAAGGTCAGGGCATTTCTGCTGTATAGCTTGCATTACTTCTTCATCTGTAGAAGGAGGAATGTATACGGTTTGTGTTCTGGATAAAATAGTGCCTAGGATCTGGTTTAGATCCTCCGCAACAATCATTATGTAGGTATTATCTGTAGGTTCTTCTATTATTTTTAACAGTCGATTTCCTTCTTTACCCAGATATTCCGGCATCCAGATAATCAATACCTTAGCATCAGCCTCAAAAGTCTGTAAACCAAGCTTTTTAACGATTTCCTGACACTCTCTGGTATTAATATTAGGTGGACTGTTCACTGCATTGATATAACTTGTCCAATCCTGAAATGAAAAATAGGGATGTTGACCAGAAACAGCTCTCCATTCTGGTAGAAAATCTGCTGCGGTTGTTTCTTCTCTTTTTTTACCTTCTTTTTTTATAACGGGAAACACAAAGTGAATATCCGGATGGATAAATTTAGCAGCCTTTTTACAGGAAGGGCATTGCCCGCAACTATCATCAGGACCTGCATTTCGACATACGATCATCTGCGCCATTGCCAATGCAAGAGCGTATTTCGCTGTTCCTTCTCTTCCGTAAAGCATCAATGCATGAGGGATTTTACCTTCAGCAATGATTCCGGATAAAAAAGATTTCGGCTGTGCGGCTCCTATTATGTCTTTAAACTGCATTTAATCCTTTCAAACTTCAAAATTGTCCAGGACCGTATTCGATTAAAGGATTAAAATAAGGGAAAGATTCTATAAGAAAACCAAATTCTCCAAGAGGCTTCAGAGGAAAATCCATCGCCATTGACAAACATATTTTCCTGTTTTCCCTCAGTAACCTGATAATTGTATAATGGGTTGGATCATTAGAGTTTACTCTTTATCCATGATCGGGAAAATCAAACGATTTAATCCTCTAATCCAGGTTTTTGGCTTCAATGATCATTACACCAAACTTCCAATCACCATTAAATTTATCCTTATAGTGGCTATAAAGGTCTTATATGCCAAGCAATCATAGGTCTTATAATTCTTACGTTTGCTCATTTACTCACTATCTTTATTGCCTTTATAGTGTATTAACTTTATATCTTGTCCGCTTATATCCTTCAGTCGAATATGATAAACTGACTTAAATTAATATCGATCTTTATTAAAGTATCGATTTATTTTCAAAACACTAATATACTATCATTTGTATATTATGTGAAATTGTAAACAAAAACTATGCTAGAGAGGACTTTAAATCCTTTCAAGGTCTATTAAATCAGAATTAACTTCATGAGAATATCCATATTCAGAAAAGCCCATTTTAATGCCGCACATCGCTTACACAATGATAAGTGGTCTGATAAACAAAACAAAGAAGTATTCGGCAAATGTAACAATCCCCTATATCATGGTCATAATTATGAATTAGAGGTAAAATTAACCGGAGAAGTAAACCCAGAAACGGGATACCTCTACGACCTGGGTAAATTAAAAGACATTATTAAAAATGATATAGAAGAAAGATTCGATCATAAAAATTTAAATTTGGAATGTGAAGAATTCGCCAATCTAAATCCTTCTGTAGAACACATCTGTTACGTTATCTATCAAATTTTAAGGGAAAGAATCGAAGAGGAATATGAAATTGGCGTTAAGTTATGGGAAACGCCAAGAAATTATGCTGAATACCCAGCTTAGTTTTTTTGGATGCGCATTGTTTTAATTAGTTCTGATCGGTCATTAAATAACCTAACCAGGTATATCCCTCGTTTTAGGAAATCAATATTTTGGCTTTGTCCTCGATAATGATTTAATTCTCTTATGGTTTTTCCTGCCATATTGTAGAGAATAATTTTGCTTATTTTTTCGTCATTCGTTATTTGAAAATACTCAGACGATGGATTCGGGTAGATTTTTATGTCATTAACCTGAATATTTTTAATAGAGGTCGTTGTAGAAACAGTAATTTGGTTGGTTTCCAATGTTATAATTTCATCACTTAATCCGGCATCTTTATATATTCTGAAAATCAACTTACCTTCTCCCTCAAAATTATTAGGAAGCAAATAAATTTTAAAGTCTCTGGTTTCTCCAGATTTTAAGACATTGGGCAAAGAAGTAGCAATCTCATCGATATTTTCTCCATAACAAAGATTGAAATCACAAATCTGAGTCGCCCATTGGGATGGAAAACCTACCTCTTTTTCCAGCTTCCAATACAGCATTTCATCTTCACTTCCGGTGTTTGTCAAATCTAATTTAAAGGTAATAAGTTCTTCAGAGGGGTTGCCCAATATGGTTATTTCTTCCGGACTATACGTGATTTGACCAAAAGCGGTGTTGATTGAAAGAAAGGCAATTAATATATATAATATTTTTACCATATGTAAGGCTAAATCCAAGTTTCGAACCTCTAAATTAAGAGAAAAATAATTCCTATATGGTAATTTCTTGTTAAAAATAGTTTAATATTTATTTACATATACACAATAAATATGATTATTAGGCAGTTATGCATGTTTTTTCTTTTTCTTCAAATTATTTGTTTTAAAATCTTTGCAAAATCAATCTTTTGGGGATTGACCTACTAAATAATTGGATAATGCGCCTGTAAAAGGTATAATATAAAATTTATATCATCAATTATATGATTAGAAAAAATTTTATAGTGACCTAGATCATTGGGAAGGCGTGAAAAATATCCAATCTTTGAGTTCCATTTGAGATATTAGCGCATTTTTTTATAGTTTTCTTGAAAATTATTACGCTTTGAAATGTATTAAAAATATTCTTGTTCCATTTAATTTACTTCCTCCCGCGATTTGGGGGTTAGAGTATGCTCTAGATTTTGCTGCAAGAGATCCCGAAATCGTTCTCCATCTGTTTTGTGTTGGGAAAAAGGAAAACAAAAAGGAGATTAAAACAAAGATTGAAGTAAGCATCGATAACCTTGTCAAAGAGCATCCAGCTTTTAGAGGTGAAATTAAAATCCATGTTAAAAATGGAAATCTTGTTGAAAGGATTATAAAAGCGCAGCAGAAACTAGATGCTGATATTATTGTGATGGGCACTGCCGGAAGTAAACAAGGAAAAGAAGATCATTCAAATACTGCAGACCTTGTATTAAAAGCAGATTGCCCCGTAATAGTTATTCCTGGCCCCTATGAAGAATTTATAATAAGCAAAATCGCTTTAATCCTGGGTCCCGGTCAAATAGAAGATGCCTCTAATTTAGAAGTACTTCTGGATTTTGCCAGAAGATTCAATGCCAAGGTGCATGTCTTGACCATCTATAATAAGGAGGAAGATGTAAAAGATACCCCTGGAGAGGAATACAATGAGCAGATGCTGAAATATTATCTGGATAAATTTTATATCACGCACGCTTATAAAGAAAGTCAGGATTTAGAAGTAGGCATTTTTGATTATGTAGACAAAAAAGAAATAAATGTCCTGGCTATTCTTCCAAGAAACCACTCGAAAAAATCCAAACCTTCTGAAGGAAAACTAACCAAGCTTCTTACCTTAAAAACTAGAATACCATTATTAACTATTGATTAATTACCATCTAAAATTTCTTAATCATGAAAAATCAATTACCGACTCAATCTAATATTGATTTGAATAAATACGGGATTGAGGGGTCTACTGTCAGATACAATCTATCTCAAGAAGAATTGCAAAGAATTACCATTGAAAAGGGGATGGGTCGCGAAACATCTAATGGAACCTTAGCCATAAATACGGGTAAATTTACCGGCAGATCTCCTCAGGATAGATTTTTAGTAAAAGATAATTACACTTCTGACAAAATTTGGTGGGGTAAAATCAACAAACCGCTTAGTTCTGAAAATTTTGACCGTCTTCATCAGGAAGTTCTAAATTATATGTCCGGGAAAGAACTTTACGTAAGAGATGCTT
>Ga0316201_10001970_pt1 | contig 14338 bp, 10 predicted proteins | sample CS6wburrow_MG_FD_204516 | JGI IMG/M metagenome (GOLD analysis project Ga0316201, IMG submission 204516) | Coastal sediment microbial communities from Delaware Bay, Delaware, United States - CS-6 worm burrow | ecosystem: Environmental > Aquatic > Marine > Coastal > Sediment | place: USA... | reverse complement strand
GGATTAAACAGATCGAGGCCACCTCCATCGGTTCCTATCCAGATCCGGTTCTTGCTGTCCTGGTATATCTTCCGGATGGAAGAGTGAGCCAGAGAACCTGGATCAAAGGGGTTGTGATCGAAATGGGTATAGGTGCCATAACGCTGATTGTAACAGGAGATCCCATGTGCGTTTGTTCCGATCCACAGCGTACTGTCTGAAGCTTCACAGATAGTCCAGACAAAGGAACTCGCCAGGCTGTTTGTATTAAAAGGATTATTCTTAAAGAGGGTAAAGCGGTTGGAATGTGGATTCATAATGGAGATACCGGCTCCAAAGGTTCCGAACCAGGTGGCCCCCGAACGATCCTGGAAAATGCAGTTGATAGAATTTTCCGAGAGGCTCTCCGGATCTGCTGGATTGTGGGTATAGTGCTGGTAGGTAAGGGATCCCGGATTGATTCTGTAAACTCCATTCCCAAAGGTTCCGAACCAAATATCTCCGGTAATATCCTCAAGCAGTGATTCCCGTGGGTCCAGTGCCAGAGAATGGGTGGGCCCCCCTGCCGAAAGGATACGCTCCAGTTCCTCTTCCTCCACCCGGTAGCAGTAGAGCCCCTCACCGGTAAGCACCCAGATCTGACCCAGGTGGTCGGGCAGAATCCGGGTGATCCTGGCACTTTGTTCCGCAAACTCAAGTGGGATCAACTGGTTCTGGCTGTTCTGCGAGAGGTCAAGTTTTACCAGTCCGCGATCAGTGCCAAGCCAGAGCAGGTTTTCCTTCAGGCTCATGTGGTAGATGGTGGTGCTGGTATCCAGAAGACCTTCCAGATTCTCACTGAAGAAAAGTCCCGATTTCAGGTCATAGCTGTAGAGCCCTTTATAAGTGGAAATCCAGAAGCGCCCCGATTGATCGTTCAGCAGACCGGAAATCCGGCCGCTAAGCCCCACCAGCTCCTGATCGTCCGGCACCACTCTCTGCACCTCATTACTGAAGCGGTCCACCCGGTTGAGCCCCCGGAAGGTCCCCACCCATATTTCATTTCTCAGGTCTGCTTCAATCGCCGTGATGGTATCGTTGGACAGGGAAGAGAGATCTGCCGGAATGTGATTCAGAGCTGTGAAATTTCCGGTACGGGGATTATACCTGGTAAGTCCCTTTTTGGAGCCAAGCCAGATGACACCTGCTTTATCTTCATAGATGAGTTCAATCCATTTATCTGCAAGCAGGTTGTACTGATCGGTATGGGCCCCATAAACGGTAATGTTCTGGCCATCATATTTGTTCAGTCCGTCTTCCGTTCCGAACCACATAAATCCTTTGGAGTCCTGGTAGATATAATAGACCGAACTCAGGGAGAGCCCGTCATTGATGGTGAGGCGCTGGAAACGGATATAATCATCCTGTGCGGCTAGCCTGATGGATAGGAGCAGCAGTCCCAGTAGAAGTAGTGAGTACCTGATCATCCTGGTAATCGTGGCAGCGTTAGTTGGTATAGGACGCGCAAATATCGATCCAAGTTACCCAATAGGCCTGTGTAAATCAATGAAAAATGGTTAAATAATGTTATTTGACCCTAACGGGTAATGGTGGCAGGCTCCAGCTTGGCTTTGATCACGGTCCTGGTTTTCCAGCGGCCGGTCCGGTAATATATGACGGAAAGCAGCAGTCCTATCCCCCATCCACTGGGTATGGACCACCAGATTCCATCGGCTCCCATGCCCAATCCTTTGACGCTGTGTCCAAATAGGAGAATGCTCTCCTGGCTCAGGAAAACGGCCGCCGGGATCCGGATGATCCAGAGGGAAAAAATGGTAAGAAACATGGGAATCAGGGTGTCACCAGCTCCCCGCATCACTCCCCCATAGGTAAACATCGCCGTAAACAACAGGTAGAAGGCGGTGACTATGGTCAGATAATCACCGCCTATATCGATCACCCCCTGGTCACGGGTAAACAGGCTCATAAGCGGGTACTTGAAAACTATAATCAGGAGGGTAATCCCTATGGCAACGGCCGAGGACATCAGCAGGGTTCGTGCCAGTCCCTTCTTCACCCGGTCAATTTTTCCGGCCCCGATATTTTGTCCCACGAAAGTAGCCAGCGCCTGGGCAAATACCATGGATGGAATGACCGCCAGGCTGTCCAGACGGCCGGCTGCGGTATACCCGGCAACCACATCGGTTCCAAATCCATTGACAATTCGCATAAGGGCCATCATTCCCAGGGCTACGAAAGCCTGTTGTACTCCTGTGGGCAAGCCGATGCGAATACTCTGCCTGAAGATATCCCAATCGAAAGCGAAGTCCCTGAAATTAAAGCGGATCAGTTCATGATTCCGGTTGAGGTAGAATACCGCGATGATAAAGGCGGTGCCCTGTGCAATCAGCGTGGCAAAAGCAGCACCTTCAATCCCCCAACCCAGTTTCACAATAAAAAGCAGATCCAGGCCAATATTTAGCAGGGTGGAGATCACCAGGAAATAGAGGGGAGTAATGGAATCGCCAAGTCCGCGCAGGATGGCAGCTACCCCATTGAAGCCAAAAAAGACTATCAGCCCGGAAACATAGATGGTAAAGTAGTTGGTGGCCAGGGGCATCAGCTCCTCGGGCAGATTTATCAGGCGGAAGATTTGTTCTGCGAATGAAATGCCGATAACAGTCATAAGTACGGCAAAAACACCCATCACAATAAAAATAGTATCGATGGCCCGTTTTACCCTGGTAAAATCCCTGGCTCCGAAAAACTGGGAGATAACGATAGTCCCTCCTGTGGCAATCCCGATAATCAGAGCGATCAGGGTGAAAATAACCGGGAAGGATGCACCCACCGCGGCCAGTGCTTCTTTTCCCAGGAAGCGCCCCACAATGATCTGGTCCACAAAGGTGTAGAGTTGCTGGAACATATGACCCACCAGCATGGGCATGGCAAATCGCAAGATATTCTTGCCCACGCTCCCTACGGTTAAATCTCTCATGCCGGATTTCATGGCCCTGTTAACGATGAGCCGCCAAAGTTCGCCATTTTATTTCTTGTTACATAATAGCCGGCTTCAGATTTCCCCCAGGGCAGCCCGGGACCTGGCAGGGGATGTTCTTGGTCACAAAGCTTTCATTTCACCTAAATTTTTATTAATCTGTATTTTATTTATCCCATGCACCCATTAAACAACAAAACTTTTTGATCTCATGAAAAACTTACGGATGCTCCTTGCACTGTGTTTCCTTTATGGATTCCTGCAGGGAGGCTTTGCCCAGATTGCCGGGACCGCTCACGATTTCTCAAGCGAATCTTGGGCTCCCACCTCTAACCGGGGGTGTGGCGTATGTCACACCACTCACCAATCAATCCCCGTCACCAGTGCGCCTCTCTGGCACCATGAAACCACGGTGGTAGCGGGCTACACGCTCTATGATTCGCCCACCTTTGACGGGGGTTCCACCATCACCGATCCCGGGGCAAGCTCCCGGCTGTGCCTCAGCTGCCATGATGGAACGGTGGCGCTGGAAAACTTTGGAGGTCTTAGCTCGGGAACCAATTATATTGATCCCTCAGCCCGGATCGGGGGGGTGGCCGGAAATGATATGAGTACAGAACACCCGATCTCCTTCGACTACACAGATGCGCTGGCTACCAGTGATGGCGGACTGTTCCCGCCCACGACCACCAACAGTGGCCTGGGGAGCACTATCGATAATGACATGCTTTTCGGTAGCAAGATGGAGTGTGCCTCCTGTCACGATGTACATAACCGGTATGGTGTAATGCATCTGCTGAAGATGTCCAACGTGAACAGTGAACTCTGTCTTACCTGTCACAATAAGTAAACTATCCGGTTCCTGCTGACTTAAAATAGTTCATCACCCATGAACAAAGCTATTTCCATTGGATTATGCGGAATTCTCCTGCTTGCCTGCCTGTTCAGTGCCTGTACTCACCAGGTGGCCAGGTCCCCGGCTCCGGAAACCCTGGTGATCTTTCCACCGCCCCCGGATACTACCCGGATACAATATCTGACCCATTTCAGCACTTCCGGCGATCTGGAAGGAGATCAGGGAGCGTTTCACCGCTTTCTTTTCGGGGAGGAGCCCCCTCTTGTTATGATCAAACCCTACGGGATCACAGCCCACAAAGAGAAGCTATATATATGCGATACCGGTCTGGGCGGCCTGGAGGTCCTGGATCTTGTAAATGGAAGCTTTGAATATTTCATCCCGGGAGGAAAAGGTCAGTTGAAACTGCCCATCAACTCCTGTCTGGATGAGCGGGGATATCTCTATGTGGCCGATGCCAACCGGGGACAGATAGTCGTATTTGACAGGGAGCGCCAGTATGTTCATGCCTTTGGGGAAGCTGAAGGATTCAGACCTACCGATGTATGCGTGCACCTAGACAGGATCTGGGTGGCCAATGTTCAGGATCACCAGGTTTATATCTATGGTGCCGGGGACTATAAGCTGATCGGCCGGTGGCCGGATCTGGGCCCCGGGGAGGAGGGCTTCATCCGGCAATCCACGAATATGGCCATCCAGAACGACAGGCTTTATGTTTCGGATTTCGGCGATTTTAATGTGAAGAGCTATTCCATGGATGGGGAATTTCTAAAGGTGATCGGAGGGTATGGGAGCGGACCCGGACAATTCACCAGGCCCAAAGGCCTGGCCCTGGACAGGGAGGAGAACCTCTATGTGGTGGATGCGGCATTTGAAAATGTACAGCTGTTTAATCCGGCGGGGGAACTGCTGATGCATTTCGGGGGCTCTTACGAAGGAGCAGGGGCCATGTGGCTCCCGGCAGCGGTTGAAATCTCCTATGAGAACCTCTCTTTTTTCGATCCTTATGTGGACGACAGTTTTATCCTGAAATATCTGATCTATGTCACCAATCAGTATGGCCCGGCAAAGGTCAACGTTTACGGATTCGTGGAAGAGAAGGCAAGACCTAAATAAAGCTGTAAATGAAACAACCCAAACATAGATGCATATGGGTACTTCTGGGGATGGGGATAATCCTTTTTAGTCAGTGCTCCCCCCGTACAGGGAAAAGTCTGCTGCAGATTTTCTTTGACGGGGTCCCGGAGACAGACAGCAGTTCTCTGGCGGTTGCGGACCCGGGGAACATAGCCCCCGATTCAGGGAGTATGGCGGCCGGGCAAATTGCTGACAATGAAGCGATAGGTGTAGTGCACTACCCCTATGGAGAGCGGGAATGTGCCTCCTGTCATGATGAGCGCTCTCTGGGAAGCATGCTGGAGCCCCAACCGGGACTCTGCTACCTCTGTCATGAAGATATGTCCGGACAATACAACTACCTGCATGGGCCGGTTGCCGGAGGATATTGCACCGCCTGTCACGACCCGCACAGCTCAGAAAATGAACAGTTATTGAAGCATACCGGGGAGGCGCTCTGTTTCTATTGCCATCAGGCAAAGAGTGTCCTGGGCAACGAGATGCATGAAGGGATCGAAGGGATGCTTTGTACCGATTGCCACAATCCCCACGGGGGGGAGGATAAGTATATTTTTCATTAGTCACGGATCACTTAGCTTTGAATCGAATAAGAACCATATTTTTCCTCGCTGTTTTGCTGAGTCCTTTCCTGGCCTTCTCACAGGCACAGCGTTCTCTTGGAATCTGGTATCTTAGGAATATATCGGGGGAGCTGGATCTGAAGGGGCAGTACCGGCAGCTGGAAAGCTCTTTTAATGAGATCTACGAGGACCAGAGAAGTACCTACCTCCTGAGCGGACTCAAAATAAATACCAGCTCTTACCTCTGGGACAAGGATATCTTATTGATCGACCTGGCCGGGGCCTACAGTCCGGAGCTAAGGGATGAAAAATACATCACCGTTCCCGACCGTTCGGAAGTCAGGACCCTGAAAAAAGTGGATCTGAAAACCACCCTGTTTAACAACAAAGCGGTGACCCTGCAGGGATTTTATAATTTTGACCAGAACTATTTCAACCGGGAGCTCCTGACCAATGTCAGATCCAACAACCGGCAGTGGGGAGGGATTCTCTCTCTAAATAATAAGTTCCTGCCTGTAAGCCTGACCTTCCGGGACCAGAAGTGGGATCAGGAGGAGATCCAGACCGGACGAAGCTTTCAAATGGACCAGGAGAACCTGGAGGCCAGGGCGAGCAAGTCTTTTGGCTCCAGGGACCGGACAGAGCTACTCTATTCCCATAACTCTTATCTCTACCGTTATGCTGCCCTGCACCGGACCGCCCATCAAATAGACCGTTTAGCGCTTAATAACAGCCTCTTTTTTGACAAAGCAAGGAGATACAACCTGAATTCCCGCTTTACCTGGTACGACCAGGAAGGAAGCTCCAGTTTCACGCGAGTGGAGCTTCTGGAAGGACTTTCCATGCAACTGCCCCACCATCTGAGACTGAGGGCAAATTTTAACCTGTACGACCTGAGGGACCCGGTACAGAGCTGGAACCAGAAAAGAAGCCGGGCCTCACTGGAGCATAAGTTGTTTCAGAGCCTGACCACCAAGCTCTACCTGGAATATACAAAGATCAGACTGGAGTCGGATCAGTTGCACCTGGAATCTGATTTCCGGGGAGGAGTGGACCTGAAATACAGCAAAAAAATCCCTACGGGACACCTGAACCTGGCCTACCGGTATTACCGGCATGAACATAGCAGCGAAGGAGAAACGGGCATGCTGCAGGTTATCAATGAAGAGCAGATCATTTCTGATGGGGAGCTGAGCCTGCTGGATAAACCCTATATTCAGGACCTCTCCGTTGTGGTAAAGGATGTGACCGGTTCCCTGATCTACCAGCTCAATTTTGATTATATCCTTATTGAGCGCGGAAGCTTTGTGGAGATCCAGCGTGTTCCGGGGGGCTTGATTCCCAATGGAGCGACTGTCCATATCGATTACAGCTACCAGCAACCGGGCTCCTACTCCTACGGGGCAAACAATAATCATTTCAGCGCCAGTGTCCTCCTGTTCAAAAGACTGATAGAGCTTTACTATAACTATTCCGTCCAGGACTACCCCAGGGTGAACCAGGGAGACCTGCTGACCCTGAACTACTTCCGCCAGCACCTGTACGGGATTCGGCTGGATCTTGGCTTTGCCCGGGCAGGGGTGGAGGCCGACCTGTATAAGAGCAATATCATTCCCTACCGGATGAGAAGATATTATTTCGATGTAAACTGGAATTTGAAATCGAAACTGCTGCTTACGCTGAATGGAAATATCCGGGATTACAGGATGATTGCCGATGAGGTGGACCAGTGGTATGCCAATCTCTCCGGGAAAGCGGTGTACCGGATCGGGCCTAGAATGCGGGTCAGCCTGGAGTCCGGCTACCTGAACCAGCGGGGGGCGAATATCGATCTGGACCTGCTGACCTCCAGGGCCGAGTTCCAATCCACCTTTAACAAACTCCGGTTAAGAGTGGGGCTGGAGATGTACAGGAGGCTCTATCAGAATAGTGAGTTTGCCTTCCATGGAGCATATATTCAATTAACCCGAAGATTTTAATGGAGTACTTGTGATGCATTGGCTGTTTATAAATATCTTGATCGTTCTGGCCCTACCCTTCGGCAGGACAGGCCTGTTGGAAATCAGAAAAGAGCAGCTGCAAGCGGAGTGTAAGGAGTGTCATTCGGACCTGGTGGAGTTCAGCCTGATGCACTATCCGGTGGAAGATGCCTGTGATAACTGTCACGAATCCACCGGTGCTTCTCATCCCTCAGCCGATACTGCGGGATTCCGGTTGATGGACGGGATCCCGGCCTTGTGTTTTTATTGCCATGAGGAGGGCGAACAACAAAGCCATGCTCATGCACCCTATAAAAATGGAGACTGCCTGGGCTGCCATAAGGCCCACGGCTCATCGGAGCCCTCCCTCCTACGATCCCCGGATCCCGGGATCTGCCTTTCCTGTCACACACGGGAATACCGTAGCGATTCCACAAATACAGCCAATATCGGTCGCCTGCTACAGGGAGGGATGCTGGCACACTCGGCCATCCCGGGCGGAGGCTGTTTGTCCTGCCATAAGGCCCATGGCTCGGAATTCAGGGTCCTGCTGGTGAGCCCTTATCCCGAAGAAGAGTATTTGCCGGCGCTGTCGGAAAATTTTGAGCTCTGTTTTCTCTGTCACGATACCGACCTTTTGGAGGCGGAAGAAACCGAATGGGGGACCGGCTTCAGGAACGGGAAGCGAAATCTGCACCAGCTTCACATCTCCGGGAGCAAGGGGCGAAACTGCCGTATGTGCCACAACATCCATGGAGCACTCCAGCCCTTTCTGGTGGAGGAGGTGGTGGGCTTTGGATCCTGGGAGATGCGCATGAATTTTGTTACGGAGGAGCAGGGGGGATCCTGTCTTCCCGGGTGTCACGGGAAACTTTCCTACAGGAGATAAGAGCAAACATTATGATTCTGACTAAAACCCATATGGAACCAGGCAAAGGACTGCGGAAAATGATCCGGACAGGACTTGTGCTCTTCCTGTCCATGCTGCTTCTGAACCCGGTTCGGGCTCAATCATCGGAGGAGTATCAGGTGAACTGGATTGGGGAATACCCGGGTAAGCAGGGAGATGCAAAACCAAGCTTTGGGGAGAGAGTCTCCAGAATAGTATTTGGACAGAAAGCGGAGGATGTGGTAAAGCCCTTCAATGTGGTGGCAGCGGCAAAGGATAATTTCTGGATCCTGGACCAGGGAGCAGGAGGGGTGTTTCAGGTAAAGGATGGCCAGGGAGCCCTGCTCCGCTCCATGAAGCGGGGTGAGCAGGATTTTCCATCCCTGGTGGGGCTCTGCAGGATGCCCGGGGGCGATTTACTGATCACGGATTCCAGGCTTAACAGGGTGCAGCGAATCAGCGAAGATCTCATTCTGGGTTTTGGAGATTCCATCGCTCTGGATCAGCCCACCGGGATCGCCTGCAACCGGACCACCGGGGATGTCTGGGTGGTGGAGACAGGAGCACATCAGCTCCTGCACTTTAACAGCCAGGGTCAGCTGATAGCCAGAATAGGGGAGAGGGGCCCCGGGCCTGGACAATTTAATTTTCCAACCTTTATCTGGATTGATCAGGAGGGACGGATCTACCTGGTGGACTCCATGAACAGTCGTATTCAGCTATTGGATCCTGCGGGGTCCTACCTGGGATCCTTCGGTGAACCGGGGGATGCCACCGGGTATATGGCCCGGCCGAAAGGGATTGCCACAGATTCCAGAGGGCATATTTATGTGGCGGATGCCTTGTTCCATGCGGTTCAGATATTTGACAGGCAGGGAAACTTCCTCTACAGTTTTGGAAGCCAGGGACAGGGTACAGGCGAGTTCTGGATGCCGGCCGGCCTGTATATTGACCAACAGGACCACATTTATGTGGCAGACAGCTACAATGGCAGGGTCCAGATGTTCGAACTGGTAAAAAAATAGCAAGATGAGAAAAACCCCCGCCATAGCCTTCTTTATTCTGATGATGATTCCCGCCCCGGCAGGAGCTCAATCCATAGTGAATACGCTGCACAATCTCTCTGCTACGGGCCCGGGGGATGTGCGGGCTGTATCGGAATCAGAAATCTGCATCTTTTGCCATACTCCGCATAACAGCCTGCCTTCCAGTCCACTCTGGAATAAAGACGATCCGGGGTATACCTACACGCTCTATCATAGTTCCACCGCAGAGGCCGTACCGGGACAACCCGATGGTTCCTCCATCCTCTGCCTCAGCTGTCATGATGGGACAACAGCACTTGGAAGTGTGCTAAGCCGGACCGGGGATATCGGGTTTTCAGGGGGAATTACCACCCTTCCCCCGGGATCTTCCAATTTCTCCACCGATCTGGCCGATGATCATCCCATCTCCTTCGACTACACCACAGGACTGGCGGCAGCTGACGGGCAGCTAAAGGACCCTGCGGCTATAATCCCCCCGGTGGCCCTGCAGAACGAACGCATGCAGTGTACCTCCTGCCACGATCCTCACCGGAACCTGAGCAATGATTTTCTGGTACTCACCAATCAGTTTTCGGAACTGTGTTTTAGCTGTCATAATCGCAATTTCTGGTCCTTTTCAAGCCACGCAAGCTCAACAGCAAGCTGGAATGGAAACGGCCCGGATCCCTGGCCGCATACCTCTTATCTGAATGTGGCTGAGAATGCCTGCGAAAACTGCCATATCCCGCACCGTGCAGGGAACCCCCAGCGGCTTCTGAATGAACTTGCAGAAGAGAACAACTGCCTTCCCTGTCACAATGGCAATGTGGCCTCTACCAATATTGTGATGCAGCTGGCCAAGCCCTATCTGCATAATGTGTATGCCTACAACCTGGAACATGATGCGGCGGAGGATCCCCTGGTCCTCTCCCAGCATGTGGAGTGTGAGGATTGTCATAATCCACATGCGGTGAGTCAAACTCCGGCACTGGCACCTGCCGCCAATGGCTTCCTTACCGGGAGCTCCGGGGTGGATCAGAGCGGAAATCCGGTTGTTCCCATTCAGTATGCCTATGAACTGTGTTACCGGTGCCATGCCGACAGTCCGGCCAAGCCCGGCAGTATGACCACCCGGCAGATCGAACAGGACAATGTACGGCTGGAGTTCGATCCGGTGAATCCTTCCCATCACGCAGTCACCTCCCCGGGAGCCAATCCAAATGTCCCCAGCCTGATTGCACCTCTTAGCGAATCAAGCATGATCTACTGTACCGACTGTCATTCCAGTGATGGATCCGGTTCGCCGGCAGGGCCCCATGGGTCCATTTATCCGGCCCTTCTAAAATACCAGTACCAGACCGCTGATAATACCGTGGAATCAGCGTCGGCCTACGAACTTTGCTACAGTTGTCACAGCAGGACCAGCATCCTGAATGATGAATCCTTTGGGTCCCATGAGGAGCATATCCGGGATATAGGAGCCCCCTGCAATGCCTGCCACGATCCGCACGGGGTCAGCCATACGCAGGGCAACAGCACCAACCACGCTCATTTGATTAATTTTGATAGGAGCATTGTCTCCCCGGCCAATAATGGCTTATTATATTTTGAGAGTCTGGGGGTATTCTCGGGACGCTGCTACCTGAACTGCCACGGGCAGAATCATATGGGCTTTGCTTTTGAGTACTAGAGTTTCTCCAGCTCCACGGTAAAGTGACGCATGAGGGGGGCCTCGTACCGGATCTTATACCCTCTGCTTACCTGCTCCCTTCGCTTGTAAATGTTGATCAGGGCTGCGGCCACATAGTCCATATGGTTCCGGGTATAGACCCGGCGGGGTATGGTCAGGCGCAGCAGTTCCAGCCTGGGGTAACGGTTTTCCCGGGTTTCCGGATCACGATCGGCCAGGAGGGTTCCTATCTCCACGGCCCTGACCCCCGACTCCAGGTACAGCTCGGCAGCCAGTGTTTGCGCGATAAACTCCTCCCGGGGTACCCGGGGAAGAAAACGGGTGGCATCCACAAAAATGGCATGTCCCCCGAATGGCTCCTGTACGGGAATACCGGCCTCCCTGAGCAGTCCGCCCAGGTAATGGACCTGGGAAATCCTGCTCTCCAGGAATCCAAAGGTAGTGGCCTCCTCCAGCCCCTGGGCCAGAGCGGCCATATCTCTGCCTGACATTCCCCCGTAGGTAATATAGCCTTCAAACAGGATGTTAAAAGTGGTAGCCTCCCGGTAGAGGGCCTGGCTTTGGAGAGCGATAAATCCTCCCATATTCACGATCCCGTCTTTTTTGCTGCTCATGGTCATCCCATCCGCAAAGGAGAACATCTCCCGGATAATTTCCCTGATGGACCTGTTTTTATAGGCCTTTTCCCTGGTTTTGATAAAGTAGGCATTTTCCGCAAATCTGGCTGCATCAAAGATCACGGGGATCCCGCACTGATCTGCGAATCTGCGTACCGCTTTCAGGTTCTCCATGCTTACGGGTTGTCCCCCCGTTGAATTACAGGTGACCGTTACGATGATCATGGGAATACGCTCCTTTCCGTATACCTGCACGAGGTTTTCAAGTTTACTGATATCCAGATTGCCCTTGAAAGGGTGATATAACCGGGTGTCGCCGGCTTCATCAATGGTACAATCAAAGGCAGTGGCCTTGCGGAACTCGATATGTCCCTTGGTGGTATCGAAATGGGCATTGCCCGGGACCACCTGTCCCTTTTTCACCAGCACTGAAAAAAGTACGTTTTCAGCAGCTCTTCCCTGGTGGGTAGGAAGAACATAGGGGAAACCGGTTAAGGAAGTGATGACCTCCTTCAGGCGGTCGAAGGATTTGCTTCCGGCATAGGCTTCGTCGCCGCTCATAAGAGCCGACCATTGTTCCTGACTCATGGCTCCGGTTCCCGAATCGGTCAGCAGGTCGATAAACACCTGGGTGCTCTTCAGGTTGAACAGGTTGTAACGGGCTTCTTTGAGCCAAACTTCGCGTTCCGGCCTGGTGCTGGGGAACATGGGTTCGACCATCTTTATTTTATACGGTTCTGCATAGGGTAACATGGGATATCTTATTCTGAATCAAGTTAACTTGGATCTGTTTATTAACGATGCCCCCTCCTTCCGCCGGCAAGCGCGGGGACGCGGTAAGCTGACGCTAAAACCTGTCCCTTTGTTTGATGTTCAGGAACAGCTGCTTGGATGAGATTGGTCTCTGGAATTTCATCTCTGCTACAAAGGTAGCCGGATGGTGGGAAACGGGCTGAAAGAGGGGGATGTTTTTGGGCAGCTACTGCGCCTTCAGGGAGAGGTACTGTTTATAAAGGCGGGAGATAATCTCAGCCTCTTTTGCCCCGGCTTCCTGCACTCTGGCCTGGTAGTCCTTTTTGGATTCCCCTTTTCTTTTTGGCTCAAAAATGGGGTCAGCAGCAAGTTCATCCCCATATTCTTTTTCAAGATATTTCAGTACAAAAATTTTAGGCAGCCCCCAGCGGGTCAGGTCCCCGGCATAACTAATACTGTAAAAGGAGTTCCCGTCGGGAAAAAAAACCAGGTCCATCACCGCTCCGTCATTCTCCAGGAACTGGTGGATCTTTTCGCCGCTTTTCACCTCCCACAGGATCAGCGACTGGTCGGCCGATCCTGTCACCAGGTAGCGTCCATCGGGACTAAACTCAGCTTCCAGGACCAGGTCGGTGTGCGCTTTCAAAACATGGAGCAGCTTCCCCTCCTTTAGATCATAGATCCTGGCGGATTTGTCTTTGGAGCATACCGCCAGCAGGCTTCCGTCCGGACTGAAGTCCACATCGTAGGTGTCATCGGAGGGCCCGTGAAGCTCAGAGATCACCTGCCTGCTCTCCCTGTCCCAGATGCGAATGCTCTGGTCATTCCCCGCACTGGCTATCAAGCGGCTGTCCGGACTTATGCTAACGGCCATGCACACATCGGTGTGTCCGCGCATTTTTTCCAGGAGGCTGCTGTTATAGACATCCCAGAGCAGGAAGGTCTTGTTCATGGCTGAAGAAAGGGCCCAAAGTCCGTCCCGGCTCATCTCCGCGTTCCATATGGTAGTGGCGTGTCCTTTCCAGTCAATCAAATATTTCCCATTTCTGTCCCACAATTTGATTTGATTGCCTCCCGCACTGAGTATCAGATCCATTTTGGGAGGCATATCCAAAGCATTGACCGCCTTATGGTGTGCCTCTTTCACCTCCAGAGTTGCCATAAAACTATCCGGATCAAGCAGGCAGAAGGATCCGTCATCAAAGCCGGCCATGAGAAGAGTGCCGTCCGGGCTAATGTTGATGGAAGTTAAGGGTACCTTATAGAGCTGCCGTTTCACTATAAAGCTGGAGTTTTGCGCCGGGCTGCGGGCTTCAGCTCCCCAGATAAAGAGAAGAAGGAAACATAAGCGCTGAATCAGGAACATCCGGGTAAGATACCTATTTCATGCAAAATACCCAATATTAGGGATCGGGGGCAGCACCCTATGATCTATTTTTGCATCTCAGTGATCCTTATGGGGATTTGTTTGTTATAACAGTCTGAAAAGCGAAGGAAGATGGTGGAGATTGTCAGGGGATATGTGAGTGAGCTGCTGGGACTGGTGAATGAGATGTCACCCTACCTGCTGCTGGGTTTCTTATTTGCCGGGATTCTCCGGGTGGTGTTCCCCAGGAAGGTGATCACCAGGTATATGGGTCAGAATAACTTCAGGTCTGTCTTTAATGCTTCCCTGCTGGGTGTCCCCATGCCCCTCTGCTCCTGCGGAGTACTGCCTGCCGGAATCGGCTTTTACAAGAACGGTGCCTCGAAGGGCCCAACCATCTCTTTTTTAATCTCCACGCCTCAGACTGGAGTGGATTCTATCCTGGCCACCTATTCCCTGCTGGGACTGCCGCTGGCCATTATCAGGCCTGTGGTAGCTCTTTTTACAGGC
>Ga0316201_10001969_pt1 | contig 14339 bp, 17 predicted proteins | sample CS6wburrow_MG_FD_204516 | JGI IMG/M metagenome (GOLD analysis project Ga0316201, IMG submission 204516) | Coastal sediment microbial communities from Delaware Bay, Delaware, United States - CS-6 worm burrow | ecosystem: Environmental > Aquatic > Marine > Coastal > Sediment | place: USA... | reverse complement strand
AGTCTGCTTCGACGGCTTTGATCCTCGCTTGATCCCTTGAAGACATGTCCATGCCGTTCATTTCGGCCATCAGTTCGTAGTAGTCCTTGCCACCAAACACACCGTAGCCATCGTAGTCAGGCTCATGCCATACGTTGCCCTTGTCATCGTGCAGGTACACTTCGAGGGGACCACGGTCGCTGTACTTGTTGCTGACGCTTTCGTGAGTGTCGCTTGTTAAGAAAGAAAAGAATCCCATGGTTATTCCTCCGACTCAGTAGTCAAGTGTGAAAACGTAACGGCCAAGGCTGAGTGAGCCTGAGCCAGTTATGCGGATGCCTGTTCGGCCCCAACCCGTATTTTCTAAAAACTGCTCTGCGGCTTGCTTTGCGTTCTCTTCATCGCTTATTGCGTAGTTATAGGGTAGGGTTACCGACTTCATGCCTTCAGCCTTTGCAGTCCATCGCGATCCACGCGTGTTGGTTGGGCCGTGGTACTTAACCTCAATTGCTTTCATGGTTATGCCCTCGTCCAATGCGCGAACTGCTCCTCGAACGGTAGGTCGTTCAGGATGATGTGCTTGTCACCGTATTTAAGCTTGGCCCATGCGATGCTTTGCTCACTTGGCTTGATCTTGATCTCATACACGTCTCGTGTACGGGTCTCCACCATGTGGATCTTTTTCTTGAGTTGATTCTTGATCGACTTCTCAATCAGAAGACGGCTGAGTATGTCGCACACTGTGAATTCAGTTGCTCTTCTCAGCAGTTCATAGCGTTGGTAGTCGATTTGCTTGATGCGTTCAGGTAGGTCCAATGAATCAGCAAAGTCCTGAACCTCTTTCGAGTCTTCAGTCATCCACTTGTAGTGTTCAGGGTCGTTCGCTTCGACGTACTTCAGTGCGGCCTCACCGACTGCGTCTCTTGATTCTTTGAAGCTTTCAACTGACTGACCCTTGCGGGCATAGTAATGATCAGCACCGCCGCGACCATCGTTCTCTACCTTGATGGCAGGCTTCCCGTTCAGGTAGATGGTTGCTTCAAAGCAGTGGGTCTCTTGCGATGCGAATTCAGCATGCTTGATGTTTTTCAGAGTCAATCCGAATGAGGTGTTCGGATCATGGGGCTTGCCGTTTTGGTTAGACATGAGAGGTCTCCTTGTTTTTACGGTCTTGGGTTTGGTCCCACGCCATAATGAATCGCTTAACGAAATCTTTCTGACGCAGGTTGAGGTTTACTTTGTCCGACTTCAGCAACATCTCTTCAGCACACAATGGCATGAGGTCTTGCTCGTCACACCATGCGTCCCATATGTCGATGAGTTTTTCTTCGGAATAGGTCTGAGTGAGGAGCAGTTCAACGTCGGTTGAACCGTTGCCCTCTTGCTCCCATTCGACAAGGAGTTTGACCTTGACGGATACGGGATGCTTGTTGGTTTCACTTAACCACTTCAATGCTAGGTCGCGAAGGTACAATTCATTTGAGAAAGTCAAAAAGTCATTGTCCATCACTTGAGTTTTTACTTTCATGATAGGTCTCCAATGCATGTCCGTTATTAGGACACTGTTATTTTACTTGCCTGAGCGTTATATGCAAGCTGTTTGTGAAATGAGATTGCCGAATGTGGGTTTTTTGTGGGGTTTGGTGGGGTGGAATAGCACCCGCCCCCTCAGCCCCTTTGTAGATGGGCCTTTTCCCCCCTCCTGCGCGGGGATAACTTGCGGGCTTGCGGGTTTTTTACACGTGCGGCCTGCGGGCTTGCGGCTTTGCTTGCGGCTTGCGACCTCGGTCGGTCGGGTTGGCGGCGGGCAGCGGTGCCAGGTGGCGGGCGGTAGGTGGGGGCTTCGCACCCCCTCGGTGTCAGTTTGCATGAGTTGATAAGGCGCATCTTCAAACACACTAGAACAGTAGGCGCCGGAGACATTAGTGCTCGGCGTAGCTTACATTGGCCACGCCTCGATCCCAACACGCTCGGCAATCGCGGCACTCGCCGCCTTGCTTAGGTGCGGGACATATGTGGGAATTTGTGGGGATGGTTCGCTTGTGAACCGTCGATGTCCATGCCCACCGCTTGGAGCGTGGACCGTCAACCATGGGTGCGGAGATTCGCACGGTTAAATTCTCGGGTATCTCTTTAAGCTTGGCGATCAATTTATATTCGCGAGTCGGTAGCCAATGCTTGATGTGTGGCGTTTGCTTTACCACTTCAATGATATCGGCTAGGTGCTTTTCGCTTTGGATGTCGCCGCTATCGTGCCAGCGGAAGAAAGGTTTCTTCCCTAGCGCGATGCTCATTTGATTAACCCAATCCGGCTTTGATATTGCCGCAAGCCGTCGCGCTTGCGCTTCTTTCACGTTGGGCATGACGTACATGCCACGATCATATGCGTAACAGTTCTCGCATGTTGATCCTTCGATCCGTCGAAGCTTGCCGCCTACGTTGCAAGCTTGCGCTGGCAAGCCGTAAGACATGCATGGCATCTTGCTCGGGTTTGATAGTCCGCCCACATAATCGCGGGCCTCGGTTAGTTTGCTCATTTTCTAGGTCTCCATTGCTAGATCGTTATAGTTTACAAAACTTTGCCGGGTAAATAAAGCGGGTATATATTTATTCGGTCCGTTAAATCGCGCATTTGATGGTCTAGACTTGCGACCTCGCAAGCTTGCGACCTTGCGGCTTTTTTATTTTTTTATTGGCGCGAGCTCGTGAGCTTGCGACCTTGGCATTTTGTTTTGTTAGCTGGCGCCGCGCTCGCGCAAAAAAATGGGGGCAGCGCCCCCATCTTTTAACTGTGAGTGTATCCATCCGGCTCGATGCCGAGCCACATTCCCTTCCAATGAACCATCACGCAATCCATCATCGTGCTAGGGATCGCCTGGCGTCGGAATGCGAGATAGGATGGCGCGATAGTCTCATCGCGCATCCAGACCCGATACAACGCGTGGCGCTGTGCTTTAGTCAGTATCATGATCACCTCCCGATCATTTGGTTTAATTCTTTTTTAATGGCTCGAGCAGTATCTCCGCGCCAGCTGCTAGCGTTCGCCAAAAAATACGCGATCACTGATCGACCAGAGTCGAGTCCGAAATAATCATCTGGCGCCCATAGCTCATGCATTGCGTCCAGGTAAGGACGCGCAGCATAGTTAACTTTCTCTTGCCAATCATTCTCGATGTCGGCAGCGATATCTCTTATTGGTCTATCCATTGTTGGTCTCCAAAAAAAGGGGGCGCTTACGCGCCCCATGGGTTTAGTCCTCTTGCTCAATGTATCGGTCGGTGCTGAGATCAATGATTCGATTCGATGGCGACATCTCTCTAATCAATTGCTCTTGCGCCACGTGGGTGCGAAGCTTTGCATCCAGCGCCGGTCGACGCTGTGCATATGCAATCAACGCTTCGCGCACGCCGCTCCCGAATGCCGCGTCAAACTTGCGACGATTGTTGAGATCAAGATCGCAATATGCGCTGTGCATTGAGTCGAGCGCGTTGCGTAAACTCCAGCGCCGCGAATCGCTGATACCGGCTTGTTCTAAATAATCGATAAAATCACACATAGTTTTAGTCTCCAGACTTAAGTGATGGGCCGCTGCGCGCGGCCCGTGGGTTTCAGAATCGTGCGCTTAGTGTCACAACCTTCTGAATTTGTGGGTTAGGCTGTCGTAGGGTTAAACCCCAATCCCACGATTGACCTTCCCAATTAATGTAACCTTTGGCGCTGGCGCCATTGCGAACATTCACAACCATATTGTCTGGCTTATGCATGAATCGCGTAATCGCTGTCCCGTTATCCTTCGCGCATATCTTGATCGCTTTGGATATCGGCGCCTTTTCACTGGCAACAAATTTTTCTAGCATTGCCAATTCTTGCATTACTGCGCTGGCCTTGATCTCCGCGATCCGTTCGATCGCTTTCTTTAGTTCTCTGTTCATCTGCTAAGTCTCCATTGGTTCGCATCCCGTTGATGCAAGATCAACTGTATCATATGCGGATATAACGCTCAAGCATTTTTGCATCTCTTTTATTTAACATAATCCAGGTACCCTAGGGTCAGTTCTTGAATTTTGGGCGCGTCTTAATTCAAGACCCGACCCCCCCTAGCGCATCGCGCGTATATTTTGTATATATAATAACGTTCACCACGTACAATTTCGGCAAAAAATCATTTGAACCTATCTCACCTCCCCGAATCCGAAATGAAAGAGATCCTGCAGTTGCAGGAACGCTTATCTATTCTGGACATTCAAGAAAAGGCCCGGGACTCCTTCATGGAGTACATCCGGTACATCTGGCCTGGGTTTATTGAGGGGCGGCACCACCGCATTATTGCGGACAAGCTGACGAGGGTTGCGAAGGGTGAATGTAAGCGCCTGATTGTGAACATGCCCCCTCGACACACCAAGTCTGAGTTTGCTTCGGTGTACTTTCCGTCATGGATTATGGGCCTTCGCCCTGACATGAAGATCATGCAGACCACCCACACGGCGGACTTGTCCATTCGATTTGGCCGAAAGGTCAGGAATTTGATGGATACTGAGGAATATAAGCGTGTTTTTTCTCAGGTGAAGCTGGCGGCGGACTCTAAGAGTGCGGGCCGGTGGGAGACGGGTCAGGGCGGCGAGTACTTTGCTGCGGGTGTTGGCGGTGCGATTACAGGTCGCGGTGCTGATTTGCTGATTATTGATGATCCGCACTCTGAACAGGACGCATTGTCGCCTACGGCCATGGAAGCGGCGTATGAGTGGTACACCTCTGGCCCGAGACAGCGTCTTCAGCCTGGTGGGACTATTGTGATTGTAATGACACGATGGTCAACGATGGATTTGACCGGCAAGTTATTAAATCGTCAGACGCAAGATCACGCGGATCAGTGGGAGATTGTTGAATTACCCGCCATTTTGGAGGACACCGGCAATGTTTTGTGGCCTGAGTTCTGGAAGAAGGAGGAATTGGAGTCGGTTAAGGCGTCGATTCCGATCAATAAGTGGAGTGCTCAGTACCAGCAGAACCCGACTTCGGAAGAAGGTGCGATTATTAAGCGTGAGTGGTGGAATATTTGGACCAAAGACAAGCCGCCGCGTTGTGACTATGTAATTCAGTCGTATGATACGGCGTTTAGCAAGAAGGAAAATGCGGACTATTCTGCGATTACGACGTGGGGTGTGTTTAGTCCCGGCGAAGGTAAGGGTGATGCGATCATTCTGCTTGATGCAACCAAGGGTCGGTGGGACTTTCCTGAGCTGAAGTCGGTTGCTTTTGAGTTATACCAGCAGTATGAGCCTGATATGGTGCTTGTTGAAGCGCAAGCGAGTGGAACGCCGCTCACGCATGAACTTCGGGCGTCGGGTATTCCTGTTGTGAACTACCGTCCTAGTCGAGGTAATGACAAGATGACGCGGGTTCATGCTGTGAGTCCTGTATTTGAGAGCGGGATGGTGTGGGCACCTGACTTTGTGTTCGCGGATGAGGTGATTGAAGAATGTGCTGCTTTTCCTTTTGCGGAACACGATGATTATGTAGACTCTATGACGCAGGCTATACTAAGATTCAGACAGGGTAATTTCATCACGCTTCAATCTGACGAGATTGAAGAAGAAATATACCGCACTAAAATCGCGTATTACTGAGGATCCTAAACCATGGCAAAAATAAAATCGTTGTTTAAAGGCGCAAAGAAGGCTGTTGAAGAAGCCGAAAAAGGCGCTTCTCGCCGCGTCGGTGCTTTAGGCGATAGTCGAGTAAAGATCGAAGAAGGTTCAAAAGTTGGTAAAGCTGTTGGCGGCATGAAAGACCCGAAGACGGGTCGAGTTTTAACCAAAGAAAAAGTAAAGGAAGTCACCTCGCGTGGCCGTAAACGTATCGCTGGTGGCGCTGCTGCTGTAGGTGCTGGCGCAGCTTTGACTCAAGGCGGTGCCGAAGATAAAAAAGCCAATGGCAAAAAGAAAGAAAAGGATTACACCAAGGGCGTAAGCCAAGGCGGCGTACCTTTTAAAGAAGCATTTGCAAAAGCGCGTAAAGACGGCAAAGACTCTTTTAAGTGGAATGGCAAGAAGTACACCACGGAACTTGCTTCAGAGAAGAAGTCATCCTCAAAGGCATCTTCTTCCTCATCCTCTTCAAGCTCAACCAAGAAGAAGCGCGGGATTTTGTTTGGCAAAGACGCCAAGTTCCGACCATTCGGCGGCGTACTCGCTCGTGCGCTATTGGGCGAAGACGAAAAGTTTGGTGGTGATCGCGGCGCGATTGATTTTATCCGCCCCAAGAAAAAGAACATGGGAGGCATGATGAAAAAGAAAGGTTATTCAACAGGCGGTGCGGCTGGTCTTAGCCCCGCGCAACAAAATATGTTGAGAAGCGCCCAGCAACACGCTGCAAACACCGGCCAGAACCCTGCAGAGCTTCAGCGATTGACTGCTCAGCATGGTGATTTGAACGCTGCCAAAAATAAAGCTATGGCCGAAGCTAAGAAAGACAGACGCCGATCTGGCAGAAGAGGCGGAATGCCTAAGATGCAGGGTGGCGGCATGATGGCCAAGAAGGGTTATGCCAAAGGTGGCGCTGTTCGCAAGAAGGCGCGTGGCGTAGGTGCAGCTAAGAGGGGATTTGGTAAGGCCATGCGTTAAGCGTGGCTTATCTCCAAAGCAATATCCCGCACTTTAAGGCGTGGGTGAGAAGAGAGTACACGGTTAATCACGAGCGATACCATGGTGAATTCCTCCACGCCATGGTCATCGCGGTAACGACAATGCCGACGCGATGCTTGTCGTTTCAGGTCATCTTCACGGGATGTGAATCTGATGACACGGATGAGCCGAATGTTCATGGCGGTGCCATGTGGGCGCGTATGCCGATAACTGCTCTGGTCGGTGATACGCCGCTTGAAGAATGGCCGGAGCCAATGCCTGTATGGGCCGCTCAACCGTGGGACTGCTCTTCTCACCACCACGCCGTCTATGTTCTTGATCGGTGTACGCCCTGCCCGTGGCTCGCTAAGATTGATGGCGAGTTTTATCCTGCAAAGTACATGTTCACGGTAGACTATGCTGAGAACGAGATTGCGGACGATCCGGCCCAGCACAAACAATCGCATGTACTTGAGTTACTTGATGCTGGAAAGTGGACAGGGAATATTGTAGCGTTGCCGAATAACAGGGTGCGGGTGACGCATCCTGCTTGGTTTGAGACTGGAGAAGGCGCACCAGACTTTAAGCCTTCGCAACACATTCACTACAGCAAGTCAGATCTTGACTATACGCTGGATGTGAATCAGATCTTTGACAATCTCTATGCCGATAAGGAATGACCGGAGATGAAGCCTAGCAATACCAAGATGTACAATAAGGTGATGCGTCTTCTCGCAAATGAAAAAGACGAGGATATCCTTGAGGATTTGCGCGAAAACGAAGATGAGTTGATGGAGTATCTGACGGAGGAGATGCCGGAAGAGAAAAGTCGAATCATGATCATGATCAAGAAAGGCGGTGATGATGATGACGAGGAAGAGTTGTTCCCGTTGAAGAGCAATCCTCGCATGCCAAAGTATAAGCGCGGTGGCGCGGTCAAGAAGGCGAAGAAGAAAGCCAAGCCGCGCATGATGACCAAGTGGGAAAGCAAGTGGGGTTAATCCTCAATGAGCAAGCCAAAAGAAATTAAAGATCTTCCCAAGAGTCAGGATGTTGGTGAAGATTGGCCAAAGGAAGGTCGCGACTATGTCGAAGTCGATGGCCAGTGGTATTGGTCGCATGAGAAGATACCGCTCAAGGCTTTTAGTAGAGAGCGCATGAAGCGCAAGAAGAAAGAGCCTGAGAAGATGAAGAAAGGCGGCTTGGTCAAAAAGACCAAGTGGGAAAGTAAGTGGGGATAGCCCATGGCGATTGAACGCGGCGTTGATGAACTTGACATTGAAGAGCTTGGAATTGAGGACAATTCCAAAGAAATCGAAGTCGATGTCGAGACTGAAATTGATGATATGTTTTCTGGCCTGGGTGATGACGATGAGTTTGAAACCCTAGAAGACGGAACCATGCTGATTGGTGCTCCGCCGATGCCGATGCCCGGTATGGGTATGGGAATGGGCATGGGAATGGGGGCGGAAGAGGATTTCTACGAGAACCTCGCAGAAGTTCTTGACAAGAAAGACTTGGGTCGGATCTACAGCGAGTGTATGGCCGACTTCCAAAGCGACAAGTCTTCGCGCAAGGAGTGGGAGCAGCAATACCGCGACGGCCTTGAGTTTCTCGGCATGAAGTTTGAGGAGCGAAGCGAGCCGTTTGAGGGCGCTTCTGGTATTGTGCATCCTCTGCTCGCTGAGTCGGTGACTCAGTTTCAGGCGCAAGCTTACAAAGAAATGTTGCCTCCCGGCGGGCCTGTTAAAACGCAGGTGGTTGGCTTTGCGACACCCGAGACCGACCTTCAGGCAGCGCGTGTTCAGGAGTTCATGAACTACCAGATTACGCAGGTCATGAAGGAGTATGACCCTGAAACAGACCAATTGCTGTTTTATCTACCCCTTTCCGGTAGCGCCTTCCGTAAGGTTCACTTTGACCAATCATTAGACCGACCCGTTTCTCGCTTTATTCCTGCTGAGAACTTGGTCGTTAACTATGGCGCTACCAGTTTAGATAGTGCTGCGCGGATTACTCATGTCGTTGATATGAGCATGAATGACATCCGCAAGCTGCAACAAGCGGGTTTTTACAAGAAGACCTCGCTGTCTAACAGTTCTGACGATTCTGACGAATACACTGGAGATATTCAGGAGGAGATCGATGAGTTACAAGGCGTTAAGCCATCTGGTGGCAGAAGTGATGAATGCGAAGTTCTGGAGATGCATGTCGATCTTGACATCCCAGGATACGAAGACCTTGATGATGCAGGCGAAGAAACGGGGATCAAGCTCCCCTACATCGTCACTATCCTCCCCCGCCAGTCAACGATTCTTTCAATTCGTAGAAACTATGACCCAGCGGATAGTCGAAGGGATCGTATTGATCACTTTGTTCATTACAAGTTCTTACCTGGCGTCGGTTTTTACGGCTTTGGTCTAACGCATATGATCGGAGGTTTGTCCCGTGGGGCAACCTCCATTCTGCGTCAGTTGATTGATGCGGGTACGTTGGCCAATTTGCCTGCAGGCTTTAAGGCACGGGGCATTCGTATTCGAGATAACGATACGCCGCTTCAGCCCGGTGAGTTTAGGGACATTGATGCACCAGGCGGATCGCTACGTGAAGCTTTGATGCCGCTGCCATTTAAGGAGCCAAGCGGTACGCTTCTGCAGTTATTGGGTATGTTGGTTGAATCAGGCCAGCGATTTGCCTCGATCACCAGCCTCCAAGTAGGCGATGGTAATCAAGAAGCGCCTGTAGGTACGACGATTGCCCTGCTTGAACGCGGTACGCAGGTGATGAGCGCGATCCATAAGCGATTGCACTATTCGCAGCGTATTGAGTTCAATCTGCTCGCGAAGTTGTTTAAAGACACGTTGCCGCCGGTTTATCCGTACATGATTGCGAACGGCAATCAACAACTGAAACAAAGCGACTTTGATGATCGGATTGATGTGATTCCGGTCAGTGATCCCAATATCTTTTCTATGAGTCAGCGTGTGATGCTGGCCCAAGAAATGATGCAGATGGTCCAGTCGAATCCTGAAATCCATGGTCCGATGGGCATGTACAACGCCTATAAGCGTATGTACGAAGCAATGGGTGTTCAGCAGGTAGATCAGATTTTGCCACCTCCTCCGCCGCCTCCACAGCCGCAACCGACTGCGCCTGCTATGGAGAACAGCGGTTTTGCAATGATGCAACCGGCACAACCTTTCCCTGATCAAGACCATGAAGCGCACATTGAGTCGCACATGAGCATGTATAACACTGCGCTTGTGAAGACTAATCCGCAAGTTCAGGCCATGATTCAGTCGCATGTCTACGCTCATATTGATATGCTGGCGCGTAATCAGGCACAGCAAGATCCTGAGATCATGCAGATAAACCAACAGATGCAGATGATGCCGCCTCCGCAACCGGGGCAACCACCGAATCCGATGCAAATGCAAATGCAAGCGGTGATGGAGCGTAAGGTCGCACAGATCAGTGCTCAGTTGATTGAGCAGCTTGCACCTTCGTTTGGCAGTGGTCAGGACGAAGATCCGCTGGTTGAGCTACGCCGTGAAGAGTTGGATATCAAGGCGTCAGACATTGAGCGTAAGCGAGTTGAGGGTCAAGAGCGTCTTGATCTTGATAAAGAAAAGCTACGGCAACAAACTGAGTTGACTGAAGATCGTATTGAAGCTCAGATGGCGGTCGCAGAAATGCGCGATCAAACAGCCCAAGATCGTATTCGAGCACAACAGGCTGTACAAATGACCAACGCTGCTGACAAAATTACAAAAAATATTTTTGGGAGATAGTCATGAAGGATCCTAAAGTTGATAAAGGCGGATTCACTGTCAAGGACCAAGGCCGTGTGAAGTACGCGTCTATTGAGAATGTATCTGCATCTGCAAAGCCTGATCCTGGAATGGGCAAAGGTAAGTCACGTGGAGGTAAGGCTGCAGTCCGGGGTACTAAGTTCTCAGGAGTATTCTAATGACTGTCATATTCTCGTCTGATGCTGGACGCCAAACTGGAAGCGGTACCGTTGACAGATTGGCGATGGAGTATCAGAAAAAATATGGCCAGCAGCTCACTCAGCCTCAGATACAGGCAATATTAGCTGCTTCTCGTTCAGCAGAGTATGGCGGTACTGCCATAGATATGTCTGGGTTTGAGTCAGATCTGCCTTATGGATCTGAAGAAAGGCGCCAAGCTAGTAGTGATTACATGAATAAATTACTAGACGAAAGGCGACAAAAATCACTTAATTTAAGTTTAGATTCTTTAGGCATAAACCCTAATAGCCCTCCAACTTATAGGCCACAAACGCCTCAAAATCCATCTAGTCCTTTCGATAAACTACGCGACATGTTTAACCGTGGGATCTTTGATAACGCTAGACGTTCTCCGCCAATAGGTGGTCCTGCGCCGTATCAAGGGCCGCAAGACCAGCGCGTTATGATGGGAACCCTCGGCGGTGGCGGAGGTGAAAGAAATCCTCTAGGCACTGCTGGACCGGGCGGTGATCTGCAAAGAATTCAAGGTATTCAATTTGGCGGGAACCCAGATCCTGTATCTCGCATGGAAGCTGGGGCAGACAGTCTACAACGTCAAATGCAAATGAGAACGCAGGGTCGAGAAAATACTGGCTATTCTCCGTTTCCTTCGCAAGGCGGCTACAACCGTGGCATTAACCCAGGCGGTATGTATACCGGCGGACAAGGCGGTGGGTTTGGCTCGCCTTTTGGCGGCAGTATGCGCGGTAGGCAGCAACCAATGCCTAGCCCCCAACCGCAATATGGCGGTGGTTACGGTGGCGGAATGATGCCCCCGCCTTATGGTGGCGGTTTTGGAGGAGGCTATGGTGGCGGAATGGGTGGAGGCTATGGCGGTGGTTTCGGAATGCCTTCTCCTCCCAACATGGGTTACGGTAATCGTTTCCCCGGCATGCAATTCAGTGGGCCTTTTGCCCAACCGATGATGCCTCAGAACTACGGCATGGGCGGGGGATTTGGTGGTGGTTATCCAATGCCGCAACCTCGATACCCAATGCCGCAGCCTAGAATGCCTTATCCGCAGTTTCCAACGATGGGTGGAGGAATGGGTGGTGGCTACGGTGGTGGTATGGGCGGTAATATGGGCGGCGGATATGGCGGCGGATATGGCGGTGGCTACGGTGGTGGTATGGGCGGTGGTTACGGTGGAATGTTTGGCGGATATTAATTGGTGACGTATGGCTATTCGAAGACCTTCTTCTGTTGAAAAGAAAACAGTAACGGTTGCGCCAAAGGTTGCGCCTAAACGCGGTACGCAAGTTATACCCGCTAAAACTCAACCTGTAAAAAGAACGGTTGGAAGAAAAGAACCGGCTGCGCCTTTGCCTAAAACACCAGAAAAGAAGCCTCCCGCAGGAGGTCGCGTTATTGCGGCTCGTGCAGAGAAAGAAGCCGCTGCAAAGAAAGCAAGAGAAGCAGCCGCCGCGAAAGAAGCAGCAGCCAAGAAAGCTGCGGAAGAGAAGAAGGCTGCAGAAGCAAAAGCAGCAAGAGAAGCAGAAGCTAAGAGGGCGGCAGAGGCAAAAGCCGCGAGAGAGGCTGCAGCGGCTAGGGCTGCGGCTGCAAAAAAGGCGGCTGAAGAAGCGGAAATAAAAAGAGCTCGTGAAGTTTCTGCAAGGATGCAGAGAGAAGCCGCTGCAAAAAAAGCGGCTGAAGAAGCTGCTGCGAAGAAAGCTGCAGAGGCTAAAGCTGCAAAAGAAGCCGCAGATAAGAAGGCGGCAGAAGAAAAGAAAGCTGCCGCAAACAGACGTGCTATTGCTGTTCGTGAAGAAAAGAAAGCGGCAGCAGAAAGGGCGCGTGCAGCGAAAGAAGCGGCTGAAAAGAAAGCCGCAGAAGAAGCTGCAAAGCAAAGGGAAGACGCTCGACGTGCTGCGGCCATGCGTGATGCAAAGAATGCAAGAACGCCAGTTCGAAGTCCGGGTGTAGATAAGGCTCCGCAAGATACAAAAGAATTTATTCCTGTACCTACAACTCCACCCCCACCAGAAGATATTGTTTCACGTGGAACAGTTGGGCCTATTAATATCCCCGGCGCTGGTCAAATACAACTGCCAAATGTTGATTTAAGCAAGATTCCTTCAGGCCCAATGAAAATGCCTGAAGCGCCAAAAGCTCCAAGTCCAACTACGGCGCCTCGTCTTCCGCGTCCACCTGGTTCGCCTAAATCTCCCGCTAGCAGAGTCATTGACGCAGAGCCATCTTTGCCTCCGCCTGATGAAAAGGTTTTTGTCCCAGCGCCTACGGTTCCACAACCGCCGCCAAAAGCACCGCCTCCGCCAACACCACAAGGGCCGATTGGACCTATTCAAAGGGTTGATCCTGCGCCGGGCGGTTTTCCGACACAAGATGATCAACTAGGAGGTGCTTCAAAAGACTTTTCTTACGATAACTTTGAACCTAAACAAGTAAGTTATGTAAAAGCTTTGATGGGAAGCCTTGGCCTTGATCCAACTCAGGACGAACAAGTCTTGAAAGATCTTTTGGAAAACCAGTTTGGATCTGGAGCACAAGTAAGCAAAGACACATTACTTAAAACGTTTAGTCGAAGCGATGGTAAAAGTTTGCTTTCTGCGATTGGTGAAGTGGGTAAATACCAAGATTACACGCTTCCGCCTGCTTCTGATCCGGGGGCTGCGCCGACTGCGCCTACGCCTCCAGAAGATACAAAAGAATTTATTCCTGTTCCCACAACGCCTCCTCCACCCGATGATATTACGTCACGCGGGACGGTTGGCCCTGTTGCGCCTACGCCTCCAACAGCTCCCACTGAGCCAACGGCTCCTGTAACAGATCCTGATCCCGGGCTTTTTGTAGGCAAACTTCCTCCCACTACTTATGACGTTGGTTCTGAAGGCGTAAGCGTAAACACGGAAGGAATATATGATGCTCCATATACTGTTTACACTAGATATGATCCAGAAACTGATACTTATCATGGGTTTTCACAAAACTTTGCTTGGGGTGGTGGGCAAAAAGTACCAATAAGCATGTCGGGGTCTCAAGCTACAGATTCATTTAAAAAGTCTTGGGATCAGTACAGCAAGCAACAATCTCAGCCTGCGCCTACGCCCACCCCTGGGCCTGCGCCTAAAGAGCCTACGCCGCCAGAAGGCAAAAAGGACGAAGACAAAAAAGAAGAGCCTAAAGCGCCTACGCCTCCAACCTTTATCAACATGGATCCGCTCAAAGGGTTACGAGAAACATTTGTACCTCGCAATCTATTGGGTCAAACGTATGATCCAAGCGTTAGAGAAGATTACGAAAAAGACGTAGATAAAGCGCGACCTAACTTCTACCAGAGAATGCCGGGACAAAGCTATGCCAATCCTGTCTACCAGACGCCCACAATTGCCGTACCGCAGACGCAGTTCGGGGGGTATGGGCAACCTATGCCTATGGCGCCACTAGCCCCCTACGCCGGTCTAGGAGGCTCTAGAGGGATGTATGCAGAGCAAGAGGAGGAAGAAGAGCCAAGACCCGGTGGTCCGTCTAGAGACCCCTCTGATGGTGTTTATTAATTATGGATTCAGTCGCCTTAGCTAGCTATATCCATAAAAAAATTAGAGAGCTTGAAGAAAACCGAAAAGACTACGTTAGTTACAATAACGTTAAAACAATGGAGGATTACAAGTTAGTGATGGGTGAGTTATCAATGCTTCGCACCCTTCGAGATGAACTCAGAGAAGCGTTGCAATTTGAAGGAGACCCC
>Ga0316201_10001968_pt1 | contig 14344 bp, 11 predicted proteins | sample CS6wburrow_MG_FD_204516 | JGI IMG/M metagenome (GOLD analysis project Ga0316201, IMG submission 204516) | Coastal sediment microbial communities from Delaware Bay, Delaware, United States - CS-6 worm burrow | ecosystem: Environmental > Aquatic > Marine > Coastal > Sediment | place: USA... | reverse complement strand
TGGGAGTTCGTTGCGGGTGCGGTGAAGCAGTTTCTCGCGGACGACCTCTGCGATGAAGAACCGCTCGGTCTGGGTCGTGGTGACATCATCGGGATAGAGCGATTCACCCTCCGGGAGCCGGTCGAAGACCTCGGTCAGCAAGGCCTCGAGGCCATCGCCCTTGGGCGCCGAGATGGGGAGCACGTCCGCATCTTCACGTCTGCCGTGGTAGTCCTGGAGGAGGGGCAGCAGGGCTTCCTTCGGTTTGATGAGATCGATCTTGGTCAACAGACCGAGGACCGGTTGCTTCACCGGTTCGAGGAGTTCGAAAAGGAACTGCTCCCCCCCGCCCCACGAAACCGAAGCGTCAACGAGGTGGAGCACCAGATCGACCTCTTCGAGAGCCGATCGAACCTCGGTCATCATCCGTGAGTTCATCTTGTGTTTGGGACGATGGACACCGGGAAGATCGAAGAAGACGATCTGACCCCTCGCTTCGGTGTGGATCCCGATGATCCGGTTGCGGGTCGTCTGGGGCTTGGCCGAGACGATGGCAACCTTGTTGCCGAGGAGTGCATTCAACAGGGTGCTCTTGCCAGCATTGGGTCTGCCGACAAGCGCCACGGTACCCGATCGCTTCTCTCCCACACCCACTCCCTCTCTCGACGACGCCGTCATCCGTCTGGGGCTGAACCGTCGACATCCATCTCGCGCACAGTCACGCTGACGATCCTGCGCTCGTCCATCTCATCGACCACGAACACGAGAGAATGGACCTCGTCTTCGACCTCGGTTCCAGCTTCGGGAACGGTGCCGTGACGCGAAAACACGAGCCCACCCACGGTGTCGATGTCCTCCTCGGTGATCTCCTCATCGAACAGATCACCGAGGGTTTCGAGCGGTGCCCTGCCCTGGAGCCTGAAGACCCCGGGAGAGATCTCCTGCCACTCGGGCGGCTGCTTGCTGTCGTGCTCATCCTCGATCTCGCCGACGATCTCCTCGAGGATGTCCTCGAGGGTGACCAACCCAGATGTCCCACCGTACTCATCGACGACGATGGCCATCTGTTGTTGGTTCTGCTGGAAGTCGCGCAGCAACTCGCCGAGCTCTTTGGTCTCTGGAACGACAAGGCAGGGGTTGACGAGATCACCAATGGCGGGGCTGCTGTCGCTGATCACATGTTGGACGCAGTTTTTGACGTGGGCCACTCCGGTGATCTTGTCGATGGTCTCGTGGTAGACGGGGATTCGGCTCTTCAATGTCTTGGCGAAGGTTGCCAGCAGTTCTTCGAGAGAGACCGTGTCGGGCACGGTCACCATTTCGGTGCGCGGGGTCATGACCTCCCGCACAACCGTGTCGAAGAAGTCCACGAGCGACTCGACGAATTCACCCTCTTCGCTTTCGAAGATGCCTGCCGCCTGGCCAGCTTCAAGATAGGCCTGGATCTCCCTTTCGGACGCTTCTTCTTCCTCGTCTTCCGCGGGGGCCACGGGCTGCGACGTCATCCCGTTTCGTCCAAAAACCCGCAACAGCGGCCCGACCAGGGGAGACACGAGCTTCAGAAGAATGGCCACCGAATCCTCACTGAGCGACCCGGTCAACATCATCGAGAAGAGGATCAGCGCACCCGTCGTCCCAACCGCGACCGCCATTGGGTGCCAGGGCACCGTCCAGGAGAAACTCCCGACAACGAGCCAGAGAATCCCGATGGAAGCGACCTGGGTCCAGCGGAGGATATCCGTAAGCCTGGAGAGGTGGGTGTCGACATCGACCACGGGAGGAAGGATCTTGGGATGATCCTCCAGGATTCCCTGAAACCGGACGTTGCCGAGTCGGGCCAGACTCGCAACGAGAAGTTCGAGAACGACGATGAACAGAGCCACTGCGGCACCCGCGAGAATCAGGGTCACGGGACTGACGAGCCAGGCAAGAAAGGTCTCCTTCACGACAACAACTCTCTGCGGAGCTTTAATTCGAGCCGGTTCATTTCGCCCTGGTCACTGGAATGATCATATCCCAGGAGGTGAAGAACTCCATGGAGAACGAGCTCCGAGAGTTCCTGCATCTCCGAATGCCCGGCTTCTTCGGCCTGCCGTCGAGCGGTATCGAGCGAGACCACGATCTGCCCGAGGAGGCGCCTTCCGGATGGCAACTGATCCCCGTCCGGGAATGAAAGGACATCCGTCGGACGGTCGTGACAGAGAAAGTCTCGGTTGAGCCCTCGGATTCGTTCATCACCTGTCAGAAGGACGTGAACCTCCGACGCCCCATGGTCAAGGCGCTCGAGGCAGGCTCGGACCAGACTCCGCAGGGCTTCGGCCGCGGGACGGGCCGGACGCCGCTCCCAGTTAAACTGAACGCGGTTCACTCGGTTCGTTCCTCCGATTGAAGTTGAACCCCGGGTAGTCGATCCGGTGGTGATACATGTTGGTCAAGACCCAGAGAAAGGCCGACGCGACCTTGTCGAGTTCCGAGAAGGTGAGTTCGGAATCGACGAGTTGGCCATCCTCGAGCGCATCGTCGAAGATCTTTTTGATCATCCCCTGGAGCCGGGTCGGTGTGGGCTGTTCGATGGTTCGGGCCGCAGCCTCAACCGCGTCCGCGAGAAGGAGGATCCCGAGTTCCTTCGTGTGCGGTTTTGGACCCGGGTAGCGGAAATCGCTCTCTCGCACCTCTCCCCTGCCCGGCTCCGTCGATGCCTCGGCCTTGTGAAAGAAGTATCGGATCAGTTTGGTGCCGTGGTGGGTCGCGATTCCCTGGATGATCGGGAGTGGGAGCTTGGCTTCCCGGGCCATCTCGATCCCGTCCTTGACATGGCTCTGGATGACCAACGTGGACATGGACGGTGAGAGATCATCGTGCGGGTTCGCACCCCGTTGATTCTCGACGAAATAATGCGGTTTGAGCACCTTTCCGATGTCGTGGTAATACGAACAGACTCGGAGAAAGAGGGCGTTCGCGCCCACCGCATCAGCGCCGGCTTCAACGAGATTGCTGACAGCGAGCGAGTGCTGATAGGTGCCAGGCGCCTCCAACGAGAGTCGCTTGAGCAAGGGCAGATTCTGGTTCGAAAGCTCGAGGAGCCGCTGGTCGGTGGTGACGCCGAGCAGCGTTTCGAGCACGGGCAGCAACGAGGTAACGATCCCCATGGCGACCACTCCGCCGACCACCGCACAGCCGGCAGCGAAGAGCGTCGTTTCCGGTCGTTCCGGAAGACCCCTGTAGAGCTCGAGGACGAGAAAAACCAGACCGTTCGACAGACCAACGGCGAGGCCGATCCGACCCGTGGCCGATCGTTCGGTGAATCTCCGCGAGGCCAAAACGCCCGCGATTCCGGAGACCATTGCATAGATGATTATGGTGAACTGACCATCGAGCAGAAGCCCTGCCAGGACCGCTGAAGCAACGGCAAAGACCAACGCCGGTTGCAGTCCCATGAGCAGGAGCACAACGGCCGGGCCAGCAGCGAATGGGAGACCCCAGACATAGGCATCGAGGTTGGACAGTGTCTGCCCCTGAACGCTTCGCGAAACCGCCTCGGCGAGAAAGAGCCCCAACCGATTCAGCGCCACAAAGAGCGTCAGCAGCAGATAGGTCATGGACAATCGCTGGCGGGTCTCGCCTGCCGCACCACCGAAAACCTGTTGGATCGGCCACCAAGAAGCAACGACGAGCAACACCAGGAGGCCCACGCCGAGCACCCTGGAGTAATCGGTGACTTCTTGGCGTTGACGATCGATGACCCGAAGGGTCTGAGCAACCTCAGGGGAGACCCGGTCGCCTCGGCGCACCAGGACCTGGCCCCGACGTAGGGTCCGCGATCGCGGCGCCACCTGTTGATCGGCTTCAGTCACCCTTTTTGCGGTTTCCGCCCGGTTCAGGAGGATGTTGGGGAGCATGTTCTCAACAAGGAAATCTAAAGTCGGTCGGACCCATCTCCGGGCCACCACCTCGCGCGGGAGAAGTCTCGCCTGGAGGCTGACATCCAGACCGGACCTATCATCGACCGCCTGCGCCATCTCGTCCAGCGTCACCCGCTGCTCGGGGCCTCCCGAGAGATCACGAACGACGACCCCGTTTTCGCCCCGTCGTTCGAGTTCGCGACGATCATCAACAATCCCGTCGCGATAGGTCTCGTCGATGACCTCCATGAGCGCGGCCTCGAATTCGGCTGAACATCGACACTCGGCGAGCACGTTGATCATGCCCGGATCGATGGTCAAGACGGTTGCCTCGACAAGGTCCTCAACGGAGGCGGTCTCGTCGGCAACCCACAATCTGCAGATCTCGAAGACTTCTTTGATCTCGCTGGTGAGCTCGGTCCGAATCCGCGGCTCGAGATCGAAGACCGGGAGGACCGAAGCCCTCGCCTCGGCCCTCGCCGCGGCGGTAGCGGAATCATCCGGCAGGCTCAGGTCGCGGGGAACGACGACGTCGTAAACGGCCACGTCGCCGACATTCCATATGGGCACCTCGGTGTCGAGGCGGGGCAACAAAAGAACGGTACAAATCGCAATGGCCAAGGTCGCCCAAACGAGAGGCATCTCGAGCAGACGCTCCGAGAGGCCTCCGCGATCATCGAGTCCCCGCCTCATTCGAGATGGGGATGGGGCTCCATTCCGCCCCTTGCCGCCGGCGCCCGACTTGGACGGGCTCATCGGTCACCGTCCCCGTTGGAGGTGTGCGCCGCCTCCCATCGTTCGTAGCGATCCACGACCTTCTGCACCAGTCGGTGCCGGACCACATCGCGATGGGTGAAGTGGACAAACGCGATGCCGTCAGCGCCCGCGAGAATCTCGAGCGCTTCTACCAGACCCGAACGGCGATTTCCGGGGAGATCGATCTGGGTGGTGTCGCCGGTGATGACAGCCTTGGAGTGGAATCCCATCCGGGTGAGAAACATCTTCATCTGTTCCCTGGTCGTGTTCTGGGCTTCGTCGAGGATGATGAACGCATCGTTGAGCGTCCTCCCACGCATGAAGGCAAGGGGCGCGATTTCGATGACCTGGCGCTCGATGAACTTGGAGGTCTTGTCATAACCGAGGATGTCATAAAGTGCATCGTAGACCGGTCGGAGATAGGGGTTGATCTTCTCCACGAGATCGCCCGGAAGGAACCCCAACCGCTCACCCGCCTCCACTGCGGGCCGACACAGGACCAGTCGCCTCACCTGTTTGTCGACCAACGCCGCAGCCGCCATGGCCACCGCCAGATAAGTCTTTCCGGTACCGGCCGGTCCGGTGGCGAAGACATAGTCGTGTGCGGTCACCGATCGGATGAAGCGCCGCTGATTGAGGTTTCTCGGCGCCAGGAACCGCTTGAGAGTCGGCGGAATGGAGGCGTCGAGGAAAAATTCGACCAGATCGATCTCGGCATCCTCCTCCAACACCCTCACACCGGTTCGAAACTCCTCCCTGCCGACCCCTCCGCCGTTGGCCATCAACCGGTCGAGAGCCTCGAGAATTCCGACTGCGAGGCGTTCTGATCGTTCATCGGGACCGGCAACACTCACCTCGGCGCCACGGGCATTGACCGAGACCCCGAGCCGTTCTTCGAGATAGCGCAGGTTCTCGTCCCGCGTTCCGAAGAGGTTCTCGGTATGAGCCTCGCGGATGTCGAGCTTCAACATGGAGTGAAGCCTCCTCGAAGCCTTGGCGACACCAAAGACGACTGACCGGCCTTGCGGCCGGGACTGGGGGGGTGATCCTGACTATCCACGATGAAGCGAAACGCACTCTTGTTTGCGCACAACAGCGCGCAGACAGTGTTTCTTTGTGCCTTCCGGAGTCATGAGATCAGTGTAGCAGGGGGGCCTGCCCAACTCCGGCGCCGCAGATGAGGGTTGATCGATCCGTTCACAGAACCCACACCGTAGTCTGTCATGGATCGATGGTCAACCATTCCCCGGCCGCCACTGAGGGTCAGCAAACCCCCGACGAGAGTTGAGGTATCGCGCAAGCACGAAGAGGGCGTCGGACAGACGGTTGAGAAACGGGATGATCCCAGCCTCGACCCGGTCGATTCCGAGGACCCTTCGTTCTGCTCGCCGGCATACGGTCCGCGCCACGTGGGCCAACGCCGCCTCACGGGAACCTCCCGGCAGAATGAAGGCCCGAAGTTCATCGAGAGACTCCTCCATGCTGTCGATCCACTCCTCCAGCATCTCGGTGGACCAACCCTCCGGATCAGGCTCGATTTTGGATTTGGGATCGGCCAGGGAAGCGCCGATGGAAAACAGCGCGGACTGAATTCGCCGGATCATCTCCGCCACGTCACCGGGAAGAGCCTCGGTGGACAACAGACCCAACGCGGAGTTGAGTTCATCCACCGTTCCGTACGCCTCGATTCGCGGGTGTTCCTTACCGACCCTGCCTCCCGAGAACAGCGAGGTGTCTCCCGTGTCGCCCGTCTTCGTGTAGACCTTCATCGGGCAATACTACCAGCCGGGCTTCTTATGTGGCGCTTCGCAAGGGAACGATTCCGATTCTGGCTATGCCCTTACCTCGATTCCGCCCTCTCCTGAGCCGAATGAAGACTGACCGGCGGGTTCCGATTGGTTTCGTCGCGAGGGCGGCGAGGTGCGGTGCCCAGTGGCGGTGGCGAAGTCGATGGGCGCGGAGGCGTACTTGGGGTACGTCGAGCACCCATCGACGAGACAACGTCGCTGAGCAGCGTGCATCGTCGTCAGCAGCAGGAACCAATCGGAATCCGCCGGTCAAAAGAAGCCCGGCCCCGGACTGGAGGGTCTGTCGGGGCCGGGCGCAGGGAAAAGAGGTGTCCCGCCGTGCTGCGAACCGGCGAGGGCCAGAAATCGACGCCACGATGGTGCCGACTATCCCTTCGTCTTTTCTCCATTAGCAAGGCTGATGCCATGAAGAGCGACCACATAGAGATTCCCAATCGCGATCGTATTCCTCTCAAACGAAAGACTTAGCCAAGGCAGTCGGATTCGGCTGCAATTGAGGGATGCTCAGTCGCTTTGCGTTTTGCTTAGCTATTGCGCACTCGAGTCCAGACTCTCGGTCGCCTCGATCACTTCCGAGATCACAATTCCCGGTAGAAGATCCGGACCGAGCATCAGACGGATCAGACGATCGAGCCATTTCGGACACTCAGGCTGTAGTTTGCGAAGCCTCGGCGGTCTCGACCGTTGGCGAAGCATCAAGGTGGCGACCGCGGTGTCCTCCTGGAGCGGAACCTCACCGGTCAGACACTGAAAAAGGGTCAGGCCGAGGGCATAGATATCGCTCGCTGCCGTCAGGTCCCCCGCCAGCGCCTGTTCAGGCGCCATATAGGCGGGCGTGCCGACCACCACCTCGGCCGATCTGGCGCCGCAGAGAGAATCTTCCGGCGAGCAGCTCTCCAACGACGGGAGTCTGCGACCGGGTTGCCGGCTCTCCCCAATCACTCGAGGATCCGGCAGTTTCGGAATCCACCTTTCGGGCTGGAGGGGGCGCAATATCGGGGTTCTCACGAGTCGACATGAGGTGTCATGCTGCATTCTAACCTCACCGGCTTGTCCGGCCCAAACCCACGGGCCAATGGGGCTTTCGACGGCTGATCGGAGGCCGGGTCGGGCCCTCCTCGGCGTCCGATATGGTAGAGTGAGATGGAGTTCGGGCCGCCGTTCAGGGCGTCGACGAACCCCAGTCTGGGAGGGCGCGTGGAGCTCAAAGAGCTGCTCATGTTCATGACGAAAAAGGGCGCATCGGATCTGCATATCAAACCGATGCGGCCACCGCTTCTGAGGATTCAGGGACGGCTGATCCCTGTGAAGTCGGCTGCTCTCAAACCCGACGAAGTCCGTGAGATGTTGTGCTCGATCCTCACACCAAAGCAGCGGGAGCTCTTTGATCAGCACCTCTCGGTCGACATCGGGTACGGCATCCCCGGTGTTGCCCGATTCCGCGCGAACCTCTTCTATCAACGGGGAACCATCGCGGGCGTTTTCCGCCGCGTCCCATTCGAGATTCAGAATGTCACCGACCTCAACCTGCCGGATGTCATCGAGACCTTTACCGATTTCCCCGGCGGGATGGTCCTGGTAACGGGGCCCACCGGTTCAGGAAAGAGCACCACCCTCGCGGCCATTGTCCAGAAACTCTCAAAGACGCGTTCCTGTCACATCGTCACCATCGAAGATCCCATCGAGTTCCTCTTCGCCGACGACAAGGCCACCATCTCGCAGCGTGAGGTGGGCACCGACACGCCGACCTTCAAGGAAGCCCTCAGAAACTGCGTCCGGCAGGATCCGGATGTGATCATGGTCGGTGAGATGCGGGACCTTGAAACCATGTCGACCGCGATCACCGCGGCGGAGACAGGTCATTTGGTGTTCTCGACCCTGCACACCAACAATGCAGCACAGACCATCGACAGAATCATCGACACCTACCCCGTCGACCAGCAGCACCAGGTGCGCAGCCAGCTCGGGCTCGTCATGCGGGCCATCGTCTCAATGCAGTTGGTCAACAACGTCGAGGAAGATCAACGAATGCCCGTGTGCGAGATCATGATCAACTCACCCAAGATCTCGAAACACATCGAGAACGGCGAAATCAAAGAGATCACCGAAGAAATGGAGAACTCGGTCAGCTACTACCGCATGCAGAGCATGAATCAGTCGCTGATCGCTCTCCTCGCTCATAATGTCATCACGTACGAGCAGGCGGTGGAAGCCTCGGCCGAGCCCGAGGACCTGTCGCTCAAGCTCCGAAAAATGTTCCCGTCCATCGAAGAACGATTCAGGGAGGGTGAGATGGCACCGTCACCCGCTGACTTTTCAGAAATCACCGGTCTCTTGGAAACCAAGAAACTCTACGAAGAGGCCGAAGAGACTCACCGCGGCAAGATGGCCGAGCGCGACGGGATCATTGCCGATCTCGAGCGCGAGGTCGCCGAGCTTCGGGCCCAGGCCGAGCAGGTCACCGACGGTTCGGACGAAGTCCGTCGCGAAGCCGAACTCGCCAAGGCCGAGGTTGCCAGAATCCGCGACGAGTCCCAGGCGAAGATCAACGCTCTCAACGAGCGGATACGGGACCTCAATCAACAGATCGCAGGAAACGGCAAGGGTTTCTTCAAGCGCTGAAAGACCCGGTCACCGGATCCGGATCTCCGACTGATCGTCCAACGGTACGCCGCTGAGCGCGGTGGAGGTGAGCCTTGAGCGAAACGGGTCAGGAGCTTGTCCGGGAACTCAAGGCCCTCCTCAGCGAGGGTGAGGAGGAACCGCTTCAGATCTTTCTGCAGCTGATCCGTCCGGAGGACCTGGCCCGGTGGCTGCACCAACTCACGGCCGAGGAGCGCCAACGGATCCTCGCAGTCCTCGGGTTTGACGCAGCGGGAGTCGTTCTCGACGATACCACGGCTTCGATTCGGGCCGAGCTGATCGACGATCTCGAACCGGAGCACCTCGCACGCATCGCCGAAACGCTGCCGGCGGACGAGGCGGCGGATCTCATCGGAGAGCTGGAAACCGCGGACACCGAGAAGGTCCTCGGGCATCTCGACGATGCGGACGAACACAAACTCCGCGGCCTCCTCTCCTATCCGGAGGATACCGCCGGCGGGATCATGACGCCCGACGTGGTTGCTCTGAGCCCGGAATCCACCGTCGATGACGCCATCACCCATCTCCGTTCCGTCGATGAGGGCACAGTGACGGCCGCCCTCTACGTCGTCGACGACGAACGACACCTTCTCGGGTTTGTCCGTCTTCGTCGACTGGTCACGGCACGGTCGACATCGAGGCTCGGCGACATCATGTCCGATGACATCATCACGGTCGATGTGGGCGCCGACCAGGAAGAAGTCGCCGAGCAGGTCGACAAATACAACTTCATCTCCATACCCGTCACCGACTCCGACAACCACCTTCTCGGCGCCGTCACCTTCGACGATGTCTTCGACGTCATCGAAGACGAGGCAACAGAGGACATCTACAAGATGGCCGGTTCTTCGGCTGAAGAGGAGGAGTCGGAGTCCATCCTCCATATCGCCCGTTATCGACTGCCCTGGCTCCTCGTTTGCCTCGCCGGGACTCAGCTCTCGACGCTGGTGCTGACATTCGCCAAGGGCAGGGTCGGGCTGTATGAGCAGATGTCGGTGTTCACCGCGGCCATCATGGCCATGGCCGGGAATACGTCGCTTCAATCATCAACGACGACGGTTCGACAGCTCGCCCTCGACAACCTGCCTCGCGGCCGATTCGTCCGCCACGTCGTACAGGAGATTTCGGTCGCCCTCTTGATGGGAGTGATCTGCGGACTCGTGGCCGCCGTTCTCGCCGTCGCCTTCGGTAACGATCCGATCATCGGTCTCGCCCTCGGAATCGCCATGGCCATGGGGATGTCTGCGGCGAGTATGCTCGGAGCCACCATGCCGTTGGCGCTCGATCTCGTTGGGATTGACCCGGCAGTCTCGTCGGGGCCATTGGTTTCTACCATCAACGACTCGTTGGCTCTGACTCTCTATTTCGCCGTCGCGACGGGGATTCTCCTGCTCGCGGGTTGAGTCCGCGGTTCAGATTTCTTCGGGGTGACCGAAGAAGAAACCCTGCTGGAGCATCACACCGAGTTCGACGAGTGCGTTCATCTCGTCCTCTCGCTCGACCCCTTCGGCAATGACCACCGAGTGGCTCGTCCCCGCAAAGCTGGTGATCGCCGACACGAGGTTGCGCTTGATCGGTTCGCTGGGAAGACCACGGACGAGCATGTGGTTGAGTTTGATGAAGTCCGGTTGAAGTTCCGCGAGAACATGAAGGGCGCTGTACCCGGTCCCCATGTCATCGATGGCGATTCGAAAACCAGCCTCGCGGAGTTCGCCGACTCGGTGTTTGAGCGCCGCCTGGCTCTCGGCATAGGTACGCTCGGTGATTTCGAGGACACAACGGTCCGGTCCGAGAGCCGATCTTGCCACGAGTTCGGTCAGCCCGAGGCCGATGGAGTCGAGATACTCGAGCCCATGGTTCGAGAGGTTGATGAAAAGCATGGCCTCTTTAGGGAGCCGAACGGCCCTTTCCAAAGCCAGTTCAACGCAGAGATGTTCCACTTCTCCCAGGATCCCCGAGCGTTCCGCAAACCCGAAGAAGTTCTCGGCCGGTCCGAGGTAGCTCCCGGAAGGACCTCGACTCAGCGCTTCGAATCCCAGGACATCCTTCTCGGGGAGACCCACGATCGGCTGGTACAGCGTCGTCAGGCTGCGATCCGAAAGAACCCGCCTGGCTTCGACAAGCCTCGCCTCGTCAAGGACCTCGCCTCGTTTGTGGAAATCCTGTCTTGCCTGGAGAATCCCACTGTAGATCGCCCGTTCAGTCCGTTCCGCGGGTCGTCGTGTGATCAGACCTTTCCCCACCTGCAGTGCCATGAGACTGGTATCACCGGAGTTTTCTTCGGTGATCGAGATGCCACCGGCCAGAATTCCGTACAACCGGCCGGCTTCCGACCGGTCGGCGAGGAACATCACAAAGACATCACCCCGGACCGCCTCCTGACACAGGATCACATCGCACCGAATGTTCCGGGCGAGGGCGTCCCCGAGATAACGAGACACGTTGTACAGCAGAGCGTCGTACCGCTCCCAACCCACGATCCGCTCGAGGTGCTGTTCGTGCTCGAGCCGGATGACGAAAACCGGCACCGATCCCTTGTCGTCGAGCAGTTGGCGGATTCGATCCATGACCACCGGCAAGGTGGGCAACTTTGTCGACGGGTCGAAGAGACTGGCCCTGTACTGAAGAAGACGGGTCCGAAGCTCGACGAGATCGGCGATGTTTCGGTCGTCACTCACCCTCTGCGCCTTCCCGTTCGGCGAGGAGTTGACGGACCTGGACGACGAGTTCTCGCGGCGAAAACGGCTTGTAGATATAAGCGTTGGCCCCGAGTTGGAGTGTTTCGAGCTGAGCTCTGTGACCGGTCCTGGCCGAAACCACGAGGACGACGACGTGTTTCCCGCGAGAATCCAATCGAAGCAACTTGAGTAGTTCGAACCCATCGAGGTCCGGCATCATCAGATCGAGGAGCAGGAGCGCCGGGGGTTCTTCGAGGACCCTCGAGAGAGCGGCTCGGCCATCGGTGTATGTCTCGACATCGTAGCCCTCGCCCTTGAGCACCGTGGCGAGGAGTTCGACCATGTCCGGCTCGTCGTCGACGACGTAAATTCGATTCACGCTGAGCTCCAAACGGCAGTAGTTTGTTGCATTGGCCCGACTTCAAAGTGTATCAAAGCTTGAGCCGTCGACCCCCCGGACAATCACCAACTCAACACGGTAACCACACCGAGAAGGTCGTACCTTCCCCGGGTCCGCTCTCGGCCCAGACCACTCCCTGGTGGTTTTCCACGATATGGTGGACCAACGCCAGACCGAGTCCCATGCCTCCAAATCGCCGGCGAATGCTCGGATCGACCTGATGGAAACGGTCAAAGACCCGAACCAACTCGTTCGGGGGGATTCCGATACCCGAATCGATCACTCGAATCAGAATCCCATGGCGAGTCTCGTGATCGCACTCTTCGACCACAAGCCTCAGATCCCCGCCATCGGGGGTGAACTTGATCGCGTTGTCGAGTAGATTGGTGACGACCCTCTCGATCTGCTCGAGATTGCCGACGATCTCGGGAAGGCCCGGTTGGACATCAACGACCAAATCCATGCCCTTCGAGCGAATCCTCCCCTCGTAGATCTCCACGATTGTGGAGACCAGCTGTCCGAGTTCGAACGATTCGGCGACAACCTCTGCGGGCCAGGATTCTTCCATCTGGGAGAGCTGCACGAGGTCCTCCACGCGCAGCGCGAGCCGATCGACGTTTCGTCGGCACACCGAGATCGCGCGATGGGCCTCGCTCCCGAGGGGACCGAGTTCGCCTTCATCGAGCAATTCGAGAAACCCCTTGAGCGCGGTCAACGGTGTTCTCAGCTCGTGGGAGACATTGGCCACGAGATCCGCCTTCACCTGATCCAGAGCCTGCAGTTCCTGATTGGCACGACGCAACCGTTCGATGGACTGTTGAAAGTCCTCGGTCATGCCATTGAATGCCTCTGCGAGCTCGTGAATTTCGTCTTCAGATCGAATCTCGACCCTAACATCCAGACGACCCTTCCGGATCTTCCTGACGCCGGCTTGGAGTTCCTCGAGATTCCTGGTGATCCCCCGAGAGAGTCCCGCTGCCACGCGTTCTGCGACGACCAGACCCAGCATGAGGGCGAGACCCAGAAAAAGCACGCCCCTCGCGAGTTGCCGGTTGACTCTTTCGTAGCTCCAGACACCGACAAGGGAAAGAGTGTAGGACCGCCCCGTTTCCTCACCAGGGACCACGATTCTGTACTTTGTCCGCCCTCCGATGTCGACCCGGGCGATTTCGCCCAAACCTGCGTTGATGATCTTCAACAGCTGAAGATCACCGATCGTCGGCCCCGGGGATTCCAGGGACCGGAGCTCGACCTTCCCGTTCGATGCGGCGAAAATCTGAGCGCCGTCGGAGTCCACGATTTCGAGCGTCTCGAGGTCCTGATCGAGTTCCATGAGTTGAACAACCCATGTCTTGACAGGATCTTGAAGACCCGAACTGCCGTACATGAGGGTGACCTGAACAAGAGGGACCCGCACCAACGTGGCGAAGTTTCTGGCCGATTCTTCCATCGCAGCGCGCATGGAGAAATACCGATAGAGCACCAATCCAATCATGCTCACGAGCAGACTGGTCACCACCGCAAACGCGATGTAGCGAGCCATCTTGGCCTGAATGCGGCCCCGTCTTCCACGACGCCTCACCGATTGCCCTCCTCTGTGGACTGGTTTTCAATCGTAGCAGAGGGAGGCTGGCTTCTACTCGAGGTTCTGGACCTGCTCGCGAATGTGTTCCAACGCTGCCTTGGCGTTGACGAGACGTTCAGCGACCCCCAGCTCACGACACTTGGATCCCAGCGTGTTGAGTTCGCGGAGTATCTCCTGACACATGAAATCGAGAGGCCGTCCGACGGCTCCCCCTCCATCCAGTCGATCAGCGAAGCCCGCGAGGTGAGATCGCAGTCGTACGAGCTCCTCGCTGACATCCGCCCGGTCTGCCATCAGAGCGGCCTCCTGGAGCTGTCTCTCGGGTTCGACCGCAGAACCGGATCCGAGAAGGTCGGCAAGTCGCTCCTGCAGCCGGTCGAAAATGGCCTGGCGAAACTCTCCGGCTCGCGGCTCGAACCAGTCGAGAAAACGATTGAGCTCGGCCAGATCCGTCCTGATCTGAACCTCGAGGGCACCTGCCTCCTCGTGCCGCATACCGATCATCTCGACCACGGCCTTCGCAGTCAATGCGCCGAGTCCTTCAGCCTCTTCGGGTTCAGGACCTGATTTGGCGTTCTCGATGGAGACCAACC
>Ga0316201_10001967_pt1 | contig 14344 bp, 10 predicted proteins | sample CS6wburrow_MG_FD_204516 | JGI IMG/M metagenome (GOLD analysis project Ga0316201, IMG submission 204516) | Coastal sediment microbial communities from Delaware Bay, Delaware, United States - CS-6 worm burrow | ecosystem: Environmental > Aquatic > Marine > Coastal > Sediment | place: USA... | reverse complement strand
CCAGCAGCAGCCTGTCCCATTCGGCGTCGCGCAAACTCAAGCGCGCACGCCAACGTGACACTTCGCTGTCGGCGGCTGCATTCGGCAGGTCAAGTAATAACTCGTAGGCACCGGGCAGATTATCGCGCGCGGTCCACAGAGCAATGTGACGCGCGGTGCGCAGTCCTTGCTCCGGGGAGAAAGGCACTTTTTTCGATACGCGCCGCCATGCCTGCAGCGCTAATTCAGGATCGCGATAGGTCAGTCTTTCTGCCGCATAGACCAATTGCTTGCGAGTCGTTTCGCTGTCCGCAAGACGCGCATAGCTGTCAAGAAAGTCCTCGGGATGCGTTTGTGCCCTGATCCAGGAAGCCGCCTCGTCGACATGTTGCTGATCGATTTTTTTTGCCAGCCAGCGGGCAAGCTGAAACTCCCGATTGTCGACGGCGAGCTGGTAGCGCTTGCGGTACTCAACCGGTCCAAGCACCTTGTTCCGATCGAGGTACTCAAAGACCGGATCGCATTCGCTAACCTGGCTCTTGCCGACCAGCCACAGGTCCGTTGCGCGTTCATTCACGCGCGCCGGACGGCCGGCTTCGAGCAAGGCCTGCAGCGACAGGCAATCCAGTTTGGCAATCTGCTGACCCTGGTAGAACTGCTCGTAGATTCGCTGGAAGCCTGCCAGGTCCCCACTGCGGGCCAGATGCAATGCATGGCGGTAGCGCAATTCGCGTGCAGGGCGAAGCGTGCCGTACCGTTTCAGAAATGCACCGATGTCTTTGGCTGGAGCCGTCGCGATCGTGGCGCGCCAATAGGTTGCACGCAGGTCGGGCCAGAGAACGTATTCTTGCAGAAGCTGTCTGTCGCTGGCCGTGAGATTGTCGACTGCGCTCCAGTCACCTCGCTCCACCGCCTCGAACACCGCAGTGAAAAGTTGCCGTTGTTTTTCAATTTTCGCTGACCCGGCTGCCGACGCGGTCTGCAGCGACAACGCCCCTGCGAGACACAGCAGCACGGTCAGGGTGAGACGAACTGCAACGAGAGGATGGTTCATCGGCGGGGGACGGGCCTCTTTGAGAAACTGCATCAAGTAGTGCTAGGACCTTACTGATGCGACGACGGTTTCGCAACAGTGACGCGCCACGATGTCCGCCAGAAAGAAAGGGCCCGCAACCGTGGTCGCGGGCCCTCGAAAGGCGTTACCAGGGATGCGTCTAGCGAATTTGCAGCATTAATGATCGGTCGCCCCGCTGCACGAGCAGGAACAAGATGCGGTTGTTCTCTGCGATCGCCGCAAGATCCTGCAGATTGCGAACCAGGGTTCGATTCACGGCCGTAATGATGTCGCCGGGGCGCAGGCCGCGTTGCGCGGCAGGACTACCCTGCGCAACTTCCGCGACCTCGATGCCACTTTCGCTGGTCGTAGACGCAGCGGCAAACACCGCACCGCTAAGACCCGGGTGAATGTCGGCGCCGGTGAGCTGTACGGCCTGCGCCTGACCCAGCAGGGCTTTTGTTGAGCGCGTCTTTTTATCGCGAACATACTTGATAGAGACTTCGTCACCTGATCGCAGCAGGCCGATCGTGTTACGCAGCTCGGACGCGTTCTCGACCTTCTTCTGGTTTACCTCGACGATTATGTCGCCGACCTGAAGACCGGCATCTTCTGCCGCAGATTTCGGCACAATGTTCGTGATCAATGCGCCACTGTCCACGGTGGCTTCCAGTGCCTTTGCCATCTCAGAGTCGATCGTCTGTATTCCGACGCCCAGCAATCCACGGCGGATCTCACCGAAGTCGAGAATCTGCCCCATGATCGATTCGGCAATTTCCGTTGGCACCGCAAATCCAATACCAACATTGCCACCCGAGCGGCTGATGATTGCCGAGTTTATGCCGATGAGTTCGCCATTCATGTTTACCAGGGCACCGCCCGAATTGCCGGGATTGATGGACGCATCCGTCTGGATGAAGTCCTCGTAGCCGTCGCGACTGATGCCTGTTCGACCGAGCGCGCTGATAATTCCCGACGTGACCGTGTGTCCGAGACCGAACGGGTTGCCGATGGCGATGACAAAATCGCCGACGCGAGCATTGGCCGAATTGCCGATCGGCATCTCGGTAAGGCCGTCGGCTTCGACCTTGATGACTGCGATATCGGTCGCGGGATCAGAGCCGACGATTTTCGCGTCGAGCACTTTGCCATCGATCAGGGAAATTTGAATCGTGTCCGCGTCGCTCACCACGTGGTGATTGGTCAGGATGTAGCCGCGTTCCGCATCCACAATGACGCCGGAGCCCGCGCTCGCGACTTCCTGGGTTCCGCCTGGCGCGTCGGGAATGCCGAAAAAGCGCCGAAAAGCGTCGTCGCCGAACGGATTGCTACGGTTAACGGTTTGGCTGACGCGAATATTGACGACGGCGGGTGATGCTGCCTCGACCAGCGGCGCGAGGCTGATGACGGGTCGGCCGCCGACGGTGTCCGGTAGCGCGGCATTCGCGGTCGCCAGTGCCATCGCGGCGAATAATACGCCGGACCAGAAGGTTGTTGTTGTCCTCATCTTAAGTCGCCTCAATGGATGCTCCGATAAATGTTCAGGTTAGGGAGTTGCTGCTGAATCGCCGGTGAACGACGTGATCGCAGACATTATAGGCTCTCTGCGGTCGACATCGCTGGAGCGTCGAAAGTTCCGACCGTTGCGCATGTCTATAGCCGTTTCGAGCCGGCACCATCAGCAAGATGCCCGGGTGCGGCAAGCGTCGCGCCCGGGCAACATGCGGATGCTGGCGATCAGGCGACGTCGACGGCGATTCGTCGGGCCCGGACCTCGGGCATCTTGGGGATCGCCACTTCGAGTATGCCGTTGCTGCATTTCGCTGTGATGCCTTCTGCATCGGCCGTTTCCGGTAGCGTGAAATGGCGGAAGAAGCGCCCCGTCGCGCGTTCAATGCGCTGCACGCCGGCGTCATCCGGACGAGGCGCAGCGCGACGTTCACCCGAAACATTGAGGACACCGCTGTCCATCGAGACGTCGATGTCACCGGGCTCTACGCCGGGCAGGTCCGCGCGCAGCACGAAGCGGTCCTTTTCCTCAAGAATGTCCACGGCCGGAATCCAGTCTGCGACGGAGGCGGGGTCGTTTCGAGCGACGCCTCGGTAATCGGCCAGCCTGTCGAGGTCGCGATGCAACAAGTCGACGAACGACCAGGGTTCAAAACGAGCAATATTCATGTGTCTTCTCCATGTCAAAGAGGGCAGTGCAAAATCAGTTTCGCGGGCCCAAAACGGGCTGACAAAACGCTTACTGGTTGCTGAAGTATGGGCGCGAATAGGCATTTCAAGTCGGCGAAGCGGGCAACTAAATGACCAAAAAAGCGCGTCTTAGGAGAACTTGTTATGGTTAATCGGCAGCCACTAGATGTAGTGGATATCGAATTTCACGCAAGTGTCATTTTTTTTCGCTTGTTTTTAAAGGACTTACTCGCGAATACGTAATAAGTGATTGATTTATAATGTTAAACACCCCAATAAAAAATTGGGGTAAACTCTTGACAGTAGCCCCTTACGGGCATAATCTGTTCCTGACTCGGACACAACATCTTGTGTCTAATCAACGAGAGAAAAGAGGCCGGAAACGGCTCTCGTCGCGCGTTTTCTGGCCGCCGGCGAGTGGGACTTTTTTCGCTTGGAAAAGGCTAGCCATAACAACGGGTTTGGGGTCTCCTTAAGGGAGTTCAGGGGAGTAAGAGCAGCAATGAAGTCTGCCGTCAATTTGGATAGACACACGGTTACCGATATTGAATTTCAACCGGCATCCCTGGATATCTGGGATGCAAAGTACCGACTCTCGGCAAAAGATGGTTCGAATATCGATGCCTCGATCGATGACACCTACAAGCGGGTAGCTCTGGCGCTTGCGAATGTTGAGATAGAGTCGAAACGGGAGCACTATTTCCACGAGTTTCTTTGGGCGTTGCGCAGCGGCGCGATTCCGGCCGGCCGCATCGTATCGAATGCCGGAGCGCAGGCGCACAAGCCCGCGACGTCGACGATCAACTGTACCGTGTCGGGTACCGTTGGCGACTCGATGGACAATATTCTCAACAAGGTGCACGAGGCTGGCCTGACGCTTAAAGCCGGCTGCGGCATAGGTTACGAATTTTCCACGTTGCGGCCGAAGGGCGCCTACGTGACGGGCGCCGGCGCCTATACGTCAGGCCCGCTGTCCTTCATGGATATCTACGACAAAATGTGTTTCACGGTGTCGTCAGCCGGCGGCCGGCGTGGTGCGCAAATGGGCACGTTTGATGTTGGTCATCCCGACGTTATGGAGTTTGTTCGTGCGAAGCGCGAAGACGGCCGTTTGCGGCAGTTCAACCTGTCGCTGCTGGTAACCGACGAATTCATGCAGGCGGTCATCAACGAGGATGACTGGAAACTGGCCTTTCCGGTGACGCCGAAAGAGGTCGAAGACGACGAACTCGATATCACGGACAAGAAACTTTTTGTCTGGCGCGACTGGCCGGAGGCCGGCAGCTACGTCACGAATACCGAAGGCCTGGTTGCGTGCAAGGTCTACAAGACGATGCCAGCGCGCCGTGTCTGGGAACTGATCATGGCATCGACCTACGATTTCGCGGAGCCGGGTTTCGTGCTGATCGATAAGGTCAACGAAATGAACAACAACTGGTTCTGCGAGAATATCCGTGCAACCAATCCCTGCGGCGAACAGCCACTGCCACCCTATGGTTCGTGCCTGCTTGGTTCGGTGAACCTGACCCGATTCGTCACCAGGCCATTCACTGATGAAGCCCGGTTTGACTGGGACAACTTCAGGAAGGTCGTAAAGACTTTTACGCGCATGCTCGATAATGTCGTGGAAATCAACGGCCTGCCATTGCCGCAGCAGCGCAACGAGATTCAGCGGAAGCGTCGTCATGGCATGGGCTTCCTGGGCCTGGGATCGACAATTACCATGATGCGCATGAAGTACGGTGATGCTGCGGCGGTTGAGTTCACTGAAGAGATCGCGCGTCAGCTGGCATTGGCGGGCTGGGAAGAGGCGCTTGAACTGGCGAAGGAAAAAGGCCCGGCGCCAATCATGAGCGAAAGCTTTGAAGTCACGGAAGAGATGCTGCGGCGGCGCCCGGAAATGCGCGCCGATGGCTACCAGGCTGGTGACAAGGTGCCCGGGCGTATTCTGCACGCGCGTTACAGCCGCTACATGCAGCGAATTGCCGCGGAGGCGCCCGATCTCGTTGAGCAACTGGCCGAGACCGGGGCACGGTTTACGCATCACAGCTCTATCGCACCGACGGGCACCATCTCGCTGTCACTGGCCAACAACGCGAGCAACGGCATCGAGCCGAGCTTCGCCCATCACTACTTTCGCAATATCATTCGTCAGGGCAAGAAGACAAAGGAAAAAGTCGATGTCTTCTCATTCGAGTTGCTCGCGTACCGCGGAATGGTCGATCCGGATGCCATGCCAGAGGGCGTCGGTGACGGCGCGGTCGAGAACTCTCTGCCGGATTACTTCATTACGGCGGAGGAAGTGACTCCGACGCAGCACGTGGATATTCAGGCCGCGGCGCAAAAGTGGATCGATTCATCGATCTCGAAAACAGCCAACGTGCCGACGGATTATCCGTATGCGGATTTCAAGGATATCTACCTGTATGCCTACAAGCAGGGGCTTAAGGGGTGCACGACATTCCGCTTCAATCCCGAAGCATTCCAGGGTGTTCTCGTCAAAGAAAAAGACCTGAAGAACACGAAATACACCTTCACGCTGGAAGACGGTTCCACCGTTGACCTCAAGGGCGACGAAGAGATCGAGTATGACGGTGAGGTGCATACGGCCGCAAACTTGTTCGACGCGCTTAAAGAAGGCTACTACGGAAAATTCTAGATGATCAAGATTGACAAGAAGATAGTGGGTTACTCGGTTAACCAACCGGCGGTCGAACAGGAAGCGGCCAAACCAGATTTCAAACGCGAGGGCGGCGGGGGCAATCGCGCCGAGGTCATTCGCATGCACGAACGGCTGGAGCGCCCGGAAGTGCTGGTTGGCTCAACCTACAAAGTGAAGACGCCGGTTTCCGATCATGCGATGTACGTGACGATCAATGACATAATTTTGAACGAAGGCACTGAACACGAAAAGCGCCGTCCGTTTGAGATTTTCATCAACTCCAAGAACCTCGATCACTATCAGTGGATCGTGGCATTGACCCGCATCATCTCCGCCGTTTTTCGTAAGGGTGGTGACGTGACGTTCCTGGTCGAGGAGCTCAAGGCGGTCTTCGATCCGCGCGGCGGATACTGGCAGACGGGCGGTCGATTCATGCCGTCGATCATCGCGGAGCTTGGCCACATTGTTGAGAAACATCTGATAATGATCGGCCTGATGGCGGCCCCCGAACTCGACGAGGGGCAGAAAAAGCTCATCGCCGAAAAACGTGCCGAGTTCGAGGAGTCGAGAAAGCAGCAGGATGCCTTTTCGGCCAATAACTACCCTGAAGGTGCGCAGCTCTGCGTCAAGTGCAATACCGTTGCGGTCATTATGATGGACGGATGTATGACCTGCCTTTCCTGCGGAGATAGTAAGTGCGGATAGACTGACACCCGCTCAGGACTCGGGGCGGGTAGTCATGGTAGATTTCGCTGCGTGACCATTCGGATTCCTGATTTTTCCAAGACCCACGTTGTCGTTGCCGGCGACGTCATGCTCGATCGCTACCTGTTCGGATCCACGGGTCGTATTTCGCCCGAGGCGCCGGTGCCGGTCGTGCATGTGCGGGAAACTGACAATCGTCCGGGCGGCGCAGCCAACGTTGCAGTGAACCTGGCAAGCCTTGGTGCATCGACCTGCCTGTTGGGCGTGGTCGGCGAAGATGCGGCGGCCGATTCTCTCGAGTCGATCCTGGGCCAGCGCGGCATCGTCTGCAAATTCGCGCGCAGCAAGGATCGCCCCACGATCACCAAGACGCGCGTGCAAAGTCGTGGCCAGCAGCTGATTCGTCTTGACGAGGAGGACGCGTCGGCCATGCGTGGCGATGCCATGATGCGGATGCTGCGCGAATCTCTGGACGGCGCCGGCGCCGTAGTGTTATCGGACTATGGCAAAGGTGCGCTTTCCGATGTGCGGGGCCTGATCAAGGCCTGCCGCGAAGCGCGTATTCCGGTGTTGGTAGACCCCAAGGGTGCTGACTTCATCAAATACCGCGGTGCGTCAGTCATGACGCCGAACCAGTCGGAGTTCGAAGCGGTAGCCGGGGGCTGTGCCACGGACGAAGAACTCGTTCGCCGTGCCGCGCAGATGATAGACGAACTTGATCTCGACGCCCTGCTCATCACGCGCAGTGAAAAAGGAATGCTGCTGCTCGAGGCCGGCGCAGAACCGCTGTTTCTCTCGACCCAGGCCAGAGAGGTTTACGACGTAACTGGCGCCGGCGACACGGTCATCGGCACGCTTGCCGGGGCACTGGCGAGTGGCCAGGACATCGCGTCGGCGGCTGCCCTGGCCAATCTGGCCGCTGGCCTGGTGGTCCGCAAGATCGGTGTCGCATCGGTTACGCCCGGCGAACTCAGCGTGGCGCTGCACCAGCGCGGACAGGGAGGACGCGGGCTCGTTGACCTCGACGAATTGCTCGCGATGGTTGCTGAATCGCACCAGAGAAATGAGCGGGTCATCATGACCAACGGCTGTTTCGACGTATTGCATGCCGGGCATGTCGCGTACCTGGAAGAAGCCAAGAGCCTGGGCGATCGTCTGATCGTCGCCGTCAACGACGACGATTCCGTGCGGAGGCTCAAAGGTGAGTCTCGCCCAATTAATGCGCTCGAAGACCGCCTGCTGGTACTGGCCGGCCTGGCCGCCGTCGACTGGGTCGTGCCGTTTTCCGAGGACACACCCGCCGCGCTCATTGCGAAGATTCTTCCCGACGTCCTCGTCAAGGGCGGCGACTACAATCCGGATGAAATCGCGGGCGCCAAAGAGGTATTGCGAAATGGTGGCGAAGTGCGCGTATTGCCTTTCCGAGACGGCCACTCGTCGAGCCGGATTATCGACAAACTGCGCGACTGACGGCTGAAGAAGCGAAGCCTTGATGCGCTTTTTCTACAACCTCCTTACGCTTTTGCTGCTGCCTCTGTACGCGGCATTCTGGGTGATCCGCGGTCTTGGCAATCGATCCTATTTCGATCGACTGGGCCAACGATTTGGCCTGGGATGTCCGAAGATCGATCGCTGCATCTGGATCCATGCAGTGTCGGTCGGCGAGGTGCAGGCGGCACTGCCGCTGATCAGGGCACTCATGGAACGTTTTCCTCATCGACAGATGTTAGTGACGACGGTTACGCCGACCGGTGCGGATCGTGTGAAAGCCCTGTTCGGCGATTCAGTCCAACACTGCTACATACCGTTCGAATTTCCGGGCGCGGTGAACAGTTTCTTCGGCGCTGTGAATCCCGAAGCGGCGCTGATTATGGAAACGGAAATCTGGCCGAACCTCTACCGCGCCTGCGGTGTACGCAATGTGCCGCTGATCCTGGTCAGTGCCCGAATTTCGCCTCGTTCGATAAACGGATACCGCAAGATGTTGCCGCTTATCCGCGAAACGCTGTCTCATGGCATCATCATCGCTGCGCAAAGCAAGGCCGACGCCGATCGTTTTCTATCTTTAGGCGCCGCTGCCGAGAGGACTCGGGTAACGGGCAGCATCAAGTTCGATGTCGAACTACCTCCACAAATCCAGCAACAGGGTGCTGCGCTGCGGACCGAGATGCTGCGTGATCGGCCCGTTTGGATTGCTGCGAGCACACACGAGGGGGAAGAGCGGCAGGTGCTGGACGCGCACCGCGCCTTGCTCCAGCGGTTTCCTGAGCTGCTGCTGATCCTGGTGCCCCGACACCCCGAGCGATTCTCCGAAGTCCGTGAGCTGATCAAGTCGACAGGTTTGAGCCTGGTCTCCAGAACAGAGGGAATCGCCTGTTCGCCGGCCACCTCCGTGCTGCTCGGCGACACCATGGGCGAAGTGCCGCTGTTCTATGCGGCAAGCGACGTCGCGTTTGTTGCTGGAAGCCTCGTGCCAATCGGCGGACACAATCTTCTGGAAGCGGCGGCACAGGGTCTGCCGATCATTACGGGGCCGCACCTGTTCAATGCCCAGGATATTGCCGACATGTTTGTCGAGATGCAGGCTTGTGTCATCGTCAACGACAAGGATGAGCTGGCGCTTGCTGTTGCCGACTTGCTGGCAAATCCCGAAAAAGCCGCCGAACTCGGCCGCAGGGGCCGATCGTTGCTGGAGCAGAACAAGGGTGCATTGGCACGGCTCCTGGTACTGGTCGAGCCGCTGTTACGCGAACAAGTGAAGACTCAGTAATCGGCCGCGCCAGCCGCAGCTTCTTCTGCAATAGCCTGTTCCGGTGGCTTGCGTTCGGTGAGCCAGCGGTCAATGAGTTCGAGATCCTGAACCTCCAGGGTTCCCGCGGCCTGCTTTAACCTGAGCGCATTGAGCACATAGTCATAGCGACTCTGGTAGAAGTTCGTGATTGCGAGGTAGAGCGAGAACTGTGAGTTCAGGACATCGACGATGGTCCGGGTACCGACCTCGAATCCGGCCTTGGTTGCTTCCAGCGCGGTCCGGCTGGATGAAACCGCTTGTTCGAGTGCCTTGACGCGGCTGCGCTCTGATACTACTCCAAGATAGGCGTCCCGCGCCTGGCGCTCTGTTTCCCGCGTTACGCGCTGCAGCTGCTCGCGGCTGGCACGGTGCAAATAAACGGCTTCACGCACACGCGAGGAAGTTGCTCCACCGGCGAAGATCGGCAGGTTGAACTGAACGCTGATGCTGTCACTCGTGTTGGTGAAATTGTCGCTGAAGGCAACCCCGGGCGCCGCGTACGTGGTGTCCGTTTCCTGTTCACCGGTATTGGCCACGAGTTCGATCGTGGGGTAATAGCCATTCCTGCGATACGAGATCTCATCGCGCGCCAGCTGTTCGTCGATGCGGCTGGCAATCAAGTTCAGGTTCTGGCTATTGGCAAGATTGACCCAACTGACCTCGTCGTTCGGATCTGGCGCTATCAGCGGAAAGTCATCGCCCGGGGCTGACAGCGCCGGAACGTACTCCCCTGTGATTTCGCGCAAGAACTCACGAGACGTCGCAAGCGATCGTTTCGCCGCGATTTCGTCCGCAATTGACTGGTCATAGGCTGCCTGAGATTCCTGCACGTCGGTGATGGCGATCAGGCCGACTTCGAAGCGTTGCTTCGCCTGTTCCAGCTGCCGTGCAATGGCGGTTCGGTCGGCGTGAATCGACGTCAGGCGATCCTCTGCCGCCAGCACGTCAAAGTAGCGTTGCGCGACGCGCACGATCAGATCCTGCTGGGCGGCTTCACGGACAGCTTCGGCCTTGGCAATGAGTTTGTCGGCGCGCCGCAGGTCCACGATCTGGTCCCAGCGAAACAGCGTCTGACGCAGGCTGAAACTCCAGCGCAGTACGTCGTTTTCCGTGGTGGCAGTCACAGATATGGGCTGTTCGGTAATTGGATCGATGATTACATCCGGACCATCGCGTTCCGATGTCGTGTAGTCGCCGCCAAATGACAGCTGCGGCAGGTAAGCGCCGCGGGCCTGGGGTCCGGCCTCGAGCGCCGCAAGGCGCCGCGCCTCGGCTTCATGTATTTGCGGATCGCTTTGCAGCGCCTGCTGGTAGATCTCGAGCAGGGAGGCGGCCTGCGCGGCTCCCGGCAACACAAATGCGCCGATAATGACTGCTAAAGCTCTGATAGTTTTTACTTTTTTCATCTTCTTGCGTTCCACCATTGGGCCGTACAGGGTGCCAAGTGTTATAGTCTACTACATCACTAAACCAGTTGGAATGGCTCGCCTCTGATCATAGATGCATCGAGCGTCGAACTGGTTTCTTTTTATCGCATTTTTCCGCCGTTCCTAAAAAGAAAACTGCGGCGGCAGTGCGCCGTTGACCAGTGGTGCGAGGGTCGTTTCGAACAAGGATACGGTCTCCCAGTCATTTTCATCCGTGCGAATAACGAGCTTTGCCTCCATGGCAGGTGCATCGCCGACGACAATGAAAAGCTTGCCGGCCGGATTCAACGCGTCAACAAAGCGCGGATCAAATGACTGTATCGATCCCGTGACAGCGATAGCGTCGAAGCCGCCATCGGGCAACTCTTCAATCGCATTCATCAGCCGCAGCTCGATGTTGCTGATTCCGCATGCGGACAGGCTCGCCGCGGCCTTGCGCAGGAAATCGTCGTGGATATCGATACTCGTGACGTCCGCTGAGAGCTTCGCAAGACAGGCCGTGAGAAAACCGCTCCCGGTACCAACTTCGAGAACCCGTTCGTCACCGCGAAGCCCGAGGGCCTGCAGCACACGTCCTTCGACAGTAGGGGACATCATGTGTTCCCCATGACCGATCGCAATCTCGGTGTCGGCGAAAGCAAGCGCCTTGTATGCGGGGGGCACGAATTGCTCGCGCGGCAATTCTCGCAGCGTGGAAAGGACGTTTTCATCGTAGACGTTCCAGCCACGAACCTGCTGGTCAACCATCTGCCGGCGCGCAAAATCGATATTCATAGTCGTCTTACCTGTAACTATATGAATTCAAATAGAAATATGAGGTATCTGTCGCCGCAATCGCTTTTCTCGAATGGCTCGCGCCGGCAGTGCATCCTGAATTATGGTGAATCGTCGCGGCGGGGTCACGTTGCTGGGATATGCTTACAGATGTCTGTTTATATTCGCTTTCTGTTCGTCAAATCTTCGGCTGCGGAGACGCCCAACGAGCCCTGATAATAACAACAAATGAACCTTACTATCCTCGCTGTATCGTAACCCGGGCTCAGAATGTCACCTACCATCATTATCATCTCACTCGCGGCGCTGGCCTTACTGGCCGTCGTCGCAGCTGTGATCCTGTGGCTGGCGCGTGCAGGACTGGCGCGGCGCGTCAGGCAGCTCAACGAGGAAATGCTGCAGGCGTCTCGTGACGCTTCGGTAGGCCGGCGCCTGACCGTTCCGGATGACCCGGACACCGCCGAGCTCGCACACACGGTGAATCGCCTGTTCGACGCGCTCGGCGAGCGGGACGAAAAGATCCAGGGTCGGGACCGTCTTTTTCAGGACTTTGCGCGAACCCTGCCGGAAATCGTGATCATTCACGACGAGAAGATCCTGCTGGCCAACGAGTCCGCCGCAAGCCTCGTCGGTCTGAAGGCGGCTCAGCTGGTTGGCCGGGAAATCGCGGACCTCGTGAAGCCTGCCTATCGCGCACTGTTTCGTAAGACGGTTGCGACGCGCCTGGCCGGAGAGAGCGCCCCGCGTCGCATAGAGATGCAGCTCATCAATGGCAACCAGACCGGCCTCTGGGTTGAAGCACAGAGCTCGAATATCGAATTTCACGGACACCGCGCGATACTGACGATCGCGCGCGACGTCAGCCATCGCAAAAGCCTCGAAGTATCGCTGTCACGCAGCAAGCGGCAGGCGCAATACACGCTTGAGTCGATTTCTGAAGGCGTCATCACAACCGACAACGATGGTCGAATTGATTACATGAACCTCGCTGCCGAAACGCTGACCGGCACCAATCGCGATGACGCGGCCGGACACCGCGTTGGCGAGCTGTTTACCCTGGTCGACGATGCCGATCGACGGCCGCTGGGCGACCCGGTCGAACGTTGCCTGGCAATGCGTCGACGCGTCAATATGGGACGGCGCGCGGTCATGGTTGGCAGCGATGGCGAGCATGAGCGTTCCGTAGAGATCACCGCTTCGCCTGTCAGGGGCCCCAGCAACAGCATCTCGGGCACCGTCGTGGTCTTTCATGACGTTAGTGAGCTCCGCGGGCTTACGCGCAAGATGTCGTACCAGGCAACGCACGATCCGCTGACTGGCCTTATCAATCGGCGCGAGTTCGAGCGCCGACTCGATGAGGCCATGGACACGGCGCATTCCGAAGAAGCCGTGCACATGATGTTTTACATGGATCTTGATCGCTTCAAGGCGGTTAACGACAGCTGCGGCCACCTGGCGGGAGATAACATGCTTCGAGAGGTCGCGGCTCTGATCAAGGACGAGGTCCGCGACTCGGATTTCGTCGGCCGCCTTGGCGGCGATGAATTTGGTGCATTACTGATTGGCTGCCCGATACAAAAAGCGCGTCAGATTGCGACGGATATTTGTAATGCGGTCGCCGCCTATCGATTCGTCTGGAAGGACAAGATCTTCAACATCGGTATCTCGGTTGGCCTTGTTGAAATCAGCCATGCGAGCGGCACGCTGCAGGATGTCATGAGTGCTGCCGACTCAGCTTGCTACATGGCGAAGCAGCAGGGCAGGGGCCAGGTGCATGTTTATTCAGCGCGCGACGAAGCCGTGGCCAGAGAGCGCGGCGACATCCAGTGGCTTCGACAGCTGCAAACGGCGCTGCACGAAAACCGTTTTGAACTCGCCGTCCAGCCCATTATAGCGATGAGCGGAAGGGCCGATTCAGGACCCTCTGTCGAGGTATTTATTCGGCTCAACGATGGCCATAGCCGGGCAACAAACTCGGCCGAATTCCTGCGGCCCGCCGAGCGCTACCAGATGATGCCGCAGATCGATCGCTGGGTGATCAATGCCTCACTCGCGGCAATATCGAGCGGTGAAATCAAGCTGCCAACGCAGCGCAGCTGCGCAATCAACCTGTCGAGCCAGACTCTGGGCGACGAATCGTTCCTTGGATTCGTCGTTGACGCACTCGATCGTTCCGGAGTAACGCCCCCGACCATTTGCTTTGAAGTTACCGAGGCCGCAATTCTTTCAAATGTTCAGCATGCGCAGCGCTTTATCGAGGTTCTGCACGGAATCGGATGCGAATTTTCGCTGGACGACTTCGGCAGCGGGCTCGGCTCGTTCTCGAGCCTGAAACACCTGCCGATCGATTATCTGAAGATCGATGGCACGTACACGCGCAACCTGCGCTCTGACCTGGTGAACCAGGAGATGGTCTCGGCGATGATCAAGCTCGCACGAACGATGCAGTTCCGTGTCGTTGCCGAACAGGTTGAAAACCAGGAGGACTTCGACTGGTTACGTGATATCGGTGTCGATTTCGCGCAGGGGCGTTTCATCGAGGCACCGGCACTTCTCGGTACGGCTACAACCGGCACCTTCAGAGCGCTCAATCCCTGAGCCACGAATCCAAGCACCCACCAGTCTGACCGCGGCGTCGATCGCCGGGGAATCTCAGTCGCTCGGACAGCTGTTTCACAAACTCGCTTTGTGAGACACCCCGGCGCTCACCGCCGCTGATGCCGCGTGCTGTGTAAGAACCGCGGTTGGGGGGG
>Ga0316201_10001965_pt1 | contig 14346 bp, 12 predicted proteins | sample CS6wburrow_MG_FD_204516 | JGI IMG/M metagenome (GOLD analysis project Ga0316201, IMG submission 204516) | Coastal sediment microbial communities from Delaware Bay, Delaware, United States - CS-6 worm burrow | ecosystem: Environmental > Aquatic > Marine > Coastal > Sediment | place: USA... | reverse complement strand
TTCCCAATAACCGCGTGGAATATTCGACTCATCAAGCAAAGTGCCATCCACCCGGATTGAGATCAAAGTCTGCTCTTGAATCAAAATCCAATGATAAGGTTTGGCATAGGCCTCCAAAACATGCTGGAAAGCTTGCTTAACCGTACCCTCATGGGTTTGGTTCGCCCGTTCAAATTGTTCTAATTCGCGATAATACTGTTTAATGATTTTATGTTGTGGGGTGAGGGTTGGCATGCTGGTTAGTTATTCTTTTTAAATTGGCTGATATGAGTTTGTCATTTCAAATATACTATCATATATCATTCTAGGAATATCAAAAAAATAAATTATCCCGCAGGGCTACTCTATGTAGACAAATCTTATGTCACAAACTGTCGGCTCACGCAGAGCCGCAGAGTCGCAGAGAATGAGAGAAATTAAACAAACCGGCTTGAATTGCCTTTTGGCATAATTATTTTTTTGGAACTTCCCTATTCACTACATTCTACAAGTAGGCAGAGATATTGTGTCTTGAACTGTGCTCATAAGTTAGCAACAATTGGGGGCTATCATAGTCAATCAGTGTTTCTTGATGTTGTATGATTCGTCGTATGGTTTTTCTACTTTTTTACACTTTCTTCGCAATCAGGAATTGGGTTGTCTGTTGCTTTTTTCCACCATGAGTCATGTGTCGAATTGTTCCCTGTTTGTAAAATCACCCCACTTTTAGCTGGCAGTATCAGTTGAACACTCTTTTCTGCTTATAACGGATTTTGGGACGGTTGGTATTTAACTAATTGATAATAACTAATTTATAATTGTTAAATATTCTTCATCATCAAAGATAACAGATTGTTTTTAAATCATTATTTTTTGACTGGCGTATCAATAATTTTAATGACATGATTTGTCTACCGAATTCCTCAGCTATTGATAGGTGCCACGAATACGGGCATCTCCAAAATCCGTTACAATCCTATTTTTTCCTTTAGGAAAGCGATTTCTTTAAGTTTTTCATTTTATTCTATTTTTGGTATGGGCGGGAATTGCTGTGAAAATATTATTATAGATTTGATAACGTTATAACCGTACTGAATAAATGAACGCCATAATGAATATGACATAGAATACTTAAAAACGAGCCCAGTGCCGTCGATTTGTTTGTCATGAGTTTACAATTCATAATTTTAATTGAAACCGTTTTGACTGACGATTATTTGAAAACCATTTTGCAAAAGGCTATCAGTATGATATAAATTAAACTCGCTGTTATTTATAACTTATTTTTTGTCAATTCAGTTTTTAGTCGTCAATAACACCATGAACAAAACGAAAATCGCGATATTGAAATTTTGCCTTGAAAAAAAGCAACACATTACTGTTGTTGACATTGCACAAGTTGTGAATCGTAGTCTTGTCACGGTGCAAGCGTATTTACGTGATTTCAAAAAAGCGGGGAGAATTGCACAGTTTAGCACTCATGGGCAATATCAAGTGATGACTCCCAAAATCTATTTTGAAAATTTTTTATGGGTTTATAAGAAAAATCAATTGGTTGGGTATCTTGATTTTAAAGGGGGCGTGTATCGTTTTGCCTATAGAAATCATTACCTTTGCGAAGCGATGGCGCTGCCTCTATCGCCTCAAATGGCATTGACTGAGAAAATTTTTTATAGCCAAAAAATATTTCCCGTTTTTGAGCAGTTGATTCCAGAAGGGCAAGATAGAAAAATGCTGGAAATCAAAACGGGTTCCAGCACTGATTTTGATTGGCTTCCTTTGTTACAGCACGTTTATGGTGATTTACAGTTTTCCAAAACGTCTCTGACATTTGAGGAAAATGAGAATTTTCACCCCATTCGTTATACCACTATCAAAAAGGCATTGCTTGGTGAAAATACTTTTCCAAATATTTTAGAGTGGGAAATTGAGGTTGATGAGAAGACGCTGTTTCCTGAAAATCAATCGTTAGATAAGGCAGTTCACAGTTTTACGCCATTGGGATTGTCGGGTTGGCAACATAAGTTGTCTCTTGTTTTGGAGGGTAATCGTTTACGTCAGGATAAGAGGGCTGATTATGTGCTCAAACCTTATAACCCCCTTGGCGCTGATCCACATTGTGATGAGTATTGTCCGCATTTAGCCCTGAATGAACACTTATTGATGACTTTTGCGAAAAATGAGTTAGGCTTTGATGTGCCTTTCAGTGGGATCATTAAGCGTCCGAATGATCGTGAATATCATTATGTTGTGAAGCGTTTTGATCGATATAAAGGGTATTCGTTTTCATGCCATGAATTGGCAAGAGTGATGGGATTAAACAGCAAGTCTCAAACGAGTTTTGAAAAGTTGTTTAAGCGGTTTAAAATCTATATTAAGCACCCGAAAGAACGATTAAGGTTGCTTCAATACTATTTTTATTCACTGCTTGTTGCATCTGAAGAGTGGTTTTTGAACAATTTTTCGGTGATGGCAGATGAAAAAACGATAAGAGTGGCACCGCTTTATAATATTTTGATGACGGGGATTTATGACAATGCTTTTGGCTATGAAGGGCAGTTGCCAAGTGATGAGCAGGCCAGCCAGATTCGCCTTCATGATTTTTATGTTTTAGTTGATTTGATGAAAGTCAATAGAAAAAGGTTTAATAAAGCGGCTTCATTGATCTTGTTTAATTATACGCATAGGCTACCGGAATACATTGATAAATTGGAGAAAGTGTTTTCAGAGGCCAGCGTTTATAAAAAGAGTGAGCCTGATTTGTTTAGTCAAGAGCCACATCTTAGTCAATCTCTTTCATTAGCTGAAACGCTGAGAAAAAGTCATCAAATCAGGATGGCAGAATTGGAAAAAAATGGCTGGTATACACAGCTTGATGTGCCCCCAATCCATGTTGATTATCCGGTGTTACAATTGAGACTGTTTGATGGGGTGTGATGAGGAGGGCGAACACGATCGGGCAGCCCCGCTTCAGAAATGAACATTGATAGCCTTCATCTGATGATAATTAATCCTGTAAATCAACAGGAACGAAAATCGGGATATGTGAAATCATTTGTAGGGGCTGCCCTGCGTGTCTGCCCTTGTGAATATGAGTTAGAAAATTGAGAAGGCTTTTAATAAGTGATGCGCAGCCTCTCATTCCAGCGAAGTGTGTTCACTTTGTGCAGACAAAAATAGACTTTGATTGTCTACGTTCCTGTTATTTTGCGAGTTTACGTTCCTGTTATTTTGCGAGCCTCTTTTAGTGAAAAATTTATTTTGATGAGCCTGTTTTTAGAAATGCGCCCGACAATAACCGGCTACTTTCATTAGCAAACGGGTATATTATTAATTTGGAAATGGCCCAAGATTATCCCAGTCATTCGTTTATACTTCGTTATTGAGGGAATTGACTATGTCAGTACAATTAACTATAGATTTGCCTGAAGACGTTTTTCCTATTTTGCGAACTGATCCTAAGCATTTTGTCGAAGAAATGCGTCTTGCAGCGGCCATAAAATGGTTTGAAATGGGTCAAATTTCTCAAGGTAAAGCGGCAGAATTAGCACAGATGAGTCGTCAACAATTTATAGAGGCTCTGTCACGTTTTCAGGTTTCACCTATTCAAATGACACCAACAGAATTAACGGCGGAGTTTTTAGCAGATGAATAAACATTGGGTAGTCAATAGTTCCCCCATTATTCTACTTTCCAAGATTGGACAAGTCGCCTTATTGCATGAATTATCTGATGAATTAGTGATTCCTGCGGGTGTTGCCCAAGAAATTCAACAAGGTACAGAAAATGATGCTGCTAGACGCTGGTTAAAAAATGAAGGCCAAAAATGGGTGCGAGAAACTGATGTTATTCTCCCAATCATATCAGCCTGGTTGTTAGGTGTGGGAGAAAGCCAGGTACTGTCTTACGCAAAGAGACATACTGATTATGTCGCTATTTTAGATGATAGAGCAGCTAGAAATTGTGCCGCTACCTTAAAAATACCTGTAAGAGGCACTTTAGGGGTACTTTTATTAGCGAAAAAAATGGGAAAAATCACTAAAGTCAAACCATTACTGACTCAATTGCAAGATGTTGGTTTGCGCGTCAGTAGCAAATTAATTAATGAAAGCATTAAATTGGCAGGGGAACAATAACGGGCGCATTCCCCAGGGCTGCAAATAAAATTGCAAAGAGGCTAAGCTTTTTCTTGAGGAGGTTTATTTATATGAGTGACAATAACCCATCAGGCTTTTCGCGCCGCCAAATGCTGATCTCTAGGATGCTGGGGGGGCGGCAACGGTTTCTGTGACTTCATGGATGCTTGATTTAATCCCTATCGGTGGTGATAAGTTTAGGAAGTTCCAAAAAAATAATTATCCCAAAAGGCAATTCAAGCCGGTTTGTTTAATTTATCTCATTCTCTGCGGCTCTGCGGCTCTGCGTGAGACGACAGTTTGTTACAGATAATTTGTGTGCATAGAGTAGCCCTGCGGGATAATTTATTTTTTTGATATTCCTTAGACTATTTGGCAATTGATGAAGCCGATAAGGTACGCCATTATGAGAAGATAATCGATATCACAGGCGTTGAGTTGTTTCAACAATGCTATGGATAATGGTTCAGGCCTTCAATCATTGACTCTTTTTCTGAGGGAATGGGCGGCGATTTTGTTCTTATAAGGTGTCTTGATTCTTTAACAGGATAATTTCAACACGACGGTTTTGCTGTCGCCCATTTTTTGTTGCATTCGTGGTGAGAGGCTCTTTTTCACCAAACCCTTTTATAATCAATCTATTGGGTTCGATGCCTTTTGTGATCAAAGCGTTTTGTACTGTTTCAGCACGGCGTTTTGAGAGACGTTGATTATAGGCTTTGCTACCCCGATTATCAGTATGGCCTTCGACAAGGATTGAGCGTGAATCATCATACTCTTGAATCATGTCAACAAATTCAGTGATTTGTTGTTCGCCTTGAGGCAATAACTTGGCTTTATCTGTTTTAAAAAAGACGGAATACAAGGTAAATTGCAAACCGCGATCGGTTTCGACAGGCCAGGTTTGTGTACTGGTTTGTAGACTTTGTGTTTCTAATAATGGCAATGTTCTTGCGATAGACGCGGCTTTTTGGACAGGCGCGGCTATAACGTCTGGTTGGGCAGGTACACCGGCTAGGCTGAAAGTGGTCATATAAGCCGGTTCTAATCTCATGGCACAGCCTGTCGTTAGTCCGGTTAATATGAGGAGCATTGCCGAGACTTTTATGCTTTGAGGAGAATTGAGGTTTTTCATGAGGGATGATGTTTTTAAGATGAAATAAATAACGCAAGAGGCGCAAGAGGCGCAAGAGACGCTAGGATGAAAAATTTGGCGTGAAATCGCTGATTGTCATGATTGACGCTGATTAATTATAAAAAACGGGATGACTAATTCATAAAGACTCCTTAAGCTCTGTATGAAATTCATGATAAGGGGTAGCCTCATTTGGATGACTTCTATGTTCAGAAAGTCTTTTATCCAATTCCTTTTTTATGCCATTGTGGTACATCAATGTTTTCGCCAGATTGACAAATTCTATCCCAAACTTCTTCTTGCTGTAAATTTTTCCGTGATGACATCGTACCGTGAGTTCAAAGTGCAATTTCGTTATGCTTTGGAGCTTACCACCGGGCGCATTCCCAAAAAAAAGGTCATTATCGATCTCAATCGGGCCGATGCAAAATAAATTTGGAACGAAAATTGGGCCGATGATCCTTTTTTAATGCCCCTCTGACTAGACGTTTTCTTGTTCAGATAAAAATTCAAAGGCTTCTAAAGTCCGAGTTCCAAGCGTGGGCACATTGACAGTCTGTGATAAGTCTGAACAGTTAGCCAGTATGATCATTCGTTCTTGTGTGTCTTGTTTAGTAAAGCCTAATACTGCTGAATTGCCCGTTTCAAAGAAATCAGGTTTTTTTACCAAGCATGGGTGTTGTTTTCGCCATGATATTAAATCTTTTAGGGTGTGATACCACTGATATTCTTTACTGCCTTTTTGATGGCGTCTGTTTTTTCTGTCCTCAGTTAAGGGTACGCGCTTAACAAAGCGACTATCCTGACAACGAATAGGGTCTTGCTGATAACTCAAATCGTTTTCAACCCCCAATTCTTCTCCCATATAAAACAAGGGTGTCCAGCCGAGACTTAATTTTAATTGCCATAATAGCCTAATTTTGCGTAAATCGCCTTGCAGTAAACTGAAAGTTGTTCCTGAAATACCACGCGGGAAGCTTTCCCCTTTGATTTGTCGAAAGGGCTGGCAACCGTTATTGAGAAAAGATTCGGTTAGGGTTTTGGCAATAGGCTTGTCAAGCATTTCAAGGCTTAATTCATCATGACATTCGCTGAGTATCCACCAGTGAGTGTGATCAATTTGGGGTGTGTTGGTGAGTACGGTTTGGATATCTTTCACTCTGCCAGTGGTGACGGCTTGCCAAAAATAGGGCATTAAGGTGAAGTGATAAGCGATTTGAACTTGATCGCCTTGTCCAAAGTATTCAAGGAGTTTTTCAAATTGTTCATTGGCTTCTGCTAAAAAAACGGCCTTTGGCGCGACAGAGTGTAAACCGAGACGGAAAATTTTGAGCAGGGTATGTGCTTGTGGCAGACTGATACACGATGTGCCTCGTTCTTTCCATAGGAAGGGTACGGCATCAAGACGAAAAACATCAATGCCCCAATTGGCAAGCGTTAATAGATTATTAATCATGCCAAACAGGACATCGGGATTTTGATAATTCAAATCCCATTGGGCAAAATCAAATTGATCGGTTGTATAGCCGAGTGGCCGACGTTTGTAAAAGGTTGACCAAACCCATTGATCAAGTGGTTCGACGTAATCCCAATGGCCTGGTGCAAAATCGGGGAAAATATCGGGTACCTTTTCCCAAGGTTCCCCTGAATCACTCCACAGAAAAAAGGGATGATAATGCGGGTCGTTATGCTTAGCGGCCATTGCCCAAGCTTGTTTATCTGAAACGTGATTGAGTACGAAATCTAATGCAATGTGTATACCCTGTTGATGACATTCGCTGATTAATGCTTGGAATGCTTCATTCGTACCCAATCTGTCATCAACTGTGTCGTAGTCATCGACGGCAAAGCCGGCATCTCCTGAACTTTTTAAGAGGGGGAGAATATGAATTAAATTGATGCCTAAGTCATTGAAATAGTGGATTTGTTTTCTCAAAGATTCCACTTTTTGGCCTTGAGGGGATTCGGGGCTAAATAAATCGGCGTATAAAATATACGCTATTGTTTCAGATGATTTAAACCAATCGGCCGAGGTGTCTTTGTCGAAAGCTTTTAAGGCTTCTGATCGTTTAGCCCGATGTCCATCAAGTAAGCGCACAAAATGATGAGACAGTTCTTCAATGCGGTTGTCACTCTCAGGATAGAGTTTGGCAAGCAAGGGACGAATTTGATCTTGAAGTTCTCCCATTGTCATATTTAAGTTCCAGAGCAAGCATTATAGGAATTGATAACTGAGATGGTGGGCAATAGCCCACGCGACATTAAAAAACTACGTTTTTGATATGACAACTGTACCGGCCAATTTATCGTGCCAACCTTGTTTTCTCTTGTCGAAAGCTACCCAAATACAACCTAAACCCAATGGAAGCATAGATATAATATAAGCAAAATATCGACCCAGTAATTGTTTTATTGAGGGTTTTTCACCAGTATTCGCATCAACAATAATGGCAGATATTGCCATTTTGCCAGGTGTGGCCTGTTTATACTTCCAAAACATAATGATGGTGATAGCGGGGAAGACATAAGAAATTAAAAAATGTGCTGGCCCTTGCACAAGCGCGTCTGATTCTAAATAAACCATGCCGTAAATTCCGATCAAGGGTGGCAGAGTAATCAGCAGGAGAATGACTGTGTCAATGAGTGTCGCCAAAGTTCTTGCCCAAAATCCAACGTATTTTAATTCTGGTTGTTCATCAAAGCTATAAATTTCGGCTGTTGGTGGGGTATAAGGATTGTGTTCTTCCATAGGATAATATTTTCGTTTTGTTTTGATTTATAAGAAAGGATTTAAAACCTAACGACAAGGATTGTATATAAAAAAGGATTTAAAACCTAACTCGATTGGGTTAAATACAAAAAAGGGCAACCACAAGGGTTTGCCCCTACAGATGATGTCTTTCACGCTTGTCGAAAATACTATACAAGGATTGGGTAGTTCTTTCGGCATCTTCAATGATACTGAAGCTTTGGACTCCAAAACGAGATGTTGGGGGAAGTTAATTTGTTTTTGTTCCTCAAGATTCTCTTTCTTTAGAACGGTTGAGCCACATTTGCCGCGCCATATCCTGTGCCTCATCAATACTAGCTGCCTTTTCCATTAATTTCAAAGCAATCGCTGTTGTTCCGATCACTGCGCCTGCGGCGTACTCATCTTCAATTTCACCGCGCCATAAGGCCAGTAAACGTTGCGGTTCTAAGACTTCTTCTTTGACATGTCGCTGTTTAAACATGGGGGGCCACATTTCATCGGACAGTTCTCCGTTATGCACACTTTGAACTAAACAGTCCATATCGGGATTGCGTTCAATCTCGCCGCCTTCACCTTTCATGACGGCTAAATGGGGGTAATTGAGTAATAAAGCAGCTTCTTGATGGACTGGGCGATAAGCGGGGTGGAAAATCCCTTGTATCATGTAAGGGGCATTTAAGGGATTGAGCATACGGGCTAAGGTGTGGACGGGGGAACGTAAACCCATGAGAGGGCGGAGTTCAATGATTTCGTGTAATTTGGGGCAAAAATAGTGTAGTGGTAAATAGCTAAAATTGGATTGTTTAATTTGGGCAAAAGCTTCTTGAAAAGATGTCGCGTATTGAATACCGACATAAGATAACACATCTTCGGTGTAAATACGTCCGTTTGTATGTCCTTTTGTACCGTGCATCAATACCTTGATGCCATTTTCTGCTAATAATAAAGCGGACAAAATAAACCAAGGTAAATGACGACGCTTGCCGGCATAAGATGACCAGTCTAAATCGACTTTTGCTATGTCTTCAGGTAATTTCAGTGCATCACGCGCCGCTTGAATAAAGCCCGCTAATTCTTCACGGGTTTCCTCTTTGACACGCATCAACATCATAAATGCCCCTAATTGCGTCGGTTCAACTTCATCAGCCATAATCATTCGCATGGCTGAATAAGCTTCTTTTTGTGTTAAGGGGCGACTACCTTTTTTACCTTTACCTAATATACGCACATATTGTGCAAAAGGATGCTCTTCGTAAAATGTTGTCGTCAACATGGGGATTGTTGGGATTGGGGATTGGGAATGATTAGAGTGTGAGTTTCACTTGAATCAGTAAGAATGATGATAATTTGCCTCTTCATCCTTCCAATCTAAATAAGAATGTTGATGGTTATGAAAAGACAGATTGGCGCTAGTACCCTGTCAAGTCAATTATGACGGGTAGGGAATTTTCAACGAGAGGGCAGACACGTTGGTCTACCCCTACAAAACCAGACAAATTTCAAAAGGGCAGATATGTTGGTCTGCCCCTAGAAGTACGTTGTATTATACGATTTCATGTAGGGGCGAACCTACATGTTCGCCCTTGTTGTGAAATTATTTTTGCTGAAGGGGGCTTTGAAAATCGTGCCATGCTTCAATCAGTTTATAAGTTGCCCAAGTTGCCCAAGGCCAACTATAAAACTATGAACGTCTGAATTTGTGAACAAAACTATAAAAATGAACAACTACTGTTCACGCCAGTTTTCAGTTTTACTGGTATTAACATCTATAGTTGACCATTAACCATTAGTCTTCGCGATTCGCAAGGCGATTGACATTTTACTATTTAAATGTATCATCAATATCGCTATCAGCCAAACTACGGGGCATAAAAGGCAATATTCTCACCGCTAAGACGGTTAATAATGCTGATATGCCAATTCCACTGAGACCTAATAATATTTCCCAAACACTTGGGATGTAGGCATGTTTGTCAAGGTGGTCAAAAAAGCCGGAAGACGTGACTTCCATTCCCGGAAAAATCTCTAATGGATAAGCCTGTCCACCAATGATGATGACATATAATAATGAAAACCCGCCTATAATCGTTAACAAAGAGGCGGCTGCAATACTAACACGATTATGAGTAAATTTATCATGGTAAAGCAGTAGCAGTGGCAGTATAGTCCCTAAAAAGAGATAACCACCCCAAAACAGTACGGTATGAATACCGCCACTTGCCAAAATAAAGTATTCCACCCCATGACGGCCTGTCATATAAAGATGGGTGATATGATAAATCATCACAAAATAAAACACCGCTGCAATAAATACCCCTAACAACGTTTTTGGTCTATGCAATATGCCTTCCCCTAACGCACAATGCGTTTCCCAACAATCAATGAGCAAAACAATCAAGAAGACTGCCAGTCCCAAAGATAAAGAAAGGGCAATAAACAAGGGAGCCATAATCGCGGTATGATAAGCTTCCCGTGCGATTAAAAAACCAAAAATGGAGCCTGTACCGGTAGTGAGTATTAAACGCCATACAAAGGCTATTAAACCTGCGATGGGATAATAGCGTTGCATACGCCGTTCCATCATAAACCACAAATATAAGGCGCAAACGACTAGAAAGCCATTATATAAGAAAATATTCCAAGCAAAAATGGATTTAAAATTATAGCTGGTCATCGCAATCACGAGGCGATCTGGCCGACCTAAATCCAGCACTAAAACACTCAGGCCCCCAATGAGCAAGGTAATGGCAAGCAATGCAGATAAACGGGCGAGAGGATGATAAAAAATTTTGCGAAATACGGAACTGATGGAGGCTACATTCAAGACACCCGATGCGGCTAAAATCAAGAAAATCGCAAAAATATGGGGCATTCCCCACACAATCTGGTTATTCATGCCAGTGATAATATGTCCATGATGCTCCATATTATAGGCGGCGAATAAACCTAATAGAATAAAGAGAATTGAAACTGCTATCCCACCATAAAAAGCAAAACTTTTACCCTCAATAACGCAGAAAGTAATATTTTTCATAACTACAGCCCTTGATAATGTATCCCCGGATTCAGTCGCATATCAGGCCGCAAAGCCGTGCTACTGACCGTTTTCAATTTTTTGGAAATATCACTATTGGGATCATTCATATCCCCAAATAGCATCGCCTTGTGACCGGCTTTATCACAAGCTTCGACACAGGCCGGCTTCTTTCCTTTATCGATTCGATAAACACAGAATGTACAACTCTCTACAGTACCTTTCCCACGCGGTGTATGAGGTTTCTGATTCTCTAAGCTTTCATGGACAAAAGACCGCGCTTTGTAAGGACAGGCCATCATACAATAACGGCAACCAATACAAATATGCTTATCTACCAAAACAATGCCATCAGCACGTTTAAACGATGCCCCTGTGGGACAGACATCAACACAAGGGGGATGTTCACAATGCTGACACATCACGGGTAGGGCGTGTTCTTTACCGGTTTGTTTATCGCGTAAACCCACTTTACGTATCCATACTGGCTCAATATCTGCCCTGATTTGTTCAGTGAGGCCATGTTCCGTGTTACAAGCATTGACACACGCATCACATCCATCAGTACATTGGGTTGTATCTATCAGCATTCCCCAACGTACATCTGATGTGACCGATTCCTGTTGGACTTGGTGAGCTTGAGAAACACCATATAACAATACGCCGGGGGCCACTGTCATTCCTGTTACAACAGCGGTCGTTTTGAGAAAATCACGGCGGTTTGGGGTAGGTGAAATGTCCTCGTTCATAGTTTTCTCTTTGATTTGATTATGGATTTGTGCTGTACTCCACAATAAAGCATAATTCAATCACGCCTCCAGAATTTGTGATCAAAATTCTATCAAAAATTGAAATTGTCATGAGGAACGTAAAGCGGCACAGATCACGTGAGCTTTGACAAATCAATGATCAATTCTAGGCTAATAACGTTTTTAGTACGCAAAAACGGTAAACCTTTCAATCACTTGAATAGCTCTGAATGCGCTAATTAAAGATTCAATTCAACGTAAAGTTGATTTCACCTAAAATATCCTAATTAACAATTTAGCGTTCCCCGATTATCGTTCCCCAGTACTTCAACTGTTGGGGAACCCATTGCTAGCGAGCGGAATATCAGGATTCAATCCACTGATTTAAAAGGCCCTCAAGGGTTTCCTTATTAAACGATTGTTGATCTTCTTTACTTAAACCTTTCCATAACTCCCATTTGTAATTTTTACCATTAGCGAAGAGCAACAACATTGTCTTGTGAGTACTATTGCCACGCTGATATAAATCAATTCTACCAACAGCACCCAGAAAATCCATTTCAGTCGGCGAAAAGATGATTTGATGCCCTCCCACAAGAGACAACTCAAGTGAAGCCATTTCATAATCGCCTACATTTGGTTCTGACAACGTGACTTTGTTGCTGGTGTTAAATTTGATGTGGCCACCTTTGGAATGTTCAGATAACCAAGTTTGAACATTCTTGTATAATGCTTCAGCTTGTTTGCCCCAAACACTCTTTCTTTCCTCCCAGGTAACGGAGGATTTAGGTTGGCTCGCTGCCAGTTTTTTCAAATTATCACCAAAAGCTGTCTTGCTCATCACAACCCGTGATGACGACTTATCAGCAGTAGCAGTAGTAGAACGCTTAGCTGCTGACTTAGCAGGTGACTTAGCAGCGGCTGGTGACTTAGCGGCTGGTGACTTAGCTGGTGACTTAGCTGGTGACTTAGCTGGTGACTTAGCTGGTGACTTAGCTGGTGACTTAGCTGGTGACTTAGCTGGTGACTTAGCTGGTGACTTTTTAGCTGATGACTTCTTAGCTGATGAGGGTGATGAGGTACGCCCAAATACGTTATCCCATGCCAGCGTTTCTTTATTTTTCACTTCAAAATAGTGTGATTCTTCCTCAAAAAATTTGATAATCGGGTTATTGAGTGTAATTAACTCAAACTCCTTTAAGGCCTCCAAATTGTTCTCAAACATCTTGGCATCGGCTTGGACATTATGCACCTTCACTTTTGTGAACAGGTTGACACCTTTACCGATCTCCTCGAAACCAATCTCTTTGAGAGATTTCAAATACTCCTCAACAGCAGAGTAAATTTTCTTGTATTCCTTTTCAGATAAATCCAGCATTTGTTCCATTCTCTTCACCCGAGTTGAAGTATGGAACTTTTCAACTTTCGTTTCAAAACGCATCCGCTTTTGGGAAAATCCCCATAAAAACAGCCCTTCATTAGAAGGAAACGGCTCCCTATCTGGGATAAGGCATGAAAAGCCTTCATTGAAACGAAAACCATGAAGTTTGATAATCTCTTGAGCAAATTGTTCAACGTTTTGTTCAATTGACATTAATTATTTTCTCCAAATTTATAGTGAATTTTACAACAAATTATTAACATAAGTGTATTCTCTGCATAAAAAAACCGATAAACCACTCTTCTCAGTTTCATCCTTTTCATCAAAAATCATAATCATTTCTGATGATTAGCCCTAGTTAAGGGCATTAGATAAGCCTTTACTCGAAAAATGTTGACGGGTTGACATCGAATAGAAAGAGTTCAATATCTTGGATTCGGGCGTATCAAGCTTTTATTTCCACGCTCCCTAATACTTTCTCAGCGTTGTTGGGTGTGGTGGATTTCAAAACGCTCTTTCCCCCTACATAAACCGACAAAATTAAATTGACAAGGTACTAGCTCAAAATGACTTTTCTTATCAATCTTATAGCACAATAATTTCTTGTATGAGCATTGATATGAGACTTTTTGAGTTCCCACTTCCAAGCTTAAAATTTAAACGAAAGGCTATCAAGGAGCCCGTTTTTCGGATAAAACTTGAAGCTCGACTAGCGTTTTTTATATTAAAAACACTCAACGGGAAGCACTGTACTTAATTTGAAACCTAAAGTCAAACTGAATTTCTATTGATTTTTTTATTGATCTGTCTATAGATATTTTTTGTGACTCTAATTGTAAGCAAAATCTATAGAAAAATAGAGTTCCTTCTTTAAGTGAGCTAATTAAAGGAAAGGAGCAAGCAAGTTATCTCTCGACAGCTAAAGCTGTGCCGTTCTAACCTATCCGAGGTAGTCAAGCATATCACTACCCGATGGCAAAGTGGGTTAATTGAAAGTGACAACTACGTTATAATTTCCATAGTTACTACGGACATCTATAGACATTTACGATCATCTTCCTAAAAACATCAGAAAGAAAACCTATGTCTTGGCATTAACGCAATGCTCTTATCGGTTATTGAATTTTAAGGCCAAATCACCGACTACTTTTCTAGCAATACCAATTGCACCATTGCAATC
>Ga0316201_10001963_pt1 | contig 14347 bp, 9 predicted proteins | sample CS6wburrow_MG_FD_204516 | JGI IMG/M metagenome (GOLD analysis project Ga0316201, IMG submission 204516) | Coastal sediment microbial communities from Delaware Bay, Delaware, United States - CS-6 worm burrow | ecosystem: Environmental > Aquatic > Marine > Coastal > Sediment | place: USA: Delaware... | reverse complement strand
CGCTATGCGTTCAGGCCCAACGCTATCCGCGATACCCTGCATTTTGACAGCAATGAATTGCAGCGCTTCGTCCCAGGACACTTCCTGGAATGTCTGCCGGCCGTTGACGGTGACTCGCATGAGCGGCGTCCTGAGCCGGTCCGGATCAAGATACGCGCCGGGACCACCCGTGCCTCGGGTGCACAAGCGTCCGCCACTGTGCAAATCGTCCGCATTACCGGTGATCTTCCACAGTGCGCCGTCCTCCTTGTAGACTTCGCCGGCGCATTTCCAGAAACACATGTCACAGACCGTGGGCGTCTTGCTGACCATACCCGAACCGGGCAGCGCCTTCGAAACGCAGCCACTCAGCAGTAGACCGGGTGACGCCATCGCGCCTGCGCTCACCAGGCTGGAAACCTTGATGAACTCGCGCCGCTTCATGATCCGGAATCCGTGCCCGAACGAGGAATCAGGTAATAAGGCGTTTCAGTCTGGTCATCAATAAATGACTCGCCGGGGAAGAACGAGAAGACCATCGCCATCAGTATGGCAACCGCGACCAACGTACCTTCGAGCTTTATGATGTTGCGCTGCTGTGGATCCGATTCACCGGAAGGCCACACCCGGTGTTGAACAAGGCGCATCGCTAAAGTCCCGAACACGGCGATCAAGACCACGATCAGAACCATGCCGCCCAACCCGATGCCAAGCCACTGGTCGAGTCGGAACGCACCCAGGTAGTTGCTTTCGTAAAAATCACCCCAGACGGGGAAAAAATCCCCGAACACGAGGCTACCGATGAGAAAACCGAAAACAAACACGAGCGCGTCGAGTTTTCCCGTGGCGATCGAAGCGATGGCCGTACCCGGACAGTAACCACCGACGACCATGCCAACGCCGAAAAGCAGGCCGCCGACAACCATCGGCACAAGGTAGGTAGGCAGCATGTACACCAGCGAGATATCCAGGAAACCGATCAGGCTTAAACCCCACAGTCCGAGCATGCCGGTCACGATCGCTGAAAACATGACGACAGGGACACCGACATCCTTGAAATAGAACGCCCAGGCAATGCGGCGGCTGTCGGTAAAGCCGGCGTGGAACAACGCGAACCCGAAAACAACGCCGATGGGCACCGCCAGCCACAAATTGGTCGCCGCCGATATGACGCCGGTCTTGGCGAAAGGAGCAACTAGATCCATTGTTTTCTCACAAACCAGGCGGCCATCCAGCCGCCGGCAAAGATCGCCATAAGGAAGGCCCACGAACCCACGGACAGTTCGGCACCGCCGACCAGTCCCTGACCGCTAGTGCAACCCCGTGCGAGTCTTGCCGCAAAGCCCGCAATGACGCCGCCCGACAACGCGAGAATCAAGCGATTGAGACTCGAGATTCGCGGCCCCCGCAGAACCTCAACGCGCAGTTCGCCGCTTAACCAGGCCGCGACAAAACTTCCCACCATCAGGCCGACCAACAGGAATACAACGTAGTCATTCAGCGGGTGCGCGCCATCAGCGAAATACTTGCCGAAATAGGCGCTCTGCTCGGTCGCCACCGGGAACAGGCCGTGCTGAACCCACGCAACCAGGCGGGTCGTCGCCCCGCTCGCGCCGATGCCGCGTCCGGCCACCACGAACGCGAGTAACATACTGATTCCTATAAGTATTCCGGCCGGTACCGGAGGCCAGCGTGTGCCGAACTTCATCGTCAACTCCTATGCGCGATCAGGGATTTCACGGCAGAGACCGTACATTAGGATTATCTAATTTATGGTTCAAGAATCCATAAGTACATATACCGGTGCAAATTTTCTTTGAAACCCGCAGTAGATTTACGTATCGCCCATGTAAGAGGAGGCGGCTAACTTGAAGACCACAGTGACTCTGGCCGACTAACGTATGAAAACCGTAATTGAACCGTTCCGCATCAAGATGGTGGAGCCGATCAAGCTGACAACTCGCGAGCAGCGAGAGGCGCTGATTCGTGCGGCTCACTACAATCCGTTTCTGCTGCGAGCGGAAGACGTCATTATCGACTTGCTGACCGACTCGGGCACCAGCGCGATGTCGTCGGAGGCCTGGGGCGCGATGATGCGCGGCGACGAGTCCTACGCCGGGGCGAGAAGCTGGTATCACTTCCGCGACACGGTGAAAGACATTTTCGGTTTCGAACAGGTGATTCCAACACACCAGGGCCGCGCGGCAGAGCACATCTTGTTCAGCGTTATGGTTAAACCGGGTCAACTGGTTCCCAACAACACGCACTTCGACACTACCCGCGCGAACATCGAGTTTGTTGGCGGCAAGCCGATCGATTTGCTCTGCGCCGAAGCCGATGATCTCGATTCGGATGACCCTTTTAAAGGAAATATGGATATCGTCGCGCTTGAGAAACTCGTCGCCGAAGAGGAACCCGAAAATATTCCTGTCATCATGGTCACAGTCACCAACAATTCTGGTGGTGGGCAGCCTGTGTCGATGGCCAATATTCGTGAGATAAGTCGGGTTGCCAGGAAGGCCGGCATTCCTTTCTATATCGATGCCTGCCGGTTTGCCGAGAATTCGCACTTTATAAAGCAGCGCGAACCGGGATACGAAGGAATTCCCGTGATCGACATCGCCCGCGAGATGTTCGGCTATGCCGACGGTTGCACGATGTCGGCCAAGAAAGACGCCTTCGGCAATATCGGCGGTTTCCTGTGCACCAATAACGCCGAGCTGGCACACAAGGAACGCAACATACTGATTCTTACCGAGGGGTTCCCAACCTACGGAGGGCTCGCCGGGCGCGATCTCGAAGCCATCGCTGTAGGGCTGCGAGAAATACTGGACGAGCACTACCTTGACTACCGCCTGTATTCAACTCGCTACGTTGTTGAACATCTTCGAGAAGCCGGAATCCCGGTGATGGCACCGGCCGGTGGGCACGCCGTCTACCTCGACGCAAAACGCTTCCTGCCGCACATTGAGCCGCTGCAATATCCAGGTCAGGCGCTGGCAGTCGAGTTGTATATCGAGGCCGGCATTCGCGCCGTCGAGATCGGCACGGTAATGTTCGGGGCGGATCCTCGCACCGGCGAAGAGCACCCCGCACGCCTGGAATTGTTACGCCTGGCGATCCCGCGCCGCGTCTATACGCAAAGCCACATGGACTACGTACTTGAGGCGATTGGTATCGTTTGGGAAAGACGCGACGCTATTCGCGGCATGAGAATCGTGAAGGCGCCCAGATTCCTGCGGCATTTCACTGCCCACTTCGACTGGGCCTGACGGAAGTCTTCGGCATCTATGGCTACCGCCACTGTCGCCACAAGAATGCCACCCGGCAGCACATCGATTTCTGTGAATCCGGCAATGTCTGCGATCTTCATAAACAAGCGCCTCGTTTCACGTATTCTTGTTTAATGCCCGCCGACCCGGATAGCCAGATCAACCACGCTAAAGAGATCTGTTCATCATATGTCCGAATCGCCAGGTAATTCCGTCGGCCTGTTGAGGCGGAGCCTCGGCGTATTCCGGTACAGCAGCCGTGCGCTCGAACTGGTTTGGACAACCAGCCGACCTCTTACGATCACTCTAGCCGTCTTGACACTGCTTGCGGGCATTCTTCCGGCAGCGATCGCCTATATTGGCCAACTGATCGTTGATGGTGTGGTCGCAGCGACAAGAGCAGAGAACCCCGACACACGCGGCGTGTTAAACCTCGTACTACTCGAAGCGCTCGTTGTGATTGTTGTCGCGGCGGCACAGCGCGGTATTTCGGCGAGCCAATCCTTACTGCGCGCTCTGCTCGGGCAACGCGTTAACGTCATGATTCTCGAAAAAGCGATGACCCTCGAACTCACGCATTTCGAAGACTCCGAGTTTTACGACAAGCTCACACAGGCGCGACGTGAAGCCTCGAGTCGACCACTGAGCCTCGTCACTCGAACCTTCGGACTCGTTCAGAACGCCATCTCTCTGACCAGCTACGCCGTGCTGCTGATCGCCTTTTCGCCTTGGGCGGTTGTCATTCTGATCGGTGCGGGACTGCCATCGTTCTTCGCCGAGGCCAAGTTTTCCGGTGACGCGTTCCGACTGTTTCGTTGGCGCTCGCCCGAGACGCGTATGCAGATGTACCTTGAGACCGTTATCGCCAGGGAAGACGGCGTGAAAGAGGTCAAACTGTTTCAGCTCGGCCCACGCCTGTTGCAGCGCTACCGGGACATATTCAAGAAGCTTTTCGTGGAAGACCGGCGCCTGACCTTGCGGCGCGATGGCTGGGGGTTTGTGTTGGGGTTGATCTCAACGGCTGCCCTGTACGGCGCGTATGCCTGGATTGTCATCACGACGATCGCCGGTACCATTACGCTGGGTGCGATGACGATGTACCTCGTGCTCTTTCGACAGGGACAGTCCGCCGTCGCTGCCATCCTGACGTCGATCAGCGGCATGTACGAAGACAACCTGTACCTGTCGAATCTTTACGAGTATCTCGAGCAGCCCGTGCCGGCCAGGCGCGGTGAGGCCGTTCATGGCCCCGTACCGACATCAGGGCTGGAATTCCGGAACGTATCGTTCAGCTATCCTGGATCGACGCATGAAGCGTTAAGCGATATCAGCCTGCAGGTTCGGCCCGGCGAAAGCCTGGCGCTGGTCGGCGAAAACGGATCAGGCAAGACCACCCTCATAAAATTGCTGACGCGGCTTTACGACCCGACGGAAGGACAGATCCTCCTCGAAGGACTGGACCTGCAGGAATGGAATGTCGAGGCACTCCGTCAACGAATCGGCGTCATCTTCCAGGACTTCGGTCGCTACCAATTCTCGGTTGGCGAGAATATCGGGGCCGGAGACGTCCGCCACATCGGCGACGCGGAACGATGGAAGAAAGCGGCCGAAACCGGCATGGCGGCGCCTTTTATCGAGGACATGCCCGAGGGCTATCAGACGCAGCTCGGGCGCTGGTTCAAAGACGGCCGCGAACTATCGGGCGGTCAATGGCAGAAAATCGCGCTTTCCCGCGCTTTCATGCGGTCCGACGCGGACATCCTGGTCCTTGACGAACCGACGGCCGCGATGGATGCGTCGTCTGAAGCCGCGGTGTTCGAACACTTTCGCAAGGCAAGCGGCAACAAGATGACGATACTGATCTCGCACCGCTTTTCTACGGTGCGGGCCGCGGCACAGATCATTGTTATTCACGAAGGCAAGATTATCGAGCGCGGCAACCATGAAAGTCTGCTCGCCGAGGACGGTCAATACGCACATCTTTTCCACTTGCAGGCGCGCGGTTATCAATAGCAGCCGCTATCCTGTCGCTTATTGGGAAGACTCGAACAGGAACTGTATTTCTGAGCTGGTGAGAAATTTATCCTCGAACTCGGCAGCGGGAATTGGCTTGCTAATCAGGAAGCCCTGAATCTCGTCGCAGTCATGAGATCGCAGGAACTCAACCTGTGCCTGGGTCTCCACCCCCTCAGCAATGACGGTCAGTCCCAGCTGGCGCGACATGGCGATGATCGCCGCACAAATCGCAGCACCATGGTCGCTGTCCTCAAGATCCGTGACGAAAGAACGGTCGATCTTCAACGTATCAATAGGAAAACGCCTCAGATAACTTAGCGATGAGTAGCCCGTGCCAAAATCATCCATCGCCAACGTAATACCCGTATTCTTGAGGTATTCGAGTGTCGCGATCGTCTTGTCGACGTCACGCATGAGAATACTCTCGGTCAGTTCAAGCTCCAGCAAACTCGGTTTTGTACCCGCCTCGAAGAGCGCCTTCATGACCGTCTCTTGCAGATCGCTCTGGTAAAACTGCTGGCTTGAAATATTGACGGCAATGCGTGTCGACCGGCCGTGACGATTCTGCCAGTCTCGGGCCTGCTTGCATGCCGTGCGAAGGACCCAATCGCCAAGCGGCACGATCTGCCCGGATTTTTCCGCCATCGGAATGAATCTCGACGGTGGAACGTACTCACCCTCGTCGTTGCGCCATCGGACCAGCGCTTCGGCGCCAACAAGTTCCCCGGTTTTCAGCTCGATTTTCGGCTGGTAATGAAGCTCGAGACTCTCGTCTTCCAGCGCCTTACGAAGGTCATTCTCCAGCGCGAGTCCATGCAGAGAACGTATCGCAAGCGTACCGGAATAGAAACGAACACTGTCCCTGCCCGCGTCCTTGGCCTGGTACATGGCGACATCGGCATTCTTGAGCAAGTCCTCCACATTGTCGGCGTCATCCGGGTAAATCGACACCCCGATGCTTGGCGTCACAACAAATTCGTGCCCTCTATAGAGCACAGGCTTTCGCATGGTCTCACTAATCCTCTCCGCTATTGACGACAGCACGCGATCGCTTTCAAAGCCGGTTATCGCGTAGGCAAACTCGTCGCCACCGAGCCTCGCAATACCGGGCGGTCCATCGCTTTTCGATGAATCCGGATTGCTGCCGCGAATGGATCCCGTCAGGCGCTTCGCAATGGCGCTAATAACACCGTCACCGACAGTATGTCCGAGCGTATCGTTGATGCGCTTGAAGTTATCAAGGTCAATATAAATAACCGCGACTTTTTCGCCAGCTTCATTTGCCTGGTCTATCATTCCGCCAAGTTGAAGACGAAAAGACTGCCGGTTTGGCAACCCGGTCAGGGTGTCGTAAAACGCGAGTCGACGAATGCGTTTTTCAGCGAGCTTGCGGCCTGTGATTTCGGATACTAACGCCAAAGTACAACCGTCGACGTAGGGGACAAAACGAGCTTCAAAGTAGCTTGGATTGTCCTTGCCGTGCTCAACTGAGAACTCGAGCCTCGTCGGCCGGCCATTCTTGCTGACAAATCGTCGCGACTTGCGCCACAATTTGACAATATTCCCGGGTAAAAAATCGCTCAAGCACGTTACGCCGCGAGATGGTTTCGGAAAAGGATGCTCGAAGTTACCCGGAATGAAGTCCAACACGGTGTCATCAGCAGTAAACACGACAAAAGTATCCGGAATTGCGGTCAACAGAACTTTGTTCTTCGCTTCGGCCCTCTGCATAGTTCGGTAGTCTTTGGAGGACCGCAAGATGTATTGGATTCGATGACCCAGTATCGGCCAATTGATAGGCTTGACCACGAAATCGGTCGCGCCCGCCAGATAGGCATGATCGATAGACTCCGCATCGTCGTGTTCCGAGACCATCACGATAGGAACGCTATCGCCCCGCGGTAAGCGCCTGATCTCCGCGCACGTCGCGAGACCGTCCTGTATCGGTAACGCGCTATCGAGGATCACTATCTCCGGACGACATTCGATGAATGCAGCGCATGCCTGCAAGCCGCTCTCAACCGCTATGACCTTTAACCCACGCGCGACCAGGGCTGCTTGCATCGACCCTCGGGAGGATGCATGGCCATCAGCAATGATGATACGGGGCTGTTTTCGTTTCTTTTTCGTCATACGTCGCTATTCTCAGGAACACCTGAATCGCTTTTCATCTGGAGAGAATCAGTGAGTAAGTCGGCCGGCGAGTGATTGCACGCGGTCCCTCTGTCGTTCACCAAAAATGGCCATACCCTGAAGGTCTTCCGCGGTTTTTCCGAGCAGCCCGGACCATGGTTCAAGGCTGATGCGTCGGTCTTCGGGAAGCGTGGCATTCTGCACGGCAGTCACACCGGCGGTTACCACCAACCCCAGCCGGTCATCGCAATTGGAGTCGGGAAACGCCCGATAATGATAAGCCGCAACCATGGGTGCTGGCAGCGACCAGATTCGGGCGAGTTCCGCCGTCATCATCTTGTGATCGGTCTTGAATTCCTCATAGAGCTCCTGCGTCAACGTGCCGGTGTCCGGATGCTCGTCGTTGTGCATGAGCACTTTGCACGTCCTATCGGCTTCAATATGGGTTAACGCCATTAGGCCAAGGTTGTGGCAAAGCCCGGCCGAGTACGCGAGGTCACGCTCCGTATCGTCGGCAGAATCGTCCGACGATGCGATCTTCTTGCAGCACTCCGCGGTCATTAGCGATACCCGCCAGAATCGCTCAACGTCGAAAGCTGCACACTTCTTGCTGTTGAACGATTGCTGGATCGCCATCGCCAATACGAGCGAACGAACCGTGTCGACGCCCAGGACCCGCGAAATCGCCTCGCCCAGATCATTAACGGGTTCCGATAGTCCAAAGTATGCTGAATTCGCTAGGCCAAGCAATTTGGCGCAAATGCCGGCATCGCCCTCAACCACGGCGGCCACCTGCTCAGCGTCAATGAACTCATCGCCGAAGCAGGTCAGTATTTCCTGTGCCGTCGCAGGCAGCGGCGGTAACGCCATTACCGACTTTGCCAAGTCCACGGATGTATCTGATGAATCTTTTACGGCAGTCATTTCTCTCCCTCAGCCTGCTTTTTCATGAATACCGGTCTGATTGCCGTCGGAAACCGCAACCTTCGGAAAACTGGGCGCAAAAACGAACGGTTTCCCGCTCATAAAGCCCTGAACGTAATCGGCGCCAAGCTCGCGAACGACCTCAAATATCTCCTCGTTCTCGACAAACTCGGCGACGGCTTTTATGTTCAGGGTGTGCGCGATATCGATGATTGATTTGACGAATATGCGGTCCGTCTGGTCATGCATCAGGTCGCGAACGAAACTGCCGTCGATCTTTACGAAATCGACCGGTAGATTCTTGAGATAAGAAAAGGACGACAGGCCACTGCCAAAATCATCCAGCGCAAACTGACACCCCATGTCTCGAAGCGACGCAATCAGTTCACCCGCTTCAGCGATGTTCCTGATAACCGCCGTCTCTGTAATTTCGAAATTGATAGTGCCCGGGGGTAGCGGCGATTGCGCAACCGCGTTCTTCAAAAATTCGGCAAAACGGCGATCGCCGACGCTACTGCCGGACAGGTTGATCCAGTATTTTCGGTGAACGGCCTCAAATGCGTGGTGCACGAAGAGCATGTTGAACAAGCTGGTGACAACCCATTTGTCGAGCTCCACGCTCATGCCGTATCGCTCAGCTGCCGGCAAGAACGCGCCGGGCGGAATCAGCTTTCGCGTTTCCGGATCGCGCAAGCGCAACAGGATCTCAAGGCTTTCCGGCTCGTCGACAGTGTCGCTTACCGGCTTGATTAGCTGGGCATATATTGCGAAACGGTTCTTGTCCATCGCGTCGCGAAGTCGTTGCACCCAACGTACCTGCCCACGATGCACACGTGCCGAGTCCTTTTCACCGGAAACCATGTGCACACGATTGCGACCGGCCTCCTTGGCGGCGTAGCACGCAGCGTCCGCAAGCTGCTGCAACTCGCTAATGTCGCCCACATCCGGATCGATCGGCAGGCCACCGATGCTGACGCCTATACGGTACGTCTCAACATCCCAATGAAAACGGAAATCCTCAATTCTCTGTCGAATCGATTCCGCAATTCGTCTGGCAACTTCAGGCGGACATTCCCAAAGTATGATCGCAAACTCGTCACCACCGAGTCGGCCAACAATATCGTCATTTCGCACGCTGTCCTGCAGGATTTCGCTGACGGCACGCAATAGCTGATCGCCCGCAGTATGTCCTGATGTGTCATTTACGACCTTGAACTGGTCAAGGTCCATGAACATCAGATGGCTCTTCTTTTTGTTTTCGGCACTGTTCTGCCAGGCGCGTTCCAGCTGAGTTTCGAATGCCCGGCGATTTAGCAAGCCGGTCAGCTCGTCATAGCTCGCCTGGTACTCGAGCTGTACTGTAAGCTTCATTGATTCAGTGACATCCTGGACCTGAAGAACGCTATAGAGGAACTCGCCCGTGTCCGAAGCGACGACGGAGAGATTTACGACTGCCTGTATTTCCTCGCCGGCGGCGCCGATGCAAACAAGCTTCTCGTGCAGGCTGCTCAATTCAGTTTTTACGACGACCTCATACTGCTCTTCGAAGCGCTCACGATCGTCTTCGCCAACGGCATCGGAGAATTTTCGATGGAGTAGAGCCGGCCAGAACATACTTTTCAGTGCCGGGTTGGCGTCAAACAGAATGCCGTCGGCATCGAGCAGACCCATGCCGATCGGCGCATTCTCAAACGCATTCAAGAAGCGCGTTTCAACCTCGGTGCGCGCATCAATTTCCTTAGATAAGCGTTTGTTACTGTGCTCAAGTTCCTGCCGGGCTTTCTCGATCGATTCTGTGCGCTCCTCAACCTGCGCGCGAAGCGTGTCGTTCAACCACTCTATTTTTCTTGTTCGATAAGCCATGAAGGCGCGCAATATCATAATGCTGGCCACTAACACAGCGAAGATGAACCACGCTCTTTGCCAGAAGAAAGGCAATACAGTGAAGTGATGAACGGCGACGTCGCCACTCCAGTCGCCGCCGGGATATCGAGCGCGCACGACAAATTCATACGAGCCTGGCGGGATCCGCGGATAGCTGACGGTTCGGCTGGTTGTCGGCGATCCCCAATCGCTATCCACGCCGTCGAGCTTGTAGCTGTACTGCATGCCGCGCGGACTGAGCAGAGAAATCGCGGCAAATTCGACACGCACACCGAGCTCCTTCGGCTCGATTTCTTCCGCGTCCAGTATTGGCAGGCCGCTAAGTTGAGTCTCGACACGGACGATCACTGGTCGCGGCTCAAACGCACGCGGCATTGGCTGTGAAATGTCCATGCGTGCGACGCCATCCACAGTACCTATCCACAGCTGACCGCTGGAGTCGACGAAAGTGGCATGCACGTTGGTTTCCAAACCGATAAAACCGGCCTGCTGGTTATAATGAGCGATGCCCGGCACCCCGGGCACGAATTGATACAGGCCCTGTTCGCCGCCCACGACCACTGTGCCGTCATCCAGTGGCTGCACCAGGTAGACCGTTTGGTCCGCCAACGGAGTCACTTCTCCGTAGTCGGTGAATCGATTGTCCTCGAAGCGGTAAAGACCACCCTCTTCTGTGACTACCCAGGCCGCATTCGGGCCGGTCAGGCTGATGTGATTGAAAAGCCGTTTGGGCAAGCCTTTTTTCGGGTCCAGGATGACCTCTTCATAACCACCCTCGGCCGCCGGTGTCAGGCGAACAAACTCGTAGGCACTGTCTCCGTCATTGACTTCGCCACCAATTATCTTCTGGTCGAAGCCACCGTCGCCGTCGGGAATCAGCTGCACCAGGCCGATCTCATCCGCGCCATACCAAATGCTGCCGTCGTCAGAAATGTCTAACGAGTAGACAGACGTGTTGTCCGGCGTAGAAAATTTTGTGAGCCGTTTCTCTTCGGGTTGGTACCTGGAAACACCGCTACCGATCGTCGAGTACCAAACGGCCCCGTCCCCCGCAACGTCAACATCAAGGATACTTGCGCGGCCGGATTCGGCGATATGCGTCGCCCTCATGGCGTCGACATCAACGTGGTAGAGACCGTGTTCGGTAATGCCGATCCAAAGGTCGCCATTTTCGTCGGCAACTACGTCGCGCACGGTGCCGCGTGGAATGCCGGAATTCTTCCCAACGATAACCAGCGATTCATCTTGCCGGCGCATAATAAGTTTCGACTCGGTACCAAACCAAAACCGGCCATGCCGGTCTTCGCTCGTCGCCCATACCGTTTCCGAATCGAATTCGGTACGCAACCGAAAGTGCTGAAAACGATCGCCGAGGAATCGGATCAGTCTGGAACCGCTGGACAGCCAGAGCGAATTCTCGCGGTCCACAAACATCGACGTGACATCGTCGATCCCCGAGTACTTGCGAATTTTGGCGCCGATCTCTCCTGATCCCGCGTCCCGAGTGTCGAAATTGAATAACTCGTTTCTCGTTGCCAGCCAGACCAGGCCGCCACGGTCGGTAACAATGCTCACGATCGGGCTTTCGGACTCGATTCTGACCTTTGGCACCAGCGCACGATCTCGCCAGATACCTACTTGCCCCGCCAGATCGGCCACCCAGAGCGTGCCCGTTGAGTCAGCGTGAATCTTGCGGACCGATTCGGCGAGCAATTCAAGTGTCGGCTCTGCGTCGACGTTCAACCGATAGAGGCCGCTTGTTGATTCGACCCAAACGTCGTTGCCGTGGACAGAGATATCCGTAATGCCTGTGGTTTCGTCGCCAACCAGGTATTTGACGCTGTATTCACCGCCGTCGCCTGTGATCTCGACAATGCCAACGTCTTCGATGACCGCGAGCCTGCGATCCGCGACTATTTCAATATCGAGGACTGGTTTGACCATGCCGTCCAGAGGTTCGATGCTTTGAACTACTCGTGCGCCGTGAATCGCCGTAATGCCGCCACGTGCGTCGCCGACCCAGACCGAGTTCTTCGCACTTACATGAAGAGCCGTTAACGAATTGTGAGGCAGGCCGTCAGCGATTGTGTACTGGTCGAAGACTTTGCCATCGTAGCGATTCAGGCCACGCGCGGTCGTGAACCAGAGGTAGCCGGCCTGATCCTGCTCGATATCGACAACGTTGGATTGCGTCAGGCCATCAAGGACCGTGTAGAACCGGAATGGTGCTTCCGCCGTACCGCTGGACGCCAATACGGGCGTCGCCAACAGGGACGTCAGCGCTGTCAGGGCAATCATACGAAAGACGATCTGCAGCTTCACTCAGGGTTCTCACTGGAATCAATAGCTTACTAGGGGCTTAATCGGCTGTTTTTCGCTTTTCTTGAGCCCAACCATCGGTTTTTCTCGTCCAGCCCGATCTAAAGTCCGAGGGCATGCCGCCGATAGCCTGGTAATCCTTCATTTGAGCCCGCCCCATGCAAGAGCCACTGCCGCCAATCGACGAAACAGCCCGCTTGATGAGCCTGCATTCTTTGCGCATCATGGATACACCCTCGGAGGAGCGCTATGACAGGCTCACACGCATGGCGAAGCGCTTGTTTGGCGTGCAAATTGCCCTGGTCAGCCTGGTCGACTCCGACCGGCAGTGGTTTAAGTCCAAACAGGGCCTTGATGCCTGCGAGACCTCGCGTGCGATCTCTTTCTGCGGTCACGCCATCCTGAATTCAGAGGTTTTCGTGGTTAACGACGCCGCCGCCGACGTTCGCTTCGCGGACAACCCCCTGGTTACTGGCGCCCCGTTTATACGCTTCTACGCCGGTTGCCCGATCCGGAATCCCGAGGGATTCAACATTGGTACCTTGTGCATCATTGACCCGGAACCGCGCGAGATGAGCGAAGACGACATTGATGCGCTCAGAGACATGGCGGAGATGGTCGAGGACGAGATCAAGGTATCTTCCCAGGTCACCGTGGACGATTTGACACAGGTCGCTAACCGCCGTGGATTTCACCTCATTGCCGATCATCTGTTGTCACTCTGCCGACGCACAGGCACGAACGCCGAGATTGCGTTCTTTGACCTCGATGGCTTCAAGGCGATAAATGACACTTTCGGCCACGCCGCCGGTGATGATCTGCTCAAGCATTTTGCAAAGTTGCTAGTGAAGTGTTTTCGCACCGCCGACGCCATCGGCCGCCTGGGCGGCGATGAGTTTGTCGTTCTTCTCAGTAACTCCCAGGGCGGTGCGCGAACGGCCCTTGACCGGCTGCAGGAAATGGCCGACCGGACTGACTGCCAAATCAGGGAAAAACTCGCGTGGAGCGTTGGCACGATCGCGTTCGACCCTGACCGCCACACGACAATAGAGAGCCTGTTGGCCGAAGCCGACTCGAACATGTACGATAACAAGGTAAAGAGACGCGCAGCCGCCGGCTAGCGAAGCAACCTGGGGCGCACATTACCGTTGTTTGAAAATGGGCAAATCGCGGCGCCCGCCATCATGGCGCTCACGATCGGAATTAGCCTTCTCGGGCTATTTCGACTGCCGACGATTATCGACAAATGCCTGTTCCGACCGTATTTTTTCCTGCGCAGCAAGCAGTATGACACGATGATCCTGAGTGGCTTCGTGCATGCCGATGTCGGCCACCTGCTGTTCAATATGTTCACGTTCTATTTCTTTGCGTTTCCGCTGGAGAGATTCATGGGAACGCTACCGTTCCTGGTCCTTTACTTCGCAGGCCTCGTCGCGAGCCACGCCTGCACCTATTTCAAGCACAGGAATAATGCCGGCTACGCATCACTGGGCGCATCCGGCGCAATCTCCGCGGTTTTGTTTGCCTACATCGTCTACTTCCCGATGACCACGCTGATGATCATCCCCATTCCGATTCCGATCCCCGCCGTATTGTTTGCGGTCGGCTACGTTGGCTACTCGTACTGGGCATCAACACAGTCTCGCGGGCGCATTAACCACGATGCGCACCTTTGTGGCGCACTGAGCGGTCTCGGGTTCGTGGCGGCGATCGACCCCTCTGCCTTCGTCGAACTGCTAAGAACAATTGGGGCGTTCCTCGGTTAGCGCCATCGGGGACATTCCGGAACCATCGGGGACATTCCTGATTTAGCCATCTGG
>Ga0316201_10001962_pt1 | contig 14351 bp, 11 predicted proteins | sample CS6wburrow_MG_FD_204516 | JGI IMG/M metagenome (GOLD analysis project Ga0316201, IMG submission 204516) | Coastal sediment microbial communities from Delaware Bay, Delaware, United States - CS-6 worm burrow | ecosystem: Environmental > Aquatic > Marine > Coastal > Sediment | place: USA... | reverse complement strand
CACGGCACCTATGCCAGCCTGGCGCTGCAGGGCATCACCGGCGTTGCCGTCGTCAACCTGGCCAGCGATCCGGGCGACCATGCTCCACTCGAGAAACCGGCGGATGAACCCTATCCGATCATACCTGTCCGGATCGTCGGTTTTTCCGCGCTGATGGCCAGCGCACCCGAGATCATGGGTAAGCTCGACATCCTGTTGACCAAGGCAGGCGAAATCCTTGGCGAGGAAAACCAGGCTACCGTTGCCGGCACGCTGAAAAACATCGAAGACCTGACGGGTTCCCTGGCAGCAGAGCGAGAGACAATTTCCGAAATACCCGGCAATCTCAATGCAACCATCAAGGAGATCCGGTCCACAGTCCTGGATCTTCAGAAAATGGTCGGCCAGTTGCGGCCGGGCATAAACACAACCGTCGAGAACATCAATCAGAGCAGCGAGCACCTGGCCAGCCTGACATCGCGGGTGGATGACCTGCTGCGCGACCACCAGGACGACATGAGTCACTTCATGCAAGCGGGGCTGGCCGAGGCGCCGGCACTCATGATGGAAACACGGTCAGCATTGAGAGACCTGGAAAAACTGGTCATGGAGCTGCAGGACGACCCCTCCCAGCTCATCTACCGCCCGGCCGATAACACTGTCGAGATTGAGCCCTGATATGAAAACCAGAAACCATTTGAAAATTTTGATTCCATCCCTGTTGCTGCTTGCGGGCTGCAGCGGAGTGATGAGCAGCGCCCAGCCGGCGAAGCAGTATTACATGCTGATGCCCTTGTCAGGATCCGCGGTGGACAGCACCGGTGAACCGCTCCACGGTCTCGTTATGACGGTTACCGCCGTGCCGGGACTCGATACCGACAGGATCCAGGCGCTGGGCAGCGAGGCGCAACTGGTCCGCTACGCAAACGCCCGGTGGCCGGATCATTTGCCCGAAGTGCTGACCTCGGTCATGCAGCGTTCAATGCAATCTGCCGGACGCTTTTCGGAAGTAAAAGTGGCATCACGCCCGGGTCCGGAGGACTGGTTTTTGCAATTGGAACTGCAGAAATTCTACGGGCTGCGGAGTGTGGGCGAAAACACGACACAGGTCATTGTCCAGATAGCCGGTATCATCGAATGCAGCGACCGGCGTACCACGTTCACGGTCGAAGATTCGGTGCCGGTGAGTTCGGAACGCCTTTCCGCCGTGGTCTCCGCGCATCAACAGGGTCTGGACGGTGCTACCCGAAAAATACTCGATCAAATCGGAGAAAACTGCTGATGAAACTTCGCTTGATATCCACACTGTCGATGGCGCTGGTGTTGAGCGCCTGTGCAACACTGAGCCCGGATTACGAGGAACCCACGGTCACGCTGAGCTCCTTCAAGGCCCTGCCGTCGGAGGGTATGATTCCGGCATTTGAAATAGGCCTGAGGATCATCAACGCCAACGCCCATCCGCTGAACCTGGATGGTATCGTCTACACCATATCCCTGGACGGCTATGAACTGGTCAAGGGGGTCGGCAAGGATTTTCCGGTCATTGAGAGTTACAGCGAGGCGACAGTCCAGCTAACCGCGGCTGCAAACCTGCTTACCGGCATCCGCTTCGTCACCAATACGATGCAGCAACAAAAAGAGTCTTTTGAATATGAGTTCAAAGCCAAGCTCGATCTCGGCGGTCTTTACCCGTCCATCCGGGTAAAGGAAAAAGGCGACATCAATCTCGGCGGCAGCAACAGACCGTCGCAGTAAAGGCCTGGCGCAGGTCAGTTTTGCTGAGCCGGCGAAAAAGCCAATAGCTCTTCACCACCGCTGACCTGTTCGCCTTCTACAAAATAGAATTCGGTGACGCTCCCTTTCCCCGGAGCCCGGATCGTGTGCTCCATTTTCATTGCTTCCATGATCAGCAAAGGCTGATCTTTTTCCACCTCAACGCCGGTTTCGGTGAGCAGCTTGACGATGACGCCATGCATGGGTGCGGCGAATTCATCGCGGGTCGAACTCCCTTCATCCTCGCCCAGGTCTGGTTGTGCCAGTGCAAACTGCATCGCGCCCTTTTGGCTGAACAGCGTGAAAATTCCGTCATGCGGGACAACCACTACGCGCTGACGGTAACCGTCTATGTCCGCATACAGTTCGTTACCGTTGAGTTCGCCCGCCGCGATCACGGATTTCTCGCCGACGGAAATCCGGAAACGCCGCCGGTCACCGCTGCCGATTTCCACCACGGGCACATCATGAGGTTTGCCGTTAACGATGATGGCGCCGGTATGTATTGCCGGCTGATTCAGCCGCCAGGCACTGGATGAACCCCAGGGCGAAAACGGGTCGGCACCGCCGCCTCGTTCCCGGGTCGTCCGCTCCATTCGCAGCAACAGGTAGAGTGATGCCAGCGGCAAATCCTGCACACGGTCTGAAGCAGTATCATGAAACAACAGGTCATGGTGGTTCTCGATGAAGTGCGTATCCAACTCTGCGTTTCTGAACGGCCGGCAAGTCGCCAGGTTGTAGAGAAAGGAAATATTGGTGCACAAACCGCTGACGCGGTATTCGGACAGGGCTTTCGACAGCCGGCCCAGCGCCCGCTCGCGGTTTTCATCCCACACCACGAGCTTGGCGATCATGGGATCGTAGTACACGCTGACCTCGTCGCCCTGCAGAACGCCCGTATCCACACGCACATGGCGGTTTTCAGCAGGAGGCTGCAGATAGGCAAGCACACCGGTAGCAGGCAGAAAGTCGCGGTCGGGATCCTCGGCATAGATGCGCGCTTCAAAGGCGTGCCCGTTGATCTCGAGTTCATCCTGCTTCAGCGGCAGGTTCTCACCGGCTGCGACACGCAACTGCCAGGCAACCAGATCCTGACCGGTGATCATTTCCGTGACCGGGTGCTCAACCTGCAGGCGAGTATTCATTTCCATGAAGTAGAAAGACCCGTTCGTATCGAGGAGAAACTCCACGGTGCCAGCGCCCTCGTAGTCTATTGCCCTGGCCGCCCGGACAGCCGCCTCGCCCATCCGTTGCCGCAGTTCAGGGGTCATACCCGGCGCTGGCGCTTCCTCGATGATCTTTTGGTGGCGCCGCTGGACCGAGCAATCGCGCTCAAACAGGTGAACTGCCTGACCGTGCCGGTCACAAAAAACCTGCAGTTCCACGTGCCGGGGCCGCATCAGGTACTTTTCCACGAGCATGTCGTCGTTGCCGAAACTGGATGCGGCTTCTCGCCTGGCGGCCGCCAGGGCTTGCGAAAATTCGGCAGGACGGTCCACGAGACGCATCCCTTTACCGCCGCCCCCGGCCACCGCTTTCAACAGCACCGGATATCCGATTTCGTCCGCAGCAGCCGCCAGTCGCTGGTCAGACTGGTCGGCTTGGTGATAGCCGGGAACCAGCGGGACACCGGCTTTTTCCATGATGGCTTTGGCGGCTGACTTGGAACCCATCGCCTCGATGGCGTCAGGTCCCGGGCCGATGAACTCGATGCCTTCCTGCCGGCATTGCCGGGCGAAATCTGCGTTTTCAGACAGGAATCCGTAACCGGGATGCACCGCTTCAGCGCCCGTTTCCCGGCAGGCTTCGATGATGCGCTCACTGCGTAAGTATGACTCACGAGGCTGAGCCGGGCCTATATGCACGGCCTCATCGGCCATCGCAACGTGCAGTGCGTCGCGGTCGGCATCCGAATAAACCGCGACGGTCGCGACCCCCATGCGGCGCGCCGTCCGAATGATGCGGCAGGCAATTTCGCCGCGGTTGGCAACCAGTATCTTTGCAAACATCGGCATCTCCTCTACATGCGGAATACGCCGAAGCGCGTTTCCCCAATCGGTTGATTAAGCGATGCGGAAATCGAGAGCCCGAGAACCTGCCGGGTCTGAGCCGGATCAATGACGCCGTCGTCCCACAATCGTGCGGAAGCATAGTAGGGGTGCCCCTGCTCTTCATAGCGATCCAGTATGGGCTGCCTGAATTCAGCTTCTTCCTGTTTGGACCAGGCTTCACCGGCGCGCTCTTTCTGGTCGCGCTTCACCTGTGCCAGGACGCCGGCCGCCTGTTCACCCCCCATGACCGAGATTCGCGAATTGGGCCAGGTGAACAAGAATCGCGGCTCATAGGCACGCCCGCACATTCCGTAATTGCCGGCGCCGTACGAATTCCCGATGATCACGGTAAACTTGGGAACCTGTACGCTGGAAACTGCGGTCACCATTTTGGCGCCGTGCTTGGCGATACCCTCCGATTCATACTGCCTGCCTACCATGAACCCGGTTATATTCTGCAGAAATACCAGCGGAATTTTGCGCTGTCCACACAGTTCAATGAAGTGTGCGCCCTTCTGGGCTGATTCACCGAACAGGATACCGTTATTGGCCACGATCCCCACCGGATACCCGAAGATACGAGCGAATCCGCAGACCAGCGTCGTGCCGAAACGGGACTTGAACTCGTCGAAAACCGATCCGTCCACGATGCGCGCAATAATTTCGCGCACATCAAACGGCTGCCGCGCATCTTTCGGAACGATCCCGTAGATTTCCTCCGGGTCATACAATGGCTCTTCCACCGTGCTGACATCCAGAGTCACGGGCTTCACCCGGTTCAGGCGGCTGACCGCGCGGCGCGCCAGTTTCAGAGCATGATGATCATTTCGTGCGAAATGGTCCGCCACGCCCGATTTCCGCGTGTGCACATCGGCGCCGCCAAGCTCCTCTGCCGTCACGACTTCGCCTGTCGCAGCCCGGACCAGCGGCGGGCCGGCCAGGAAAATCGTGCCCTGCTCCCTGACGATGATTGATTCGTCCGCCATTGCGGGCACGTAGGCACCGCCCGCTGTGCAGGATCCCATGACGACGGCGATCTGGGGTATGTTCCTGGCGGACATGTTGGCCTGGTTGAAGAATATTCGCCCGAAGTGCTCCCGGTCGGGGAACACTTCATCCTGCAAAGGCAGGAAGGCGCCGCCAGAATCGACCAGGTAGATGCAGGGCAGGTTGTTCTGTTCCGCGATCACCTGGGCGCGCAGGTGCTTTTTAACCGTCAACGGATAATACGTACCGCCTTTGACCGTGGCGTCGTTCGCAACGATCATGCATTCCTGACCCGCAACCCGCCCGATGCCGGTTATGATGCCGGCGGCCGCCACGGGTTCACCGTAGACGCCGTGAGCCGCCAGCTGGGACAGTTCCAGGAACGCAGAGCCTGGATCCAGCAACGCATCGATCCGGTCGCGCACCAGCAACTTACCGCGTGACTCGTGTCGCTGCTGGTACTTCTCCCCACCGCCCACGCGGACTTCGGCGACCTTTTCCTGCAGATCCGCTACCAGCGTCTGCATCCAGGCTACGTTGGTCAGGAATTCCTCCGACCGGCTGTTTACACGGCTTTCAATTCTGTTCATCGTGGGCCTCCTGCCGTGCAGGCATCATTGCGGCGCGGTTTCGGCGAACAACTCGCGGCCAATCAGCATGCGCCTGATTTCATTGGTTCCTGCGCCGATCTCGTAAAGCTTGGCATCCCGCAACAGGCGTCCGGCCGGATAGTCATTGATATAACCGTTGCCGCCGAGACACTGGATGGCCTCGAGCGCCATCTGGGTCGCTCTTTCCGACGTGAACAGGATCACCCCGGCAGCGTCCTTGCGTTTCTCCATCCCCCGGTCGCAGTTCGTGGCAACGGCATACAGGTATGCGCGCGAAGCGCTGAGTGTCGTGTACATATCCGCGATTTTTCCCTGCATGAGCTGAAATTCGCCAATCCTCCGGCCAAACTGCTTGCGCTCATGCAGGTACGGTTCGACGATGTCGAGGCAGTTTTGCATGATGCCTACGGGACCCGCGGCCAGGACGGTTCGTTCGAAATCGAGACCGGACATCAGGACCTTGACACCTTCGTTGAGCCGCCCCAGGATGTTGGCCGCCGGCACCCGGCAATCCTCGAACACGAGCTCACAGGTATTGGACCCGCGCATGCCCAGTTTGTCGAGCTTCTCACCCCGCGTGAATCCCGGCGTATCACGCTCCACGATAAACGCCGTGATTCCGCTCGGGCCGGCGCTTACTTCTGTCTTGGCATAGATGACGTACACACTCGCTTCGGGGCCGTTGGTGATCCACATTTTGCTGCCGTTGAGCACATAAGAGTCCCCGTCCGGATCGGCGCGCAGACCCAGGCTGACGACGTCAGAACCCGAGTTGTGCTCGGACATCGCAAGGGCACCGACGTGCTCACCGCTGCAAAGCTTTGGCAGATAATGCTGCTTCTGTGCTGCGCTGCCGTTCTTGCGAATCTGGTTCACGCACAGATTGGAGTGAGCGCCGTAGGAAAGCCCGACAGAGCCGGAGGCGCGGCTGATTTCTTCCATCGCCACACAGTGCGCAAGGTAACCCATACCGGTGCCCCCGTATTCTTCCTCCACCGTGATGCCCAGCAAGCCCAGGTCACCCAATTTTGGCCATAAGTCCTCTGGAAAAAGATTGTTCCGGTCGATCTCCGCCGCCCGGGGCGCAATTTCTGAACGGGCGAACTGGTAGACCGCCTCGCGCAACATTTCAATATCTTCGCCCAGGTCGAAATCCAGGGATGGAAAATGCGTGTTCATACCGTGTTCTCTCCATTCAGGCGTTCTTCCAGCGCCTGCCTGCAACTTTCTTCCGCAACGGCCAACTCTTTCAGCATCGCCCTCAGGTCGTCTTGCTGGCGCTTTAATTCTGCTCTCTTTTCCCTGATCTTTCCCATCAGGGTCTCCAATTGCCGGCGATTGTTTCCCGGCGTGCCGTACATCAGGATGATGTCGGCGCTTTCGTCCAGGCTCAATCCCAGCCGCTTGCCCCGCAGGATCAGTCGTAACTTGGTGCGGTCGGACGGACTGTAGATTCGCCGGGTGCCGCTGCGCTCCGGGTTCAACAATCCTTTTTCCTCGTAAAAACGGATGGTCCGCGTGGTCACGTCGAATTCACGGGCGAGGTCACTGATGCTGTAACTGCTTTTCATTCGGCCATACCCAAAAATGTGCTGTGAAGTATATATTACGTTAACGTAAACGTAAACTACTTCCTGGCCGTTTTCACCTTTGGCTTGTTCGCTGAATGTTTAGCTCAACGGATTGCCGCCAGGCACCGTTGCGCCCTTGCCTCGATCGCGTCCCAGTTGCTGGTTTCGATATCGTCGGGAACAAAGAGCGGCGCGACAAACCCGACTCCGAACACACCGGCGGCGAGCCACTCATGCGCGTTGCGCTCATCAACACCATTGGTTGGAACGACCTTCAAGTAGGGCATTGGGCCGAGCACCGACCGGACCCACGCGGGCCCGCCTGCCGGGGCCGGGAACAATTTGCACAACGGGGCCCCGGCGCGATGAGCGCGCAGCATTTCCGTGGGCGTGTGCGTCCCCGGCATACTGGCCACGCCCAGCTGAGCAGCAGCCGATATGACGATTTCATCAACGACTGGCGAAACCAGGAAACGGGCACCGGCTTCGACGGACTGCTGTGCCTGGAATTCGTCCATGACCGTTCCGGTTCCGACCACCAGGCCCTCCCGCCGTGAAAAGTCGCGCACCAGGTCGTACACACCGGGAATAGTCAACGTGAATTCAATGATGTTGAAACCGCCGCGGATGGCGGCCTCCATGGCTTGCGCTGCCTTTTCCGTGTCGCCGCAGCGTAGAATAGCGGTCGCTTTCTCCCGGCCGAGAAACTCGACGAAAGTTTTTGGCGTCACTGTTTTTCTCCATCGGCTGTCTGCAGAATTTTCCGCGCCTGCAGCAGGTGTGGCAGATCCAGCATCGTGCCGTCCAGCGCCAGCGTTCCGGCTCCCGGGTTGGCTTCGAATAAGGCCACGATGCGCTGCGCGCGTTCCACTTCCTCATCGCTCGGCGTAAACGCCCGGTTGATGACCTCGACTTGCCCCGGGTGAATCGCCAGCTTGCCGCTGAACCCGTCCCGTCGCGCCCTGGCGCAGGATTTCTCGAGACCCTCCAGGTCACGAAAATCGGCGTGAATCGTATCGATGGCCGCCACGCCGGCCGCGTGGGCGGCGAACAGGCAAAGGCTTCGAACCCACTGAAAAGGGGCGGTCCAGTCACCGTCCTCGCGGCGGTTGGTAATCGCGCCAACGGCGGCTCCGAGATCCTCGGCACCCCAGGTCAGCCCGGCCAGGCGCGCGCCGCATTGCCGGTAATCGCCCAGTGAGAACAGGGCCTCGGGCACTTCCGTGGCAACCGGTAGTATTCGAATGGAACCCACCTTCATTTCATACTCGGCTTCATAGGTGCCAATCCGCCGACCCAGCAAATCCAGGTCCTGGGGTGAGCGGGCTTTTGGCAGCAGAATGCCGTCCGGCCCCTTCGGAATGACGGCGGAAAGATCCGCTCCCGCCTCTGCATGATCCAGCGGGTTGATTCGCACCCAGACCTGCTGCTCGTTGCCTTCCGGTCTCGTGGACAGGAATTCCGCCGCGAGCGCACGTGCCGCTGACTTGTTTGACGAGGCGACCGAATCTTCAAGATCAAGAATCAAGACGTCAGCCGGAATGCCCTGGCTCTTGGCCAGTTTCTTGTCGCTATCCGCCGGCACGAACAGCCAGGAACGCATTCTGCTCATGGCCCGGGTTTCCTCAGCATCAAGGCGGAACGCTTGCAGACCCCGACCAGCTTATCGTTCTGGTTGAAGGCCCGGTGTTCGAAAATCACGATGCCGTTATCCGGCCGGGAACGGCTCTCACGAAGTTCCAACACTTCCGTTTCAATGCGAACCGTATCGCCGTGAAACAGCGGGTGCGGAAAGCGAACTTCGTCCCATCCCAGATTTGCCACCGTTGTGCCCAGGGTCGTTTCGTTGACCGAAATCCCGACCATCAGGCTCAGCGTCAGGCAGCTGTTGACGACCCGCTGGCCAAACTCTGTCTCAGTCCGGCAGTACTCTTCATCGAGGTGCAAACGGGCCGGATTATGCGTCATCGTGCTGAATATGACGTTGTCCGATTCCGTAATCGTTCGCCGGATGGAATGGTCAAAAACCTGCCCCACCCGAAATTCTTCAAAGTACAGCCCCGCCATCGAAACCTCCGAAGATCATAGGATTGGTCGAGCGATTCAGCTTACACCAACCCAGTTAGCTGCGGAACCGTTCCGGGCGGTGCTCCACCAGGGCCGGCATCGCTTAACGCAATGCCCAGCCGCACACCTGGTGAAAGTTGGATAGCGCCTATGAATTGAGGCGCTTTTCAACCACACCGATGGTCGCCACTGTGTTCGAATTCTGCCGCCCGCGCTTACTGCGGTTCCTCGGCGGGTTCGCCCGGTATCCAGGCGCCTTGTCTACCCGGTGTTCTGAATACCCAGCGCGATACCCTTGACAGTCGCTTTCAACGCCTCGAGCAGCTGATCGTCTTCCCGTCCACCCCGGCGCCAGCGACCGAGCATATCGATTTGCAGCAGGTGCAGCGGGTCGACGTACGGATTCCGGAGACGGATATTGCGCTGCAACACCGGCTGATCATCCAGCAAAGTGTCCAGTTGCTTAAGCTCAAGGATTCGCCGTTCAGCCAGGTCGAATTCATCACGGATTTCGGTGAAAAAACGCGCGCCGTCAGGCCCGGCCAGTTCGGAATAACGCGCCCCGATACCCAGCTCGGATTTACCCAGGACCATTTCAACGTCATTGATCATGCCCTGGAAAAAAACCTGGCGATCCAGCAAACCACGCAAATTTTCAATTCCAAACCGGTCTATGGCCTGGTCCAGCGCGCTGCCAAAACCGAATACGCCCGGAAAGCCAACGCGGATCTGCGCCCAGGAAAAAACCCACGGAATGGCCCGAAGATTTTCGATACCCTCCCCGGACCGCCGTGATGCCGGTCTTGAACCGATATTGAGCCGCTCAATCAGATCGAGCGGTGTCGTGGCTCGGAAATACGTCGGAAAACCGGGGTCTGCGTAGACCATGGAACGAAATCGCTTGCGCGATACCTGCGCCATGAAATCGATGATTTGACCTTCGTCCGGATTCAACCCCCTCGACGCTTTGCCCTGTTGGTGCGCCAGGGTAGCTCCGGTAACCAGTTCCAGGTTCCTCAGGGCCAGGAAGCGAACCCCGTACTTCTGGTTGATCACTTCACCCTGCTCGGTCACCCGCAGAAAACCGTTAACGGTCCCGGGAGGCGCCCCGAGAATACCGTTCACCAGATTGCCTCCGCCACGGCTGACGGTCCCGCCGCGGCCGTGGAAGAAAACGATGTTCACGTCGCGATCCCGGCCTATTTCGACCAGCCGCCGTTGTGCTTCGTGCAGTGCCCAGCGCGAAGCCACAATTCCGCTGTCCTTGCTGCTGTCGGAATAACCCACCATCACAGCTTGCCGGTTCTCCAGGCCTTTGAGGTGTTGGCGGTACCCCTCCAGTGACAACAGGCTGCTGATGATCGCAGGGCCCGCCTCCAGATCGTCAACCGTTTCGAGCAAGGGGGCAATGTCGAGCTTGGCGGACGCTCCGGTGTGCGGGTTGGCCATTTCCGAAAGCGCCTGGGCCGTCAAGACATCATCCGCGCCCTGGGTCATGCTGATGATGAACAGCCCGATGGCGGCACTGCCGTACTGGCTCCGGGCGAAGGAAATCGCTCGGAATACGGCCAGCGTGTCCGCGGCCTTGTCGCTGATTTCAGCGACGTCCGTTTGTAGGGGCAGACTACCGGTTTCCAGCAGATGCGCCAGAGTTGCGGCCCGGTTTTCCGGTGTACGCTCCTCCCAGTCAGAGCAACCCAGCAATTCTCCCATGACCCGGCGGTGCAACAGGGCGTCCTGGCGAACGTCCAGCGTCACCAGGTGAAATCCGAAAGTGCGAATCCGGCGCAGCAGGCGCTCGATGCCAAACAGACCGGCGTGTTTTCCCTTGTTGGCTTGCAGGCTGTCGCGAATCAACTCGATATCCGCCAGGAATTCGACAGTCGTCGAATAACCCTGCTCACCCTCGTCCAGAGTCGCCTGGAGGCGCTTTGCGACCAGCCTCAACAGGCAGCGATAGGGCATGTCGCGGTGGCGTTCCGGGATCGCCCGGTCAACCTCCGGCATCATTTCGCGGTACCGCCGCAAACGCTGCATGACGGGTTCCGAAATACCGATTTCCGTGAGGGACTGGCTCAGGTACCGGGCGAGTCGGCTTATTTCCGGAAGATAACGCCTGATCACGACTGCCCGCTGCGTGGCCAGCGTCTCCAGGATCGTCGCCGCCGTCACGTTCGGATTGCCGTCCATGTCACCGCCGACCCAGGATCCGAAACGCAAGATGATGTTTCGCAGCATGTCTGGTGGACTCGGGCCAAAGTGCTCGCGGTAAGCGTCTTCTGCGGCTTCGTAAAAAACCGGCACGACGCGATACAGGATATCGGTGATGTAAAACAGGATATTGTCCAGTTCATCCGCCACCGTCGGCCGGGCATGCGGAACCAGCCGGGTCTGCCATGACGAAGTGATGGCGGCCCGGATTCTCTGCAGCGCCAGTTGTTCCTCACCGGGTGTCAACTCGGGGTTCAGGCGTTCGACCAGGCGCAGCACGATATCGTACTCCTTTTCCTGGATGGTCCGGCGCGTAGCCTCAGTCGGATGCGCTGTGAATACCGGCTGTATCCGCAGCTCCGAAATCGCCGCAGCCAGAGCGGCAGCATCTGCTCCGTCGGCTTTGAGTTCTCCCAGAACCGCTTCCAGGCTGCCGCGCTGGGCTGAAGCACCGGCCCGCTGGTAGGCGCGGCGGCGCCGGATGCGATGTACTTTTTCGGCCAGGTTAACCGCCCTCAAGTAAGAGGTGAACGCCTGGATGACGAGCATCGCCTCGCCGGGCCCAATGCCGGCCAGCACCGCATCCAGCCCCTCTGCCTGATCGCCCTCTCGCTGCCGGATGGCGGCTTTGCGCACAGCCTCCACCTGGTCGAGCAACTTATTGCCGTGCTGGTCGACCAGCACTTCGCCCACCAGTGAACCCAGCAGACTGACGTCCGCCCGTAACGGCAGATCTTTTTCCGGGACCTTTATTTTCCGTATGGACGTCATCTAGATAACACGCACATGCATGACCCCCTCGACGCTGACGATCGCGTCGATGATTGCAGCTACCGGCCGGATTTCCACGTCGATGATGTTGTAGGCCATGTTGCCCAGGCTTTTGTTCACCATGTCGATGACGTTGATGTCGTGATCCGCGAGGATGGACAGCACGTTACCCAGCACCCGGGGAACGTTCTCATTCGCGAAAGTAATCCGGTAGCCGCCGTTACGCCCCATGCGCGTGCGGGGATAGTTGACCGAATTAAAAATGTTGCCGTTTTCAAGAAAGTCCATCAACTGCTCTGCGGCCATCACCGAGCAGTTTTCCTCGGCCTCGGCAGTGCTGGCTCCAAGATGCGGAAACAGCAGGCAATCAGGACGGCCCAGCAGTTCCGGCAGGGGGAAATCGGTAATGTAACCTCCCAACCTGCCTTCATCCAGCGCTGCGATCACCGCGACGGCATCAACGATTTCCTCGCGCGCAAAGTTGAGCAGCCTGGCACCCGGTTTGAAACGCAACAACGCCGTGCTGCTGATCAGGTGCCGGGTCTGTTCGATCGAGGGCACGTGCAAGGTCACGAAATCGGAGACTTTAAGCAGCGCCTCCAGGCTCTCCATTTTCTCAACCTGGCTGGAGAGGCGCCATGCTGCCTCGACCGACAGGGCGGGATCGTAACCCGCAACATGCATGCCCATTTCCAGCGCCATGTTGGCAACCATCGACCCGATGGCGCCCAGGCCGACGACCCCCAGTGTCTTACCGGCTATTTCGCTGCCGCCAAACTGCTTTTTCTCTCGCTCCAACTGCTTGGCCATTTGCTCCGGATCACCGATGTCGGTGAGTTCCTGGACGCGGTTCATTCCGTCCAGTATTCGCCGCGAACCCAGCAACAACGCTGCCGCGACCATCTCCTTTACCGCGTTGGCATTGGCGCCGGGCGTATTGAATACCACGATCCCGCGGCGGGTGTATTCCTCCACCGGGATATTGTTCACGCCCGCGCCCGCACGGGCGACGGCCAGCAGTGAATCCGACACTGGCTCCTCATGCAGTTTCTGGCTTCGCAGAATAAAGGCATCCGGATCTGCGACTTCAGGACCGACTTCATAACTGTCCATGGGGAACCGACTGAGACCGACGTCGGATATCTGGTTGTAGGTGCGTATTTTGTACATCAGGATTCTAATCTCCCTTGACTTGTCTGTAAGCCCATTCCAGCCAGGGCATCAACTTCCTGACGTCACTTTCTTCTATTGTTGCGCCGCACCAGATTCTCAATCCGGCGGGGGCATCCCGGTAGGCGCCGATGTCATGAGCAACACCCTCGGCATCGAGCAGGGAAACCATGGCCCGGACCCGCTCCGGTTCCAGGTCAACGGTCAGGCAAACGCTGGTGCTGGACCGCTGTGAAGGGTCACGGGCCAGGAAGTGAAGCCAGTCGTTGGCCGCAACGAAGTCCTCGATGACGGCCAGGTTATGCTCAGAGCGGCGGATCGCGGCAGACACTCCGCCGAGTTCACGCACCCACCCCAGCGCATCCAGGTAGTCGGCCACGCACAACATGGAGGGCGTGTTGATCGTCGCGCCCCTGAAAATGCCTTCAATCAGTTTTCCGCCCTTGGTCAACCGGAAAATCTTGGGCAGCGGCCATGGCGGCACCCAGGTTTCCAGCCTGTCCACCGCGCGCGGGCTCAAAATCAGCACGCCGTGGGCGCCTTCACCGCCGAGCACTTTCTGCCAGCTATAAGTCACCACGTCGAGCTTTTCCCACGGCAATTCCATGGCGAACACCGCCGAGGTGGCATCGCAAATGGTCAAACCCTGCCGGCCCGGTGCAATCCAGTCCGCGTGCGGAACCTTGACGCCTGAAGTAGTGCCGTTCCAGGTAAAAACGATATCGTGTGACGGGTCGGCGGCAGACAGGTCCGGCAACTCACCGTAGTCCGCCGTGAAGGTGCGGACATTGTTCAGCTTCAACTGTTGCGTTATATCCGCAAGCCAGCCGGCGCCGAACGACTCCCAGGCAAAGACATCGACCGGCCGGGCGCCCAGCAGTGACCACATCGCCATCTCAACGGCTCCCGTGTCCGAAGCGGGCACGATGCCGACGCGGTAACCCTCAGGCAGGCCAAGTAATTCTGCAGTCTCCAGGCAGGCGCGCGCCAGGACGCTTTTGCCCAGAGCCGACCGATGGGAGCGGCCCAGCGCCTCGGTTGGCAGCTTGCTGACGTCGTATCCGGGCCTCTTGCTGCAGGGCCCCGATGAAAAATTGGGATTGGCCGGTCTTTCGACAGGTTTCATGATTTCCTCTCCGGTTTCATTCTCGCGGGGGACA
>Ga0316201_10001961_pt1 | contig 14352 bp, 9 predicted proteins | sample CS6wburrow_MG_FD_204516 | JGI IMG/M metagenome (GOLD analysis project Ga0316201, IMG submission 204516) | Coastal sediment microbial communities from Delaware Bay, Delaware, United States - CS-6 worm burrow | ecosystem: Environmental > Aquatic > Marine > Coastal > Sediment | place: USA: Delaware... | reverse complement strand
TTGGGTGAGGTTTCGTCGGTTTCGGCCCCGGTTAGAAAATCCTTGCCTGCGCCCGTCAGCATGGTGGTATCGAGGTCGAGTCCCGGCCGGTTCAAGCGCCTGAGTTTCTCCAACGCAAGCGCCGAAACCGGCAACTTTACCGTACTGGCGGGGTAGAAGTACTTACTTGGGTTAACGTTGTAAATAAAGGTTTTTTATCCCGGTTGATTGTTGAAGTCCCGGTCAATCTGCGTATACATGATTTGCACGCGATACTTTTCCGGGTTCTGCATGACCGTGCCGAAACGGTCCGGTTGTGAGTTGAGCAGCGACTCGATTGAGCCTTCCCAGGTTGTGGTCCTTTCGCAGGCTGTTGTCATGGCGAGTAGTAACATCATTATGGTTATACGCATTCGATTATTGTCGCACAAAGACTGGCTTTAACAACAAAATGTTCCCTCGCTTTCACGCGCGCCGGGAATTGCACAGGCATTTAATTCATCGGTCGATGACATCTTTGTGCCGGAGAGTGCAGAATAGGCAAATCCGATTCTTTATTGCGAGATTTTGGTATGGCCAACGAATATTTTTTTCCACCCATCGAGCCGTTTGAAAGCGGCGTCTTGAAAGTCAGTGCCCCGCACGAACTGTATTGGGAACAGTGCGGCAACCCCGATGGTGATCCAATCCTGTTTCTGCATGGTGGTCCCGGGGCAGGGTGCTCGGAGCAGGACCGGTGCTTTTTTGATCCTTCGCATTTCCGTGTCGTGTTACTTGATCAACGCGGTAGCGGACGTTCGTTACCCGTAGGTGATCTGACCAATAACACGATGTCCGATACGGCACGGGATGTCGAACAGCTACGTGAACAACTCGGTATTGAGCAGTGGCATGTATTCGGCGGTTCCTATGGTTCAACGATGGCGCTTTATTATGCGCAGGAGTTTCCGCAGCGTTGTAGAAGCCTCGTATTGCGTGGTATCTGGTTATTGCGTGAAGAGGAACTAGACTGGTGGCTGTACGGCATCCGGATGATTCAGCCCGAGTTGTGGCAGCAGTTCGCCGGGTTTATCCCGGAGGAAGAGCAGGGCGATTTGCTGGAAGCCTATTGGAAACGTCTGACCGGTGAAGACCGGGTATTGGCCCTGCAGGCCGCCAAACACTGGGCGACGTATGAAATCTCCTGTTGTACGCTTTTGCCCAACCCGGAATTTGCCAGCCACTTCGACAATCCGGATACGGCCTGGGCCGTTGCGCGCCTGGAAGCGCATTACTTCAGAAATGTGAAACCGGAACCCGATTCGCTGTTGCTCGACCGGGTAAAACGCATTCGCAATATTCCCGCTTTCGCGGTCCATGGCCGTTACGACATTGTGTGTGCGATCAAGAATCTCATTGACCTGGCGGACAGGTGGCCGGAGCTTGATACGGTTGTCTCACCGGATTCGGGTCATTCATCCCATGAACCGGGTATCACAAAGGAACTGGTGGCTGCGACCAACCGTATCGTCAGGACGGGTAGCCCACAAAGGAGATAAGCTGATTTACTTCGGAGCAGGACGATACACCCGGCATTCTCATACCGGGTGCTTTACTGGACCTACCTGGCGATGACTTGCAGCAAATTCTGAAGCGCAATTACCGTTGCTTCAACACCCAGGCGCACAGACTCTTCACCCTTAACCTTGAATAAAGGTGAGTGATGAGATGGAACGGAAGGGCCACCGGCCTCTTCGGCGTCAAAATCGGCCTGTGGTGTGCCACCGACTGCGAAGTAGGTGCTGGCGATATACGGATCGGTCGTGAAATACGGAAAGTCCTCGGCGCCCATACCCTGGCGTTTTGACTCAAAGAAGATATCTTCACCCAGTTCCTTGCTCCACACGGCTCTCAGGCGTTGGGTTAATTCGGGGTCGTTAACCGTTGGAGGCACGCTCTCGTCTGAAACGATCACTTCCGGCAACATATCTTCCGGTAGTCCCGCGACCCTACCCATGTTTTCCGCGATACGTTTGATGCCGGCGAGCAGGACTTCACGGGTCTCGAGATTGTCATTGCGCACGGTCAACTGGAGGTGTGCCTCGTCGGAGATGATGTTGTGCTTGGTGCCTGCATGAAAAGAGCCAACCGTGATCACACCGGCCTCTCTCGGGGCGAGTTCACGGCTGACCACGGTCTGCAGGGCCAGAACGATTTCGGCACCCAGTACAACCGGGTCAATACCACGATGTGGACTGGCACCATGTGCACCGACGCCATGAATAATAATATCAACGGTATCCGCGCCGGACATCGGCGCACCGACGACGGCAACCAGTTTGCCCGTGGGCACGCCGGAAGCGACATGAAATGCCAATGCGTAGTCGGGCTTTCCAAATCTTTCCCATAGATTATCTTTCATCATGTTTTTGGCGCCACCGACACGTTCTTCGGCTGGCTGGCCAATCAGCATCAGCGTACCGGACCAGGTATCCCGCCTTGCGGCCATGTAGCGGGCAGTACCCACCAGGCTGGTGATATGTACGTCGTGGCCACAGGCATGCATAACGGGTACTTTATTGCCGTCCCAATCGATCTGGGTTGCAGTGGATGCGTATGGTAATCCGGATTTTTCCGGTACCGGTAGTCCATCCATATCGGCCCGCATCATCACCAGTGGTCCCGGGCCATTTTCCATCATGGCAACAATACCGGTACCACCAACGCCTTCGGTAACATCAAAGCCTACCGCACGTATTTCTTCGGCCAGTCGTGCTGCTGTTTTGACCTCCATCGAGGAAAGCTCGGGGTTGCGGTGAAAGTAATCAAACAGCTCTGCCAGGTGTTGATCATAGTCTGCTTCAACCGCATCGGAGAGTTCGTCCGCAGTGGTTGCCTGGGTGAACAGGGCAGCGGCAAAGCCAATTGCAAGCAGCAACTTCAATTTTGGAAATCGCATAAAACTTTCCTTCATATTGTTTTTTAAAAGAGCGTGAAGATTACCAGAGCGGCTAAAACTCGGAAAGCACTATATTCAATTAATGTAATTTAGCGCTGAGTTTTGAGTTTTTGTAGCTGTAGCCATTGAAGTTCAGCCAATGCTCTAGTCAGAAATTGTATCGAGCCTGCTTTGAATATCCCTGCAGGCATAACCTGCGGTTTCAAGTGAGAACAGGCGCTTTATATAGATATTACCGCGTCCTAAACCTAGCTCTTCCAGGTTATAGCGGAATCCCAGCCGGTTGCAGTTTTCTACAACCAGGTAAGCCTCAGGCAGCGGTTGTCGATCTGCCGCTTTGCTGCCCATAAATTCGCCGTTGGTGACCAGTTCCATTTCGAGGAACACGCCATTGTCGCCCATCACTCCAAAGGTGCCAGCACCCGTCAACCAAAGTGGTTTTCCTTCATTATCAAACGTATACCACGACAAAAAGGCGTGCGGTGTTGGTGACTCGTTTATCCATAACTCCTGGATGGATAGCTGGAAGCCCTGGTCACTGGTGCCTTCGGCAATCCATGTCCCTGACATACGTCCATTCAAGAGCTTTCGCTTGGGTTTCAAAGCAGGATTGTTTGCGGGTAAATCGTATTCGTAAACATTGCCCGTGCTTCCGGTGTCTTCAACCACCAGCTTAAAGGCGCCGTTGTACTGGTCTGCAGAAACTGCATTTTCTATAGCTATTACACTACTATCTGCACCATCTATGACAAACCCGATGGTTTTATCAAGTGTTTTACTGGCGTAATCCTCAACTCGCGTGTTGGGCTCCCTTGTTAATCTCAATGGATATGAGTTCTCCCCGATACGTGCTGAAATTTTTGGCGCTCTGTAGGGGGATTCAGACGGGTTTCTCAACAACATAAACAGGGCAGATCTGTTCTCTTCCATACAGGCCCGCCTGGTCACTTCGATTTCAACTGAAACATCAGGCGATGTGTTGTCGGCGGACCCAAGAGTGATGGTTTCTGAAACCAGGAGTTGAGGTTCGCCCTGAGAACGTGGGTCGTAAGCCGCGTTAAGTGAATAAACACAGCTTGGAGGGTAAGGTGTCCACCCGTGTGTGTAATAACCTTCTGTCGCCTGGGTTGGAACAGGGCTGAAAAGGAAAAGTACAATGGCAGTCACACTGATTATTAACTTTTTCATTGCTACTGAGTGAGTCTGGGTTGAGTGTATGGACAAGCAATATCTTACAGAGTTTTGACCAAAGCATCTCCAACTTCTGTTGCAAGCTAGTTATCATACGTTCGAATCGTTTAGAAGTTTCTGATTAACCGGAGTTGGACTGTCACTAAATTCCTTTTTGCGCAGGGTTATCAAAAATGCCAAAACTTAAAGCACTGATCTTCGATGTAGACGGTACGCTCTCCGATACCGAGCGCGATGGTCACCGTGTTGCCTTTAACCAGGCCTTTGACGAGGCAGAATTGGACTGGTCCTGGGATGTGGAAACCTATGGTCGTTTGTTAAACGTAACCGGCGGCAAGGAACGTATCCGTTATTTTATCGAGGACTTCCTGCACGGTTTCAATGCGCCAGCTGACCTGGACGGGTTTATTAGGCAATTGCATCAATCCAAGACCCGTCACTATGTTGAACTGTTGCGGTCTGGAGCCATTCCTCTAAGGCCGGGTGTGGAACGCTTGATCAATGAAGCACGCTCGGCCGGTCTAAGGCTCGGTATTGCAACCACGACCACACCGGAAAATGTAACAACCCTGCTGAATGCGACACTGGGCCCGGAAAGCATCGACTGGTTTGACGTGATTGCAGCGGGTGATGTTGTATCCAGGAAAAAACCAGCGCCCGATATTTTCCAATATGCACTTAAAAAGATGAAACTGGAACCGGCCGATTGCATGGCATTCGAGGACTCGGAAAATGGCCTGCTTTCATCCATGCAGGCGGGGCTGAAAACCATCGTTACCGTCAATGCTTATACCCGGAATGACAATTTTGATGGCGCAGCCATCGTCCTGGATCAGCTGGGTGAACCGGAAGTGGCATTCAGTGTCATTGACGGCGATGCCGGGGATGCAGATTGTGTTGATGTGCCATTGATTAAGCGGTTATTCGAAACCTGAAAAACCTCGGTTGAACCAGGGATGTTTCAAGTTGGCGATTGGTGCATTTATGGTGTAATATTGCACCACTATGTATTTATGGAGTACGCAGTATGTCAAGACAAAGTATCTCCTTCACCGATCCGAACGCAGAGTGGCTCAAATTGAAAGTGGACATCGAGGGCGAGTACAAAAGTAACAGCGAAGCGGTCAACGACCTGATACGTAAGGCTCGTGAAATCGAGGGGATTCGCGCGCGATTGATCCAAGCAGAGCAGAGCGGGTTTACCCTCCAGAACCGTGACGAGATACGCGCTGAAATCAGAAACGAAATGCAGCGCAATGGCGAAATATAGGATCAGCAGAGACGCGAAAGACGACCTTAAACGTATCTATCGACGCGGATTATTGGAGTATGGTGAAGTTCAAGCAGACCAGTATTACAGAGCTTTTTTTGAGCGCTTTGAACAATTAGCTGAACAACCTTATTTATATCAAGCCGTTGACGATATCCGAAAAAGCTACAGGCGCAGCGTGTGTGGTGTAGACAGTATCTACTACCATGTAAATGGCGATACCGTTGAGATAATGAGCATCCTTTCTCAGCAAGATGTTGATACATGGCTTTAACGAATTAAGCCAAAACCTTGGAGATCATGCAGGCTTCGGCGACGTAATCATTGGTCAAACGGCGTCCAAATGCGCCACCTGAGCGGGACATCTCTACCTTGATGTCCAGGCGATTGATGCCGCTCACCGCGTTGGCACTGCGCGAGGCGCCGCTGGGTGGCTGTGTGGGGGAGATGACGTGGACCCTGTCTTCCTGCACCCATGCATAGCAATTCTGTGGTTCCAGTGGTGCATGGGATACAAATGGTACCTCGTAGGTATGTCGGACAACGTTTTTGGCCGCCGCTAATGCCGTCGGAAAATCCCCTTGGTCATGAACGATGGCTAAGGCTTCTGTTTAGCTTAATTACTGGTTCTGCGTAGACAACTCCGTCAATGATGCTTTGCGTACAGCCTCGAATTCATCACCGGCATACCAGGTCGGTGTAACGTTCGCATCGGCGACTGCTGCAGCCAGGTGAAAGGCCAGCTTTGCATCCTCGGTCAGGCCTTCCAGGTTCCAGTCAGCTTCAACCTCGTCACCCGGGCTATGGTATTTGTACTGAATCCAGTCGGCGTACTGCTGCTCACCCCAACCGGGTTCCTGGCCGATGAAATCAACACCTGATTTGAACCAGATGGCCGGTACACCCGCGCGCGCGAAGCTGATTTGATCCGAACGGTAAAACCAGCCTGCCTTGACGTCCTGTTCGCCGCGAACGGTTCGGTTTTGTGTGATGGCCGCCTCACGTAGCCAGTCGTCCAGCTCGGATTTGCCAAGACCGTAAACAATGATGTCGCGGGTCCGTCCCCAGACATTGCCCAATTCCAGGTTGATGTTTGCCGTGATAAGACCCGGATGGACTACATTGCTGTTAACAAAATACTTTGAGCCAAGACTGCCTTGCTCTTCAACGCCAGGGAAGAACACCACCACACTGCGTTTTGGGCGTTGTGGTAACGCGCTGAAGGCGCCCGCCACGGCCAGTGCCTGTGCAATCGCCACACCATTATCGAGTGCGCCATTACGTATGGTGTCACCGGTTTCATCGGGTTCACCGATACCAAAATGGTCGTGGTGTGCCGACAGAACGACCAACTCCTTTGCAAGTTCCGCGTCACTGCCAGGCAGGATGCCGGCGACATTCGCCGTGGTCTTGGTACTGACCTCCACCGCGAGATCGATAGAGGTGCTGACACCGAGGGGAACCGGTTTGAAATCGCGCGAGCGGGCTGACTCAATTAGCGTTTCAAGATCCTGTCCACCCAGCCTTGCCAGGGCCTGTGATCCTTCCCAGCTGAGCCAGCCGTTGAACATCGTGCGTGGCTCATCACCGGCTCTTAATTCGAACTGCTCACCGATATTGGAGGCACGAACCACGCTCCACGGATAACCGGCTGACTCGGTGGTATGGATAATGATGGCGCCGGCTGCGCCCTGTGCTCCCGCACTGGTGAATTTATAGGTCCAGCGTCCGTAGGAAAGCTTGCGCTCACCGCCGAATAATTCGGCATCCCAGTCAGGGTCGTCATTGAGCATCAGTAAAATCTTGCCGTTGAGATCGGCGTCTTTGAAATCGTCCCAGTTCTCCTCGGGTGCCTGGATACCGTAACCAACGAATACCACCTCGGCATCCTCGACCGAGATTTCGGGTTGCTGGGCACCGGCCATGATCATGTATTCGTCACCGAAACTGAAGGCGACCGAAGCACCGTCTTCCTTTCTAAAACGGATGTCTTCCGGGTGTTGTACAGTCAGGCCAATGATCTCGACCGGCTGTTCAAAAGACGCGTTATCAAAGAAAGGCTCATATCCCATTTCCGTCAAGCGGTTGGCCAGGAAGGCGCGTGCTTTCCGGTCACCTTCGGTTCCGGCACCGCGGCCCTCAAACTGATCACCGGCGACGATGGTGACATCGGCCAACATACTGCCTGCCCGAATCGACTCTTGCGCATTCAGGAATCCGACCGGCAGCCCCGGCGCCTCGGCGGTTGCGATTTGGGTTTCTGTTTGTGTTACGGGTGTAGGCGTTGATGTATCGCAGGCGATAAGAAATGTAAGCAGCAGAGCGGTGAAAAGAAAGCGCATTGGATTCTCCGTGTTGGCTTTTTCTTGATACCAGGTAGTCCGTTTTCATCGAACCTTTGGATGCTGGAAGGTGTTTGAAACCTCGAGCCAATTATAAATTAAACCGTGTTTTGTTGTTATAAATTCGCGGGGAAAGCACCTCCGGTATTTGAATTCCCGCCGGTTCAATGTTGGCACCTGATCCTGCTTGTTTGAATATTGCCGGCACTTCAAGCCCATGAGTCATTCTTTCGCATTTATCAGTGTGTTCCATGGCTTTTTGCTATACTGAAAGCAAGCTGTGTCTCGCCTGTCAGGCGACCCCGTATTTTTCAAATACCATGTCATGGTGATTGTTGTGAACAAGTATTCAATTTCTCTTCGTAAGTTTTTAAGTATTGCCCGTGCTGCGAGTGCCCAGGCTGTTATTGCCTTGGCCCTGGTTGTCACCGCACCAGCTGAAGCACAGACATCTGTCAGCAGTAACGGCATTACCGGTCCGGCTAATGCAGCGTTTCGTGCAGGGCTATGGTGGGACCCGGCACTGAGTGGAACCGGTTGGGAAATCAACAATAGCGGGGACGCCGTTTTTGGCATCTGGTACACCTACGATGAGAACAGCAATCCGGTCTGGTTTACCACACAGGGTTTTTTGACCGATGGCCGCTTCGAAGGTGATCTTTTGTCTTTTACATGGGATTACGACGAGGGCAGGGTCAACGAACCAGCGGTTGCCGGCCATGTAAATATCCAGTTTCTGAATCCACAACTGGCAGAAATCCAATGGCGACTGGGTGAGAAGCAGGATACACACATTCTTCGTCCATTCATTTTCTCGGCAAACCCCGCGCTGGCTGATTACAGTGGCTCATGGTACGACCCGGCGGAGTCAGGCTATGGTATGACCATACAAAGCCAGGGTGAGCTGAACTACGCGGTGTTGTACTACTACGATAGTGAAGGTAAGCCAACGTGGACAGCCGGCATCAATACGGAGGGTGGCCAAAGTCTCTCGATGCTCAGCTTTAAAGGCAGCTGTCCCTGGTGTGAGTATGCGCCTCCCACACATGCTCCGGCGGGTGAGTTAATTCCCCAATTCCACTCTGAATTAACACTGAGTCTGAACATGAACCTGCCTGGAGCAAGTCCATTATGGACCAAGCCTGCCGCGCAACACGTCATGATTTCCAACCCGCCATCAGGCCGTGCTCATCCGGCGGCGATGGCGCGAATTACTTCTGATGAGGCACTGGCGTACTATTTCAAAAAGGGATACCTGGCCGGTAATGGCCATGATTATTCCTTCCTTTGCCCGCCTCCGATTGTCAGTCCGGCGCCACCGCCGGATGCAGCAGAAGATAGCGAGGTCCTCTCCACAACCAATGTCCAGGTAGCGGGTGTTGATGAAGCAGATGTGGTCAAAGCCACTGCCGACTACCTGTATTCACTGGACTACCCATTGGGTGACATTCCCTTGTCCAGGGATGGCTCAGCCTGGCTGCAATCCATTACCCGCTACCGGATTTCCGCCAACGGTGATGTGCCGCTTGGTGACGGGAGTTTTCCCATTTCATTACCACGCATAACGGGAATGTACGGTCATGTTGCGACGCAGGGACTTTATCACTATGACCCGGAGTCCGAATCAGATTCGCAGTCGGCAAAGTTGATCTACCTGGCTAACCAATTTGAAGGCGGCTGTATGCAGCCCGCCAACGTGAGCACCTCCATACGCGCGTTTAATGCTGACGCTGATACCGACTTTGTTGTTGAGACTGCATTGGAAATTGAAGGCGAGCTCATTGCCAGCAGAAAAATTGGTGATCGCCTGTTTATTGCAACGACCTTCAAGCCGGATATTTACCAACTGGCGACCGAGGTTCTAGGTCCTGAAGTTGCACAGGAATTCAGCTACACAGCTGCCGATGTTGAAGCGCTGTTTAAGCTGTTGGGATCGGAGCAGTTGTTTCCCGCCATTGCTTATCCGGATGGAAGACAGCATCGTCTTGTAACGACGGATAGTGTCATGATGCCGCCATTGCCGCTTTACAGTATTGAGCCCGTGCTGACGACGCTTTCCATGTTCGATCTGAAAGACCTCGGTGCTCCGCCGGTCAGCGTTGCGGTGATGGGCAGAACCAATGGAATGTATGCCACACCTGAGACCGTGTACTTTGCCAGCTCAAATACCGGCTATGGCATCAATGAGCTAGGCGAAATCGTCAGGAGCGGATTCCTGGATACCGATATTCATAAGCTGGCCATTTCCGAAGACGCACTGGAATACCGTGGCTCAGGCACCGTTGAAGGCTCCCTGGGGCACGACCCGGAGCGATTGGCATTCCGTATGAGTGAATACGAGGGTCACCTCAGGGTCATCAGCAGCCAGGGTTGGGGAGACCGCTGGGGCAAGCTGGGTGATCATCGTTTGACCATACTTAAAGAATCTGAGAACAATGACCTGCTACTGGGCACCGTTTCGATTTTGCCAAATGTGCAGCGACCCGATCCTATCGGCAAACCGGGCGAACAAATCCACGGTGTGCGCTTCCATGGGAAACGCGGTTATGTCGTTACCTTCGTACGCGTTGATCCGTTATATACACTGGATCTCGCTGACCCGACAGACCCACGGGTTCTTGGTGAACTGGAAATAGAGGGTTTTTCCGATTACCTGCATCCCGTGGGTGAGCATCTCCTGATCGGTATAGGCATGCAGGCTATAGCCGATGAGGAGACCGGCAATACCTGGTTCCAGGGTGTGCAGGTAGGTCTGTTTGACGTAACCGCACCAGCGGCTCCCGTGTTGCTTCATCTCGAGGAAATTGGCCATCGCGGTACGACCACATCGGTTATGGGTACACATCGTGCCTTTACCTCGGTGCCGGGTGATCCATCCACGGGTGAGCCCATGCGTTTTACCATTCCGGTCAGCGAGCATGGACCGGCGGACGGTATCCTGGATCCGAGTCCTAGCTATTGGTACCCATGGAGATCTACCGGTATCGTAATGTTTGATGTGAATGAAAGAGACGACGGGCAGTCAACGATGGCACTTACAGGGCGCGCAAATGTTGCCAGTACCGATACCATTGAACCGGATTATGCGGACTTCTATCGATATCCCCATGACGACCATGGCCGCTCGGTGATTTATGGTGACCAGGTGTTCCACTATTTTCGTGGTGGTCTTTTTATGACCAGTTGGGCAGGTAGCGGGTTTACGCCTGCTGATAACTGTCCGCTTTGTACGCCTGGAGGTTAATAACCGAAACCATAACCGGGGTCATAGAACCATTCCCCGGCTACGCATGTGGTAAATACAGGCTGCTTTGAACGGAGCCAATCCGTTGGTTCCCTTGAAGTAACTTGCGGCTTCCTTTCGTGGCAATTAATGATAATTCTGATAGGCTTCGAGTAACGATAATTAAAACCACGTTTATCAGTATGAGCCAGAGTCAGGAAAAGAAGGATCTATCACCGCCGGCGCTCGTATTGCTGCTCTATTTCCTCTCAGGGGCAACCGCACTAATATACGAAGTGGTCTGGTCCCGTTTGCTGATGCATGTGTTTGGCTCAACCGCCGTGGCATTGGGTACCGTACTCGCCGCATTTATGGCCGGTATGGCCGTTGGCAGTTGGTTGATTGGAAAAGCTGCTGACAAAAGCAGTAATTGTTTGCGCTTGTATGCTTTTCTTGAAATCGGCCTGGCCCTGGCGGCGCTGGTCTCACATATTTTGTTAAGCCGTATAGCCCCTGCCCATCTCGCGCTTCATGATCTGTTTGGTTTTTCCGAGGCCATTTTTGGCGTCATCAGGTTCCTGTTGGCATTTTTGTTGGTCATGGCGCCCACTATTATGATGGGTGCGACACTTCCCGTGCTGGCCCGTTTCCTGGTTAACCGGCGTCACAAAGTGGGTATTAACCTGAGCACGCTTTACGCGACAAATACTTTTGGTGCTGTCAGTGGCGTGTTGTTAACCGGTTTCTTCCTGATTGGCACCTATGGTATTCATATTCCCGTCTACATTGCTGTGACTGCCAATCTTTTGATTGGATGTGTGGCCTGGTTGGCATCGCTGCGAATGGGGGACTCACCGCTGCTTGTTACGTCTTCAGCTAACGATGGCGGGGCGCCGCCGGCTGGTAAAGAGACGATGGTCGAACCATTGATATTTCGTATCATTCTGTTGGGTCTCGGCATATCAGGGTTCACTTCTTTCGCGTATGAAATCTATTGGACCCGATCGCTGGTGTTTATCCTTGGGAATTCAACCTATGCACTGACGACCATGCTCAGCGCATTCCTGAGTGGCATCGCCATCGGCGGCTACCTGGTCCGTTTTGTGCTCAAGTACAATGCCGACCGTGTCGTTACTTTTGGATGGATCCAGATCTTTCTGGGAATCTTTTCGGCGTTGGCCCTGCCGTTATTGTTTTTCATTTCAGATCCTCAATCCCTTAACCAATATTTGCTTGGTACTTCCGACCAGGTATTTCCGTTGATATTTACGAGTTTCGGCGTAGCCTTTTTAGTCATGCTGGTTCCGGCCGTTTTGATTGGTGCAAGCTTTCCGCTGGTCGGTCAGATTGTCGTCAAGGACTTGAATATGACCGGCTCTCACGTCGGAAAAATTTACGCAATCAATACGCTTGGAAACGTGCTGGGCGCGCTGTTGCCGGGTTTCATACTGCTCGCCTGGCTGGGTATTCAGAAGGGCATTCTGGCCATGGCTTTGCTTAATGTATCCCTCGGTTTTGTTGTTCTTGCTTTGTCACTAAAACACGCACAGCGACACCCGGCCTGGCGGTACGCCCTGCCGGTGGTTTTGGTCCTGACAATGGCTGCCATGAGCCGCGTACCGCTGCAATTCCAGTTTCCTTCAGAAGGCGAACGGGATTACTTCAAAACCACGTTTTATCGTGAAGGCCCCCTGGCTACGACCAAGGTTTACTGGAACCCCCGGACTTTGGAAAAACACATGAGCGTGGATGGCATTGTGATTGGTGGAACGGGCTTCGTCGAGTTCAAGCAATTGCTTCTCGCGCATTTGCCAAAGCTGCTTCTGGACGACGTATCCACAGAGCTTTCGGTCGGATTGGGTTCGGGTATGCTCGCAGGTGAGAGTGCCCGTGATCCGCAGGTGGAATCGATAACCACCGTGGAGATCGAACCGGGTGTTGTCGAGGGTGCAGCGTTGTTTGCGCAAGAGAACCACGCTGTGCTGGAGAATCCGCGGGTAGAGGTAATTATCGATGATATCAATAATTTTCTAAGGACCACCTCCAACCGTTACCAGGTGATTACGGCCGATGAGAAAACCGCTGATTCATTTGCATCCAATGGGTTTTCATACTCGCTGGAATACTATGACCTGTTACGAAATCACCTGGCACCCGGGGGCCTGATCGCACAATGGGTACCGGCAACCTTGCCGACCAGGCAGTACCAGATGATCCTGAAAACATTTACCGAGAGCTTTCCATTTGTTCAGCTCTGGTACTTTCTTCCGGCCTACAAGAAAGGCCCGTTCAACTCCATTCTGATTGGTTCAAACGAGCGGATAGAACTGGACTACAACCGTATCCAGCGCAAGCTAAGCGAGAACCCGGAAACTTTTTCCAGCCTTGTGCGCTACGGTTTAACCACGCCTGAAGCCGTCCTCCCTCATTTCGTGGCGGATGAGCGAAATCTGCGTCCGGCAGTCAGCGATGCGTTGATCAACAGTCTTGATCACCCGCGTTACGAATTTTTTTACCCGTGGAACTACAGCATTGACAGGGACAAGCAAATCGTTGCCAATCACAATTTCATCAGGACACTTAAACAGCAGGCCCAGGCCACTTTTATTGCGGATCTTGAAATTGATAACAAGAACATGAACCGTCTCAAACAAACCCTGGCAGCCGAGGATGCTTACCTGCTTGGCTTTGAGCAGTTTCAAACCGGGATTTCACTCACCGACCAGTATCGATTATTCGATGCCATCCTCGCCATGGCACCGTGGAACGACAGCCTGCGCGCGCGAATATTTTCACAGTATTCGCATATCGCCTCAACCCGCGGGGACGCTGCAGAACGGGCGCGTCTGTTCAAAAAGGCCAACCTGTTGTACGGGCAGGGCACAATACATCGAATGCCACCCAAGGGTGGTAACTAAACCTCTTTCCCAAAAAGCTGTTTTTTGCTGGTTATGTGAAAATCCAAAGTCAGGGGTCCTGGTTGGGAGTTGGGCTTTTAGTCAAACGACAAAGGATTTAGAGCCCGGAAAATCTGGACCAGGTTAGACAACCAATTGGTCTATCCTACCAGTGAGGTCTACCCTTGACTGACAATAATTGTCAGCTTTAAAGCATATAACGTCATACAGTGCTGTTCAAAGCCCTTTTGGGAAAAGATGCCCGATTTCGGTTAATTCATTGATATTAATGAGTAATTATACCCAATGATTTGCTTTGGCACGATAGTTGGATTCTAAAGGGGGAGTACTTATGTTACTGAAAGACGTCTTCTTTCAGAAGTCACCCCCCCCACTAATTCTTTACCCCTTCATTCTTTAAAGCTTAACGGCGTTGATCGCCGTCGAACCTCAGGTTTTCGGGCCGGGTTCGGTGATGTCATTGGCTGCGTTCTTGCCATCCATACGGAATG
>Ga0316201_10001960_pt1 | contig 14353 bp, 12 predicted proteins | sample CS6wburrow_MG_FD_204516 | JGI IMG/M metagenome (GOLD analysis project Ga0316201, IMG submission 204516) | Coastal sediment microbial communities from Delaware Bay, Delaware, United States - CS-6 worm burrow | ecosystem: Environmental > Aquatic > Marine > Coastal > Sediment | place: USA... | reverse complement strand
TCCACGCGCCCCTGGCTCAGAGCCGCATAGGCTTTGACCACGCGGGCCTTGACATTTTCCGGGTTGGACTGGATCACTTTCTCACTGACCGCATGGGCAAACTCGCTCTTGCGCTGCTGCAATGAGCGCTGGGCTAAGCGCACCAGCATCACTTCCACCGATTTGCCTCCGCCGTGCAGCAGATCGAGCACCTTCAACTCGGGGCCGATGATGCACGTGGTGGGCAAGATCTGATCGGCACGATAAATCCGGCTCACCGCACCGCTGTCGAGCAAAATGGGAAAGCTGACCGGGGTGTGCGTCGCAAACCGCTTGACCGTGGCTGCGCTGGAGCGGGTAACGGCCCAGACCACCAGATCGCTGTGCTCGTACTTGGCGCACAGCCGATCCAACGTCAGCAGCCCGTCCCGGCTGGGCTTGGACTCAGGATCAAAAAAATAGAGCATCACCATGGGCTGATCGCGCAGCGAGGACAGCTCATGGGCCCTGCCGTCCAGCTGCTTGAGGCTAAAGTCCGGGGCCACCTGACCCGTTAAGGCCAACGCTGCCGCCGGCCAGATCAACACCAGTGCGCAGAACACCAGCTTCCGATACCAGACGGTTGTGCGCTTTCGCTTTGATTCCATCTTGGCTCTCCCTGAAAAATTGGTCTGTCATCCCATTGCTGATACGGTGCGATTGGTCGATATGATCACCAACGCCCGCAGTCGCTTGAATGGCATTGGTACGGATGTCGGTGCTACAAGCCGGGGAACCCAATCCATTAGAATCGTGACAGGCTTTTTCTGAGCGTGAGCGGCTGATTTACCCAGCGATTGACGAGGATCCGGTACAATAGCGCAGATTGATTCGCACAATGTCGTCGTAATGGCCATCGGAATGCTCGGCATATAAAATGGCGTATCGTTCACCTGGGCGGTGAGTTTACCACAAAGCTGCTCGCAAAGGCCCTTGCCTATACTGCTAAGCTACTGCTTATGCACTGAAAATGTCAATTGGAAAAGATCGCAACGCTTCTGCTCAGCCTGGGCGGAGGATCGATTTGGCGATCGCTTCGGCTGCAAGCGCCGTCACGCTGCAAAATCCTATACAGCTGCTGTGCATGAAACTCTCAAGAACAGTTGGCTTTAGTCCAATAATCCAATGGTTCGGTTAAACCGTTTGTCCGATTCAAATTGGAGCAGGTCCAAAGAGATATCTTCGAGCGGATCGACAACGCCCATTGAACTAAGCAATGAAGGATGCAGCCAGTGTGCAATGGCTACACCGTGTATTCCCAAATAATGGGGTTTCTACCAATCAAGGAATTTCGTCAGTGCATTGAACGATACATCGGCATTTATCGCATTCGCTCCTTTATATGCTTCGATCAGTGTTCGTGCATGGCCTTTGCCCAACTGACATATCTCGATAGTCTTCCTGATATCGAAGTGCTGCCTGAACAACATTACTTTGACCAGTCTTCCTTGCTTGAGATTTAAGGTGACTTAAGGGGTGGGTTCAAAGCGAGTTTATCCTGGCAATGCCCACCTTCCAGCAAATTTCCGACCTTGGTTTTATCCGGTAAACGCATCAAATCCTGCACATATGATGGCCTTCCAATAGGCAAACGATTAGGACGCGTTGGATAGGCTCTGAACCACCGCTTATTCCATCTTCGGAATGTGGCTTTGGCACACCGTCACAGTAGGAGCCAAAAGGCGCTGATGACCGATTGTGCCAAATGCGCCGTGTCCCGCGTCATATCCACCGATCAAGCTGGCAAATCAGATCCCCGCTTGCACCCCCGAAGAATTAATATTAATATTATTAACTCGACTTTCGAGTTTCAGGTAGGAGCGGCTTTTCGCCGCGCTAAAAGGCGCCAAAGAGACGATTTCGCGGCTAAAAGCCGCTCCTACAGTCGGTTTTGGTCTGGTTTTGCCCGAAACCCGAAAGTTGAGCTATTCACCATAACTTTGATAGCTTTTCGGTCCTGGTACGAAAATTGGCATGTGTATTGAAACCTCAAGTTCTATGAGCTCAAACGCTTTCTAATCACAACGATCTGCGGAATTAGGCATCGGCGTTTGCAGTGGAATTAAAATGATGAAATTGGCAGCTGTCATGGCCTGCCGGCCTGTTCCATGCCATGCTGCTGCACGTAAGCGCTACCCTAAGACCATTGCGATCCTGTCATAAGGGACCGATTTGAGCAATCCTCATGATCTTCTGTCAATACAGGTTAGATATGAGACGCAGGTCATCGATAGAAAAAGACCGATCCGGATAGCTTCGTTTCGGATTATAGCCTGGCTGGCCCCGCGCCTTAGATGAAGGGATCCTCTTGAGACGATTGGTATACCGGCTGCATTGCGGTCAAAGCCGAATGCTCAAGTTTTTAACTGCAGGAAGTTATTTACTATTTTAAGAATAACCATAAACGGAGGGACTACCATGGATATAGCAAATTTGCTGAAAATGGGAGCACAACTGTTCATCAACAGCAGCAAAAGTGGAGACGCCGGCAGCGGTCTGGAAATCGGCGGATTGACATCAGCGCTGAGCGGCCTTCTTGGAGGCGGCTCCGGCGGAAGTTTTGACCCGGGCGCCCTTCTGTCAAAGATGGATTCAGGTGGCCTCGGCGCGATCGCGCAATCTTGGCTTGGCGATGGGAACAACACATCCATCTCTTCCGGCCAGGTGACCGACATGCTCGGCTCTGACAAGGTATCTGAATTCGCGTCCAAGTTGGGGCTCTCTGATGAGGAGGCCGCTGGAGGCTTATCTGATGCGCTTCCCGATATGATGGATAAGGCGAGCAGCGGCGGCTCTCTGCTCGATTCAATCGGTGGCGTCTCCGGTGCAATGGGCATGGCTGGTAAATTGTTTGGAAAATAGGTCCGCCGCACTGAACGCCGTAATATAAAAAGCGGCGGCTCTATGGATTGCCATTTGGTAATGTTGAGATCATGTTGCTGTAAGGTTTGGCTGTTAAGGAAGGACACATATGCGGGATCTTTGCCGAACCGAACCATGGAGCCGGCCATCCCGCTGAGACGTCATCTGTCTCGCACATCCTCATTCTCCTCCACAATGCCGGGCCGCCTCGTTTGCGGCCCGGCTCCTTTTTATGACAATTCCGGCCTATCGGTATTCCGGACTGGGGTTGACTTCGAGTCGATGTGACCCATTGTTTTCCTTATAAAGACACGCCTCTGAGCAGCTGTATACAGAAAATCGACAGGGAAAAACGCCATGGAACCCAGCATCGCGACAGAACGCTCCCCTTTCAGCCTGCGCAACGTCCGTTTGTTCATCGCCTTTCGCATCTTCTTCAATGCCCGTTTTTACTACCCGGTGTTTACTATCCTGTTTCTCGATTTCGGATTGACGGTCAGCCAGTTCGCCATGCTCAATGTCGTCTGGGCCGCCACCATCGTGATCCTGGAGGTCCCCTCGGGGGCGCTGGCAGACGTCATCGGCCGGCGCCGACTGCTGGTGGCCACCGGGGTGATCATGGTGGTGGAGATCGGCTTGTTGTGCGTCGCGCCCCGGGGCGGCTCTCCTCTGCTGTTCGCCCTTTTCATGCTCAACCGCATCTTGTCGGGGACGGCCGAGGCGGCCGCCAGCGGGGCGGACGAGGCCCTGGCCTACGACAGCCTAAAGCAGCAAGGGATGGAATCGGCCTGGAGCAAAGTGCTCTCCCTTCAGATGCGGCTGCAGTCGGCAGCCTTTGTCATCGCCATGGCGCTGGGTGCGGCTGTCTATGACCCTCGGTTCATGCAAGGCCTGGCCGACGTGCTGGGCCTGCCCATCATCTTCGATCGCAGCATCACCATCCGGATCCCGCTAATCCTGACCTGGGCCATGTCTTTAGTGACCCTGGTGATCACGCTCTGTTTCGAAGAGGGAAAGGTTACCGAAGCGGAGCAGCCGCCGCCCCTCAAAGCGGCCTTTAAATTAACCTGGCGCGCCGGCCTGTGGATCGCTTCCACGCCCTTCGCCCTGATCGTCATCACCGCCGGCCTGCTGTTCGACAGCATCGCCCGGATGGTTATCACCCTCGCCAGCCAGTACTACCGCATGATCGCTTTACCGGAAGCCACCTTTGGACTGATCGGTGCTGGCACTGCCATGATGGGCCTTTTCCTGCCCTCCTTGGCCCAGCGGCTCGCCGAGAAACGCTCCCCGGCCTTCAACCTGGGCGTCCTCTCGAGCGTTACCCTCATCGGGCTGTTCGGCATGAGTTTTTTTGCCCCCATCGTTGGACTGGTGCCGGCCCTCATCCTGTTTGCCGGCATGTACCTGACCAGCTTCCTGGTCAGCTATTATCTCAATGAGATGACCGAGTCCTCGCAGCGGGCCACGGTCCTCAGCTTCAAGGGGCTTTCGTACAACCTGGCCTACGGCGGCATCGGCCTGCTGTACGCCCTGGTGGTTGCCATGATGCGCGACACCGTTCAGACGCCCGCTGTGGGCTACTCGCTGGAGGACATGGTGTTTCAATCCACCTTCATCGGCTTTCCGGTGGGGTTCAGCATTGTGCTGGGAGCCTGGATCCTGTGGGCTGTCCGGCACTCCGGAAAAGCAAAGGCCCAACCGGCGGCCAAGGACCCAGCCGGCGATAGAGGTTAAGGTCGGTTAGTGGTTTGCACATTCCGAATGTGTGCATATGGTTTCATCAATCCGCAGAGATGAAAGGAAGCACAAATGAATGACAACCGCAGAGCAATGGTGACGGGGGCCTTCGTTGGCGATGCACTGGCGCTGGGTGCCCACTGGGTTTACAACACGGATGTGATCGATAAGAAATTCGGAAAACTGGACCACTATGCCGACCCGCTGGCATCCTATCACGCCGGCAAGAAAGCCGGCGACCTGACGCACTACGGCGACCAGATGGTGGTGCTGCTGGAATCGCTGGCCAAAGCCGGCCGATTTGATGGCGAACACTTCGCCCGGCAATGGCAGGCTTTTTTCAAAAACTATGACGGCTACTTCGACAAGGCCACCAAAACGACACTGCAGCAAATGGACGAGGGCAAAGGCTTGCTGGACAGCGGCTCCTCATCGGACGACCTCGCGGGGGCCGCCCGCATCGCGCCCGTGATCTATGCCTGCCATGGCGATGGTGGCCAACTGGATGAAAATGCACGGCTGCAGACCGCCATCACCCACAACAATGACCTGGTCGTTGCCAGCGCCGCTTATTTTGGAGCGCTGACCGCAGAGGCCCTCCGGGGCCGGTCCCCTTCCGCCAACATCGAGGCGCAACTCTCCGACGGTACCCTTTCGGGTCCGATGGCGGATCTCTGTCGCCGGGGTGTGGACAGCAAAGGGGAAGATACCCGCAGTACTATCGCTGCATTCGGTCAGACGTGCAGCGTAGAGGCGGCCCTGCCCGGCACCATCCACCTGATCTGCACCCACGAAAACAGCTTCGAATTGGCACTGGTGGAAAACGTCATGGCAGGCGGAGATTCGGCGGCACGGGGAATGCTGCTGGGCATGGTGTTGGGGGCGTATGCCGGAATGGACGGCATACCGGACCAATGGGTTGAAGCGCTGAACCAGCGCCGGCACATCGCCCGTCTTCTGGACGCCCTGGATGCCGCATAGGCCGTCTCTCGGACAGACGCACCATCATAACCAATCGGATTTAAATGGCATCCTGGCATTGTGGCATTGTCCGGCAAGTTGCCTTGCCACCGCTGCTATGCTATACACACAGTTCACCCGAGCACCAATGATTGCCGCGGTGTGCTGAACCGGCAGCCTGCACAACCTCTTACTTCGATCCGTGATGGCCCATGCTGACATGTCGAAACGAACCTCCATACTGTCGTTATTGCAGCCATTAAAGACCACACGCCCCCTTCTTTTCGACTGGATCAAGTACCTTTCTCTGATGGGCGGTTTGGGGTGGCTGCTGCTGCGCGGGGCCGAGGAACTGGGATATCAATGGCAATGGTACCGCATCCCGCGCTATCTCTTTGAGTGGCAGGAGGGCCGGCTTCTCTTCGGACCGCTGGTCCAGGGCGTGGGCATCACACTGAAGATCACGGCCATCAGCCTCCTGCTGGCTTTCCTCATCGGGCTGGCAGCGGCACTGGCGCGCCTGTCCACTTCCATGGCAGCCAATGCCGTGTCGCGGATCTACCTGGAAACGGTGCGCAACACCCCGCTACTGGTCCAGCTCTTTTTTATCTATTTTGTCCTGGCGCCGGTTCTGGGCATGTCCGGTTTCACGGCAGCGATCCTGAGCCTGAGCCTCTTCGAAGGCGCCTATGCTTCGGAAATTCTGCGGGCCGGCATTCTTTCCATTCCGACCACCCAGTGGGAAGCGGCCTACAGCATGGGGCTGGACACTCGCCAGACCTACCGGCTGATCGTCCTTCCCCAGGCCGTGCGCGCCATCTTGCCGCCGCTGACCAGCCAGGCCATTTCCCTGGTCAAGGACTCGGCCCTGGTGAGCACCATTGCCATCTACGACCTGACCATGCAGGGACAAATCATCATCGCCCAGACCTACCTGGTCTTCGAGCTGTGGTTCACCATCGCCGCCATCTATCTGCTCATCACCATCACGCTTTCGCTGGTGGTCCGTATATTGGAAATTCGCCTGACGCGCAATCGAAACGCCGCCTCCGTCGGGCCATAGAGAAAGGAGTACTCAATGAAGTTCCGTCTCATCCTGTGCATCGCCATCAGCCTCGTTTTGGCAACAGGCAGCCTGTCGCTGGCCGGCAAACTGCAGCAACAGCTGACCGAGGAGAGCACCATCGACCAGATCCAGAAACGGGGGAAGATCAGGGTCGGCATGTCCACCTTCAAACCCTGGGCCATGAAAGATAAAACCGGTCAATTGATCGGATTCGAAATCGATGTAGCCACCCGGCTGGCCAAAGATATGGATGTGGAGGTCGAGTTCGTGCCCACCAAGTGGGCTGGCATCATCCCGGCCCTGCTCACCGGTAAATTCGATGTCATCATCGGCGGCATGGGGATTCTGCCCAAGCGTAACTTGAAGGTCAATTTCACCGTGCCCTACGACTACAGCGGCATGTCCATGGCCGCCCACAAGACCAAGGCCGCCGGCATGAACAGCCTGGCCGATTTCAACCAGCCCGGTGTCATCATCACCGCGCGCCTGGGCTCCACGGCGGAGCTGGCTGCCCGCAAATACATGCCCAAGGCCCAGCTGCGCCTGTTTGACGACGAGTCCCAGGTGGTCCAGGAGGTCGTCAGCGGACGGGTGCACGCCCTGGTGGCCTCCGCGCCGCTGCCGGCCTTCCAGGCCATCAAGTATGCCGATGTCCTCTTCATGCCGCTGAAAGAAAACTTCACCAAGGAGCCCATCGGCTTTGCCCTGCGCCGCGGCGATGTGGACACCCTGAACTTCTTCAACAACTGGATCCGGGTGGTGGATGCCGAAGGCTGGCTCAAAGAGCGCAAGCACTATTGGTTCGGAACCAAAGACTGGGAGAATAAGATCCAGTAACGGCACGGTCGACCAAGCTTTCCTCTTGTCTGTGGGAGAGCGCACCGGGACCCCGACCGGTAGAAATGAAGGCATGATTCACGCCAAGAAAAAATGGGGCGCCCTGGACAACGGCATCGTCATCGCCGTCGTCCTGGCGGGCGCTTATTTCACCTACCGCATCCAGGGGTCCCTGCACTACCAGTGGAACTGGGCGGCCATCCCGCAGTACTTGTTTCGCTTCGACGCCGAACTGGGCCGCTGGATTCCCAACCTGCTCATCGAAGGCCTGCTCACCACCCTGCGCCTGAGCATCTGGTCCACCGTCCTGGCCACCGTCATCGGCACGGTCATGGCCCTGCTGCGCATCTCCAACAGCCTTTTTCTGCGCCTCGCCGGCGGCACCTACGTCGGCCTGGTGCGCAATATGCCGCCGCTGGTACTGGTGTTTATCTTCTACTACTTCATTGGGGATCAACTGCTTCCCAGGATGGGCATCGACCAATGGGTTCAGGGCTTGTCCCAGGATGCCGAAGCTACCCTGCGCTTTCTCTTCGGCCCCCTCAACCTGCTGGTGCCGTTTCTGTCGGCTCTGCTCACCCTGGCCCTGTTCGAGGGGGCCTACATCACCGAAATCATCCGCGCCGGCATTCTCTCCATCGAAAAAGGGCAGTGGGAAGCAGCCAGCGCCCTGGGCATGACGCCGGCAGAGCGCATGCGCCACATCATTCTGCCCCAGGCCATCCCCCGCATGCTGCCGCCCCTGGCCGGCCAGTTCATCTCGACCATCAAAGATTCAGCTATCGTTTCGGTGATCTCCATCCAGGAACTCACCTTCCAGGGCATGGAATTGATGGCCTCCACCTACCTCACCTTCGAAATCTGGATCACCATCACCGGGCTCTATTTACTGCTGACCCTCTCTTTCTCTCTGGCCGTATCGGCCCTGGAGAGCCGGCTGCGCATTCGGGCTTAACGCATCCTGCCGGTTATAGTAGCGTTCGTACTCCTGCCGCACCAGGGCGTAGGAGCTGTATGCTTCCAGGAAAAATTTGAAGGAGGCCATCTTGAGATAGGAATAGACGGGCGTGGCAGAGACAGTGGCCACCAGCATGCGGAGCCAGAAATTATCGATGAACAGGATCGCTCCGGCGGGGATGGCGGCCACAAAAATGAATTCGACGATCATGCGGGCGCTGAAAAAGAGCCAGGAGGTCCATACCAGGTGCCAGTCGGTCAGCAGCCGCAAGTATAGCCGGAAGCGGCGACCGAACGATCCCTGGGATATGACGGCAAGTTTGGAGGAGTAGCTGAAGCCGGCCATGACCAGCGGCAGCACCACTGCCGCCAGGCCGCCGAAAAGCAGCAGGGCGGCAGAGGACCCGGTTCGATTCCAGGCGACCAGGCCAAGGCCAAAGGCCGCCGCAACCCAAACACCGGCAGCCAGGCAGGCCGTGGCCACGGCCAGGGCGTCCCAGGCCACCTGGTACCAGCGCAACACCGCTAGTGCTTCCAGAAGTCCGAACCGGCCCCGCTCGCTGCGGTGCATGCGCCGCATGTCGGACGAGGGCCACAGCGATATGAGCTGTTTGAGTAGGAACAACCCTGCGGCGATCAGCGCCACTTGCGGTGAGAAGATCCAGGAGGCCAGCTTAGTCGGCAGTTCCATGAAGATATAACGCGCCGTTTCCGGACCCAGCCAGTTCCCATGGGCAATGCCCCAACCACCCTCCGGGGTTTTAACAAAACGGTGAATGGCCCGGTCCGCAAAGAGCAGCAGGAAAATGAGCAGGAAAAAAGATTTGTAGCGCAGCAGATCTTTGAGGGAATCTACGGTAAGGATGTGGAGCAGCTGTTTCATTGAATCGATCCGTTGCCCGGTGTTGATTGGTATAGGCCAGTAGGCGCCGAATCAGCCCTTTAGATATTATTTTTTGCGACCAGGGCGACCAGAGCGAGCCTGCAGTTCAAGTCCATTCGGCGGCCCCTTCCTATCATACCGTCGGTCAAATAGAAACCAGGCTTTCGTAGAATGCCCGTCATGCGGCCATATGGTTTTCTATAAAGCACTTGGAAAGACATGCCCGTGCACTAAAAGTCACGCCTGGAGTGCCCGGGCGCCGGTGCGGACCTGCTTATTCTGAATCCATAACTAGTTTAACAACCTGATATAATAATATAAATGTACCAATCACCAAAATTCGCCAAGGGCTCTCAATAATCTGGTATGTGCCTTGCAGATTTCAAGTTACCTTTTCCACTTCCTGCCCCCGTTTTCGTGGAACAGGAAAACTACTGCACCAGGAGGAAAATTCGCATGAGCCCATCAATGGCAATGACCATGAATGCCCCACGCAACCTCAACATTTTCGGGCGGCCCCTTTCCATCTTCGGCGTGCCTGTGGCGCGCGAAACGATATTCTCCAACCACCAAGGGGTTTATAAAAACCGTATCGAAAAGCGGCAGCGCAAGCTGATCATCAAAACCACGTTCATCAAATTCTTCCTCCAAGCCGACGAGCGCATTCTTTGCCTGACCACCGGCTATGCGCCGGTGAGCCTGAAAGAGCAGGTGCTGACCGGTCCGGCGTTTCTGTTTTTCAAACGGGCCGTTCTGGTCTTCACCGACCGGCGCATCCTGCACGTACCAAAGCGTTTCAATCATGGCGCCGGCTGCGCCATCACCCAGATCCGGTACGATGACTGCGCGGCACTGGACGTCAAGGGGCGGTCCCTGGTCGTGATGTACAAAAACGGTACCGAGGAGACCTTCCCCTACATCGGCCGCAGGGAAAAAAAGAAAATCGCATCCCTTCTGGACAGCGTCCCCCAATCCTCCGCTGCTTCCGATGGGTTTCACCGGCGTGTGCACCTGTGCCCGAGTTGCACCAGCCCACTGGAAAACGACACCGAATGCTGCCCTAAGTGTCAGCTTGAGTTCAAAACTCCCGGCCAGGCCAGGATGCGATCGATCTTTATTCCGGGCGGAGGGTACTTCTATAACCACTATTCCGTATTGGGCTTCACCCTGGGCCTTATCGAAATTGGGCTGTTGGTCCACTTGTTGTTCAACGCAATGGCGTTCAAGGAGGGCATGCCTGTCAATTTCGGCACCATGACGGTGATCCTGTGCCTTCTGATCTGTGAAAAGATCGTCACTACCTTTCATTCGGAGCAGTTGACCCGGAGTCTGATTCCGGACTCGAAGGATTACGCCATGCGGAAAGTGTAGGTCAGTAATATTCCCCGGGCTTGACGACATAGAGACCGGAGCCGATAAAATAGTCCGTTCCGGGCACCCTGTAAATGAAGGTGGATTTCTTTACGGGTGTTTCCTGACCGGGGATGGGCCACATGTAGTTGACCCAGCCCATGCCTGACGCCGAAATGGCGACATTTACGAAATCGACAAAGAATTTCTTTCCCTTGATGTCCGCATAATCGAGCAGTGTCGCGTGGTCTTTTAATCCCGGCTTGAACGGGTGGGCCAGCATTTTACCGTTCAGGTCCATCAGGAAAACATAATTGACCTTGTTGTTCCAGACAAAGGGCCCCTCCGGGTTGTCGATGGCCTTGGAAACGGCCTTAATCCCTTTGGTCCCAATCATCCCGGCCGCCTCTTTGCATTTGTCGATGATGGTGTCCCGACGGACGGCATGAACCGGAACTGCAACCAGGGCGATGACAATCAGCGTCATCAGTGCGGATTGAATCCGTTTGCGCATTGCAATGCCTCCTTTTGATTGGTTCGGCAGATAATCAAAGCAACAACCATGCCGATGCCCAGTTACCTGTGCCCAATCTTAACCTTTCGATATAGCAATATATTATTGGATACATAGGCTGATCCAGCCCCGGCAAAAGTTACCCTATGCGGCACTGCTGCCGGGATTTGTCACCCCTTCCGTGCACTGCTGCTAAGCTCGCCAAACCAAATGCACCCAACGGTGCTTTTTTCCTCAAGTTTTTCATACGGCCAGCCGATGACGGACATAAGCGGTAGATATTTTGGAGGTAGGAGGGAATAGGTTCTAAAATGGATATATTTGCAGCCGGCGTCGCCGACAATCTCTTCAGCGCAGCCTACAATCAATCCGCCAATATGGATACCCTGGCCAACCAGGCCCTGTCCGGGGGCATCAATAAGTATATGACCAAGGACTATGAAGGTGCGGCAAATGATTTCACGCGCGCTTTCGGCCTGTCACCGTACTCCAGTTTTGCCTTCGATGCCACCAAGTTTGCCTCCATGGCCTACCAGGCGCTGGGCAAACCCGGTAAGGCCATCCAGGCCTACGAGCGGGCTATTCAGATCAATCCAATGGATGACCGGCTGCAGTTGGAGATGGGCAATCTGCTGTTCGGCCAAGAGCGCTACGGAGAAGCCATTGAAGCCTACGAGGAGGCAGTGCGCCTCTACGACGACAGCACCAACCGGTTTTCACTGGGTCAGGGCTATTTGAAAACCAAACGGTTCAACGATGCCGAAAACCAGTTTTCGAAGATTATCCAGATGGGCGGGGAGGGGGCCCGCAACGGCTTCTTCGGAATGGGGCAGACCTATCGGGAGCAGGCGCGTTACAACGATGCCATTGCGCAGTTCGAACGTGCCATGAGCAAGGACCGCAAATTTTACAAAGCCTACGCGGAGATGGGGTATACCTATGCCGATGCGGGCATGCTGGACAAGGCCGAAGCGGTGAAAGCCGAATTGGCGCAAAAGGATCCGGGAGCCGCCAACACCCTCAACAACTACATCGGCAAGATGACCCCGCCGAAGATCATGCTGGCCTATGCCGACAGTACCTTCAAATACATGATCCCGAGAAGCCCCATCACGGCAATGGATGACTACCTAGCCAACGCCGGCAGCAAAAAGACAGTCATGATGAAGTTTCAATTCGACAAAGAGATGGACCGCGAATCGGTTGAACACATCTTCAACTGGCAGATCGGCCGATCGACCGAGTCAGCGCCGGGAATGCGCTACAACCACGGCACGCCCATACCCGAAACGGAAATCGAACTGCAGCGCTTTCCCATCGATGTCTACTACGACGCGGACCGGATGATGGCGACGCTGCGCTTTAATATCGTCCAGAACGATGAGGGCACCGGCACCCTCGATCCATCCCACATCGTTTTTTCATTCAATGGGAAGGACGTCGACGGCAATACCATGGACGTCCACCACGATCAGTTCATGGGGTTCTCCGGATCGTTTTAGCCCAGCATCGTCCTGCCGGCAGCTTGTCGGTCGCAGTCGACCTTACTTTGGCTCCAGCCGCTTGATGACGGTCTCGGTCAAGGCATCGTCGTCGGCTTTGAAAAAGGGAATCAGTTCAGCGGCAACTTCCTGGAGGGATTTGATGTTCTTGGACCGCATCACCCCCTGAATCTTCATTACGCCCTCTTCAATCAGCCGCAGGCCTTCGGCAATATCCATCAAGTCCTGTTTTTCCATTGTCTCTCCTTTTTCGATGCACCGTCGCAACAGTACAGACAAATCCACGTAAACAATGAGCATGGCACAGGATCCATCACTACCACATTTTGATTCAGCGGGGCAAAAAGAAAACAGCCCTCTTCACCTAAAGATTGGGCCTTCGTCTCCCGGCAGGAGCGTGTCGCCGAAGCCCGGCTCATTGGCCGGGGGACGGCTGGGGCGGCGGCGGCCCCCTGTAGTTGGCCACGTAGAAGTCATCGATAAGGCCCTTGGATTTCAGGTCGAGGCCAAAGGACCGGGCCGCTTCCTTGGTGGCGAAATGCGACACCTTGACCTGGTACCAGGTCCGGTCGGCACTGGCCGCGGTGGTCCAGAAGGCCTCCAGCCCTTTTGCCGTCAGCTGATCGACAAAACGGCGCGCGTCTTCCGATTTGAGGTAGGCCGCCACCTGAATGGTAAAGGGGTCCTGGTTTACCGGCGCCTCTTCCGCCACCACCGTCGGCGGGGGTGTGACCTCGGGGGGGCGGTCCATGATCGACGTCCCGGCTACCCAGATCAGGTATGCGGTCAACGGAACCACCAGGAGGATCCATGCTCTGGGTTGAACGACCCATCGGCGAAGACCTGTCCCTGACCGAAGCACAACCGAGGCGAGCGTTCCAAACCAGACCCGCGCAGCGTCCATCAGGGCAGGGAGAAAGTGCGGGTCTGCCCTTCGGGGGCGTGGTGTGGCGGCAGCGGTCTCGGCCGGCTTGAACCGGGAGATTTGCTGCTGCAGCCCATCAAGATCGACAGTTGTTATCAGGTTTTCAGCGACGGCAAAATCCTTAGAATGGTCCGGATCCCGCGGCAGCCAGCGCAATCCGGCCGCAATGCCCTCGGCGGCAAGAGGTTCGCCCGCCTGAAATGCCGCGATATAGACCTGGAATGCCCAGTAGCTCAGCACGGCCGCCTCCACGAGCAAGCGGCAGAGCTTGCGGAGGTGCTCTTCAGGCAGAACGGCCTGTTGGCTCCAGCACCGCCGGTAGGTCTGCAGGGCCTCGAAGTCAGTGCGCCCGCTGGAAAGATAGAAGGCCATCAGCCGGGTTTGAATCTTTTGGCTGCCGTGGAGTCGCCGGCCCACCCGTGCAGCGGTCTCCTGCTCCCCGGTCGAGTGGGTCGAGAAAACAGGAAGCTGTTCCAGCCAGAGCAAGGCGAGGGTTTCGTCCATGGGGTATTGGCTTAAATAGTCGGCCGCCCAGCGCCGCGCATGGGAATGGTGAATCGACCGGGCCAGGTAAAAACGGGCCATGCGGGCCGCCAGCCGCGGAACCATGTTCCTGCGCCGCTGCGGAGAGAGCCAGAAGCTGTCCAGCTGCCCCATGGCACGGTCATAGGCTGCCTGCGCCTCGGCGTTCATGCCGGCCTGCTCCCACACGCCGGCCTCTTTGACCGATCGGCGCAGC
>Ga0316201_10001959_pt1 | contig 14355 bp, 15 predicted proteins | sample CS6wburrow_MG_FD_204516 | JGI IMG/M metagenome (GOLD analysis project Ga0316201, IMG submission 204516) | Coastal sediment microbial communities from Delaware Bay, Delaware, United States - CS-6 worm burrow | ecosystem: Environmental > Aquatic > Marine > Coastal > Sediment | place: USA... | reverse complement strand
GAAGCCGTGACTGCAATCTGTCAGGATCGAGTTCGATGGCCTTGGCAGCACGCTCCAGTGCATAAGCCGTGTCGCCGGCCCGGAGCGCCATTGTCGCCACTGCGTGATGAGCGAGGGCAGACGCGGGATACGGGCGCGCGAGCGAGCGCATGAGCTCGTCTGCCTTGTCCGGATCACCTTCGTCCGACAGGTGCCTGACAAGCGTCAACAGCATTTCGCCGGGCTCGTCGTTGCTTTTTTCAATGAGGTACTTGAAGTGGCGGCGCGCCGTACTGACATCACCGACCCGGAAACTGAGTTGTGCGAGGTACAAGCGCGCTTCGCTGCTATCGCGATCGAGTTTGTACCAGCGCTTGGCCGCTGTCAGCGCCTCGCGGTCAAACCCGTAGGTCATCCCGATGCCCGTAGCCTGTTTGGCAACATCGGGATTCTCGCTAAGCTCGGCGGCTTTGCGGTATTCCTGAACCGCCATGAGATAATCATCTCGCTGCAGCGCCATTTCGGCCTGCAGGATGTAAGCACCGACTTCCGAGTTGTCTTTTTTGCCCGCTGAGGCGGGCGTGCTGGTGAAGGCGATTAGCGTACACAGCGCGGCCGCTGCCAGCCATCGTCGAATTTCATGCATAAATTGTCGTCCGTTTAGTACACAGACAAGGAACTCGCCGTTCAGTTCGCTTATCATACGCAATTCGATTTTCTTGAGTGCCCGCTGGGCGCCACTAAGTAAACGTATGCCGCTGCAAATACTCGGGCTAAACCATAACACGGCACCTGTCGAAATACGCGAGCAAGTCGCGTACGCCGGCGACGAGGTTCCGCGGGCCTTGGCGCGCCTGGTGGCGCTGGATGGTGTGAATGAGGCAGTGCTACTGTCGACCTGCAATCGCACCGAGTTTTACGTCATCGGCGACAACAGCAGTCGCGATCAGCTCAAGGAGTGGCTGCACGATGATCGGGCGCTTGGCGACGGCTTCGCGGAGTCTCTGTTCACGATGGATGACGAAGACGCGATACGGCATATCTTTCGTGTCGCCTGCGGCCTCGACTCCATGGTTCTCGGCGAGCCGCAGATTCTCGGCCAGCTAAAGGACGCGTTTCGCTACGCTCAACAAGCCGACTCGCTGGGCAGTGACCTGAGCCGATTATTTCAGCACACGTTTGCTGTCGCGAAGAAAATTCGCACCGATACCGAGATTGGTGCGAGCCCGGTGTCAGTTGCATCGGCCGCTGTAAACCTGGCGCAACAGTTCTTCGCGGGATTCAAGAAACACACAGCATTGCTCGTCGGTGCCGGCGTGACGATAGAGCTCGTCGCCAAGCACCTTGTCAGCCGTGAGATCGGTCGTCTGTTCATAGCCAATCGCAGCATCGAGCGGGCACAGGATCTGGCTGGCCAATTCGGTGGCTTCGCACTCCCCCTCTCAGAAATCGAGGGCACGTTGCCCGAGGCCGATATCCTCATTACGTCGACCGCCGCGACGGAACCGATCGTGTCCACCGCACAGATCGCAGCAGCAATCAAGGCCCGCAAGCACAGGCCCATCTTTGCGTGTGACATTGCTGTGCCCCGTGATATCGAGGCGAGTGCCGGCGATCTCAACGATTTCTACCTGTATACGATTGACGACCTCGACAAGGTGATTCTCCAGGGCCAGGGCAATCGCGAAGCCGCGGCCGTCGAGGCGCATCGCCTGCTCGACGATGAAATCCGGCGCTATGCGGCTATCGAGCGATCGAAGCAGGTTGCGCCAATCATCGCCGAACTACGCGACAGCCACGAGGCCGTGCGCAAGCAAGTTGCGAAAAACGCCAGGAAACGAATGGCCCGTGGCGAGTCGGCCGAGGATGCGATCGAATTTGCGACGGCATCGCTCATGAAGAAGATACTGCACAAGCCGAGTGTCGCACTGCGCAAGGCAGGCGAGGCATCTGATATCGAGTTGATCGAGTCAGCGCGCAAACTGTTTGATCTCGACAACGATTGAGCACTGCAGTTATGAAAGAGTCCATTCGCTTCAAACTCGAGTCCGTGCGTGACCGTTTCGAAGAGATCGCGGGCCTGCTGGCCGACCCTGACATCATCTCGGACCAGAACAAATTCCGTGACCTGTCAAAGGAGTACGCTCGAGTAGAGCCTGTCGTGCAGTCCTTCCAGCAGTACGAGGGTATTCTCGACGACATCGCCGCCGCAGAGGAGATGGCGAACGACGCCGACGAAGACATTCGCGAGATGGGCCAGGAGGAACTCACCGGACTTGAGGAACGCCGCGAGCAATTGCTGAGCGATCTGCAGAAGGCCCTGATACCACCCGATCCTTACGACGAAAGTAACGTTTTTCTCGAAATTCGGGCCGGAACCGGTGGTGACGAAGCGGCAATCTTTGCCGGTGACCTGTTTCGCATGTATTCAAAATACGCAGAGACCGCAAGGTGGCAGATTGAGATCCTGTCAGCGCGCGAGGGTGAGCACGGTGGCTACAAGGAAATCATTTGCCGCGTAACGGGAAACAGCATTTTCGCGAAGCTGAAATTCGAATCGGGAGCACACCGCGTGCAACGCGTCCCGACTACCGAGTCCCAGGGCCGCATTCATACGTCAGCATGCACAGTTGCTGTACTTCCTGAACCGGATAAGGTCGAGGAAACCGATATTAACCCGGCGGACCTGCGCGTTGACACGTATCGCGCGTCCGGCGCCGGTGGTCAGCATGTGAACAAGACGGATTCGGCTGTTCGACTTACGCACTTGCCGACAGGCATCGTTGTCGAATGCCAGGACGAACGCTCGCAGCATAAGAACCGCGCACGCGCGATGTCGTTGCTGCAGGCGCGCTTGCTCGACCAGCAGGTTTCCGCTCAGGAATCCGAGCAGGCAGAAAAACGCAGGCTTCTTGTCGGGTCAGGGGATCGCAGCGAACGTATTCGCACCTACAACTACCCGCAGGGGCGCGTGACCGACCACCGCATCAACCTCACGCTGTATAAACTCGACGAGATCCTGGAAGGCGGCCTCGACCAGGTCATCAACCCGCTGACGAACGAGTACCAGGCCGACCAGCTCGCGGCATTGGGTAACTGACATGAGCAAGACCATCAATGACTTTTTCTTGAACCAGCCCAGAGGTAATCATGAATAGACTATATATAGCGGCCGCAGCTTTACTGTGCGTGGCGGGATGTACCACGCCTGGCCCGAGTACGGAAACACCGACCTCAGTGGCAAATAGTGGCTCATCTTCAGCCGAAGCCGAACAGATCTGTCGCTATGAGCGAAAAACAGGCTCAACTATACGGACAAAGGTCTGTCGTACGCCCGCAGAAATGGAAGCGCTGCAGGAAAACTCTCGAGACGTGCTCAGCGAAATGGATAAGAGTTCCACGGCCGCAAGCGGGCAGTAATAATGAATGAGCTTACCCGAAGACAACCGCGCCGAAGGCGAACAGGCTGAAAACAACCAGTGTGGTTGATAGTGAGAACCGCAGCATCTTGGCCATCATTTCGATTTCCTCAGGAAGTGTTTCGATGGCGAAATCGTATGATTTCAAGACAGCACAAAGCGTGGATTCGATCACATCTCCGATATGAGTAGGTAGATTCCACAGTCGTCACTACATCGAAAGGAGATGTCCCGTTCAGTCAATCCTTAGCCGTGTCTGGATGTCGGCTTCGTCCTGGAAAATATCCTCGATCGACAATCCAAACAACCGGGCAGCTTTGAAAGCCAGCGGCAAACTGGGATCGAATTTTCCTTTCTCGATCGCGTTCACGGTTTGCCGCGACACGTCCAACTCGCTGGCCAACTGAGCCTGAGTCCAGTCCCGCTCTGCGCGCAGCACCTTCAGGCGATTCTTCATTGGTACTTCCTGCGGCCGAAAATTATCCCGACGCCGTAGGTAAGACAAATCAGGAAAACGAGGTGCGAGAATTCGGCATCGAATCCAATCAGGTTGGTAATGTCAGATGTCGAGTACGCGAGCCCGGCCACCAACGCTACGCCGAGTGCCAGTGCCATGGCGTCGAGCTGGATCTTCTGCTGCATCTCATCGAGCCCTCTCAGGTGGTTCTTGTTCGCCACAATCATGCCGGCGCCTGCGGCAACATTGACGAGGATGGCGATGGAGGTCAGCACTTTGCTGTCCGACCAGACGAGCAGAGATCCGAAGACCGCGACTGCCAGGGTGACTACCCAGGCGCCGGTCCAGAATCCCAGCAGGACAACGTTCTTTTTGTGTCGAGCGGCCCAGCCGCCCGAGTCTGAATTCAATGTACTCACAGGTCTAACTCCCTTGTCATAAAGTCAACTACACTTTACACAAGGTAATACGTACCTGTTTGATTGTCAAGTTTACTTTACTTCTTGAGCGCCTGGTCCAGGTCTGCGATCAGGTCGTCGACCGCCTCGATGCCCACCGACAGGCGAATCAGCGTGTCGCTGATCCCGAGCTTGGCGCGTTCCTCAGCCGGCACACTTGCATGGGTCATGATCGCGGGGTGATCGACCAGGCTCTCGACGCCGCCGAGGCTCTCAGCCAGTGAAAATACCTTGCAGCGCTCGAGGAAGCGGCGCGCATCATCGAGACCGCCTTTGATAAAGAAGGTCACGATGCCACCAAAGCCGGGCATCTGTTCTTTGGCGAGTTCGTGTTGCGGGTGTGATTCGAGTCCCGGGTAGAGAACGCTCCCGACCTTGTCATGTGCTTCGAGCCACTCAGCGATTTGCATCGAACTCTTGCAGTGCCGCTCCATGCGAACATCGAGTGTCTTCACACCACGCAACGCGAGGAAACTGTCAAATGGCCCCGCTACAGCGCCGATCGAATTTTGCAGGTAGGCCATTCGCTCAGCGAGCTCATCGCTTGACGTAGCGACGATGCCGCCAACCATGTCGGAGTGACCGTTAATGAACTTGGTCGCCGAGTGCATGACGATATCTGCACCAAGCTCCAGCGGGCGCTGCAAGTACGGCGTGGCAAAGGTGTTGTCCACAACAACAATCGCGCCACGCTTCTTCGCAAGGGCGACGATCGCTTTGAGATCAACGAGCTTAAGCAAGGGATTCGTCGGCGACTCGATCCACACCATGGCCGTGTCATCACGGAATGCCGCTTCGGCAGCCGCCAGGTCACTCAAGTCGACGTAGCTGAAATTCAGCCCGGCACTGCGTTCACGCACGCCCGAGAACAGGCGTCGTGTTCCGCCGTACAGGTCATCCATCGCAATGATGTGCGCCCCACTGTCGACGAGTTCGAGTATCGTCCCTATCGCCGCCATGCCCGACGCAAACGCAAAACCATATTTGCCGGACTCGAGGTCTGCAACACAGCGCTCGTACGCCATGCGCGTCGGGTTTTGTGTCCGCGAATACTCATATCCCTTGTGTACGCCAGGGCTCTCCTGCACATAGGTCGAGGTCGCGTAGATCGGTTGCATGATCGCGCCCGTCGTCGGATCCGGCTCCTGTCCGGCGTGGATCGCTCTCGTAGCGAATTTCTTCTTGTCTGCCATACGGTCCTCTACATCTGCCTGCGCAGGTAATTGAGCACGTCCGATCGTGTGATCAGTCCCAGGAATTCATCACCATCCATGATGGCCGCGTATGGCTGCACTCGCAGCATCGCGACGAGGTTGTTGAGACTCTCCGATTTGTCGAGCTTGATGAATGCCGACTCCATGGCGTCTTCCACAGCTGCGGCCATCAAATCCGGATGGCCATAAACGAATTGAATGATCGCGTCCTCAGTCACGATACCAACCAGCTTGCCCTCCTCCATGACTGGCAACTGCGAAAACCCCGCATTGCGTAAACGGTTGTGCGCCGTCGTGAGCACATCGGTCGGTCCAATCGTGATTGTTGCGCGCTCGCCGTGCGGGCGCCCGATCAGGTCGCGCAGATCACCGCACTCAGCGCGCGTAATAAAGCCCTGATCTTCAAGCCAGAAATCGTTATAGAGTTTCGACAGGTATTTGTTGCCGGTATCGCAGGCGAACGTGACGACACGTTTGGGTTCGGTCTGCTCTCGACAGTACTTGAGCGCAGCCGCCAGCAAGGTGCCCGACGACGATCCGGCGAGCACGCCTTCCTTACGCAGCAACTCCCGTGCTGCGGCAAATGACTCGGCGTCCGAAATCGCATAGGCCTTCACGACTTTCTCAAAGTCCGCAATGTCCGGAATGAAATCCTCGCCGATGCCCTCCACGAGCCAGCTACCGCCCTCGCCGATTTCGCCCTTGTTAATGTAGTCCGTCAGGATCGAACCAACCGGGTCCGCCAGGATCATGTCCACGCCGGGCGCATGTTCCTTGAGGTAGTTGCCGATACCGGTCGCGGTACCGCTCGATCCCACACCGAGCACGATCGCATCGAGTTCGCCGCCCATCTGCTCGAGTATCTCGGGGGCTGTCCCCGTCTCGTGAGCGAGCGGATTGTCCGGATTGCCAAACTGGTTGATAAAGTATGCGCCCCGCTCCTCAGCGACACGTTTACCGAGATCCTGGTAATACTCCGGGTGACCACGCCCAACGTCGGAGCGCGTAAGAATCACCTCGGCGCCCATGGCGCGCAGGTTGAAGATCTTCTCCTGGCTCATCTTGTCGGGCAGCACGATTACAAGCCGGTAATTCTTTTGCGCGGCAACAAGCGCGAGCGCGAGACCCGTATTGCCCGCCGTCGCTTCGACAATAGTGTCGCCGGGCTTGATGTCGCGACGTTTCTCGGCTTGCTCGATCATCGAAATACCGATGCGATCCTTGATCGAGCCACCAGGGTTCATGAGTTCGAGTTTCAGGAACAGGCGGCAGGGGCCCGTATCGATGTGTGTGACCTCGAGCATCGGCGTTTGACCAACCATGTCGAGAACATTGGAATACACGTTCATAGGCGCATCAGTTACATTGGTTACATTGGAAATTTTTCGGCGAGTGTACTCGAAGATGCGACTTGATGCCGCAATAGCGGACGCGACAGCCCGTTTGTCGCAGATCAGTGAATCACCGCGGTTGGATGCCGAGATCCTGCTGTGTCGGACTATCGATATGCCTCGCAGCTACCTGTTCGCACATCCCGAAGACGAGCTCGACAAGCTCACGCTGGGCCGCTTCGAAGACGTGCTGAAACGGCGCGTTGCGGGCGAGCCCATGGCCTACATCATGGGCATTAAGGAATTCTGGTCACAGGAGCTGGCCGTCAGCCCGGCAACCCTGATACCGCGTCCGGAAACCGAGCTTCTCGTCGATCTCGCCCTGCGAGAGATTCCGCGCAAGGCCGAGTGGGACGTACTCGACCTCGGCACAGGTAGCGGTGCGATTGCCATCGCGATTGCCAGCGAACGGCAGATGTGCCGGGTCACCGCGGTCGACATCAGTGAGGATGCGCTCGCAGTCGCGCGGGAAAATGTGCGGAACCTGTCCCTGGGCAACGTCGAACTCGCGCACGGTAGCTGGACAGGGCCAGTACAAGGACGAACATTCAATATCATCGTCTCGAACCCACCCTATGTTCGCAGCGATGACGAAGCGCTGCTGAAATTGCAGCACGAACCGCAATCCGCACTCGCCGCCGGCATTGACGGCCTCGACGCAATCCGTGCCCTCGCGGCCGAATGCGCGGCACTGCTGGCTGCAGACGGAGTGCTACTGATTGAACATGGCGCAGAACAGGAAGATGGTGTGGCCACCCTGCTTGAAGGCCATGGTTGGTCGCATATTTGCTGCCATAATGACTTTGCAGGCCTGCCGCGCGTGACAGTCGCGCGCAGGGATGGTAAATAAGCGCCCTCACAGACTTGGCGAGACATCATGATCACTATCAAAACCAATCACGGCGACATTGGCGTCGAATTGTTCGACGAAAAGGCCCCCATCTCCTGCGAGAATTTTCGCCAGTACATTGCGGACGGCCATTTTGCAGACACCATTTTCCACCGCGTCATCCCGAATTTCATGATCCAGTGCGGTGGCATGGATGAGAGCATGTCCTCGAAGCCAACACGGGCGCCGATCAAGAACGAAGCCGACAACGGCGAATCGAACGTACGCGGCACGCTGGCTATGGCTCGCACCGGCGTCGTTGACAGCGCAACCTCGCAGTTCTTCATCAACCTGCGCGACAACGATTTCCTGAATCACGGGACTCGCGATTTTGGCTACGCGGTCTTCGGCAAGGTCAGCAGCGGCATGGATGTCGTCGATGCAATCGCCGGCGTGCAGACCGGCGATTATGGCGGTCATCAGGACGTTCCCGTCGAGACCGTCAAAATCATCGACGTCACTATCGACGAATGACGCTAAGCCGCGACGCACGTCACCTGGCATTGCCGCAGGTTGGTGCGGACGGGCAGCAACGCATATCTGAAGGCAAGGTCCTGCTGATCGGCGTCGGCGGCATTGGCTGTGCCGCGGCAGCCTACCTGGCGTCGAGCGGCGTTGGCCACCTTGCCGTCTGCGATTTTGACACGGTTGATGCAACTAATCTCGGCCGGCAGGTGCTCTACGCGCAGGGCCACATTGGTGAGCTCAAAGCCGAGGTCGCGGCCTCGCGCTTGCGCAAGATCAACCCGAGCATTGCGGTCACCGCGATAAGCGAACGCCTTACGGGCGTTGCGCTGGCCGAGGCTGTTGCTGCTGCGGATGTCGTGCTTGATGGCTGCGACAACTTCCCGACGCGCTTCCAGGTCAATGCTGCTTGCGTTGGTGCGTCGCGCCGCCTCGTGTCCGGGTCCGCCATTCGTTTCGAGGGCCAGCTGGCAGTGTTCGGACCGGACTATTCGGAGTCGCCCTGCTTCGAGTGCCTGTACGTCGAGGCCGATGAGTCGCTGGGCAATTGTGCGGGCAACGGCGTGCTCGCTCCCGTGCCCGGCGTCATTGGAACAATGATGGCCGTGGAAGCCCTCAAGTACCTGGCAGGTATTGAGTCGCCCGCGCCGTTGCTGCGTCTCTATGATGCGGCCGCAAGTGAGTTCCGCCGCCTGGGCATCAGCAAGCGGCGCGATTGTCCGGTATGCGCGGCCGGTTAGTCACTCTCGTCGGCCTGTTACAGGCCGCGGCGATCCTCACGATCGCCTTTTCCGTAGTTACGCTGTTGCGTACCGATCATTTTGCACTGCAGCTCTTCAGCCATTTCCGCTTGCAGTACCTGGTGATCTCGCTGCTGCTGTTCGTCGTGTTTGCCGTACTGCGGAGCCCTCGATATGCCGGGGCCTTGTTGGCTGTTGCATTGCTCAACGCAAGCCTGGTGCTGCCGTGGTATCTCGACAAGCACGAAAGTGAAACAGGCGCGGACTTGAAGCTGGTTCTCGCCAATGTCCTGTCCACGAATACAAAATACGAGCAGCTGTTCGATCTGCTCGACGCGGAAGACCCCGATGTGGTCGTGCTACTGGAGGTGTCGCCCGAGTGGCTGGTGGCGATGGACCCATTGCGTTTAACCTATCCGTATTCCTACGCCGAAGCGCGCGATGGGAACTTCGGTATCGCGTTGTTTTCCCGCCTGCCTTTGAAATCGGTCGGCCATGTCGACAGTCCGCCGTCCGGCTATCCAACGATCAACGCTACGTTAGCGGTTCGTGAGCACTCACTGCACCTGGTCGCTACGCATCCGACGCATCCGGTCGGCAAACGGAGGTACGCGGCCCGCAATGAACACCTGGAATCCCTGCCCGCTTTGCTGGAAAAGCCGGCGGGGCCAACGGTCCTGGTTGGCGATTTGAACACGAGTATGTGGGATGTCAACTATCGTTTGCTGGAAGCCAATACGGGTTTCAGAAACGCCCGTCGAGGTTTTGGTATCGCACCAACGTGGCCAACGTTCTTACCGTTTGCAGTGATCCCGATCGACCACGTACTCGTCTCGAAAGACGTCGGTGTGCGAGATGTACATGCGGGCCAGCGAATTGGATCGGATCATCTCCCACTGGTCGTCACGATCACGCTGTAACGACCACCGGGAGTCTGGCTCTCATTCATTCGCCTGTCTGGCGGATTCTGAAACGCTGGATTTCGTCCTGACCACTGATCGCACAGTTCGATGCGTACTCCCGAATCAGTGTTTCGCCTTCACCATACACTAGCGTTTTGATATTGATTCTGTGGCCGGACACGCGACGCTCTTCCGTCTCGACGTTGTGGACTACAGACTTTGCACCTACGAGATAAGCCCTGCTGTCTACCTCGGCAACGCAGGCATCGATGCTGCGTTGGGGTGCTTCTTTCGGAAAGTCCGGTAATGCAAATGCAAAGTTGGCTGCGAACAGGCCGATCAGGGTCAGTGATACTGCGGTTTTGTGATTATTCATAGTTTTTCCTTCGTTCATCAAGCATCAGAACCATCGTTCTGTTTTAGTTAAAAATAATGCATCCTGAGATGCTCTTTCAAGTCAGAACCACCGTTCTGATATGGTCAAAAAAAGTTAGGCTTTTAGCGACCCCAAGGTGCTCTCGACGATGCCGTCGAGGGTTGCCTTGGGAAAACCGGTGCGCCCGAGCACGACCAGACCGAACATCGTACTCGTCAACAGTTCGCCAGCAGCATCAACATCGACATCCTTGCCGATCTCGCCCCTGCCCTTGGCCGAATCGAGGCCGATAGCAAATGCCTTGGACATGCGCTTCATGAATCGCTGCAACACACCACGCAGTTCCTCGTCCTGGGGTGCGAGTTCCATCGCCGTGTGGATGAAAAGGCAGCCTTTGGGCTCTTCCGCGCCACACATATCGGCCACGCGTTCTGCAAATATGTTTCGAATGTGGTCCAGCGAGGCGCCCGGTTCAAGCAATCTCAGGAAAGAGCGCTTGCCCATCCCCTCGGCGTACTGCTCCAGCGCCTGTTCAAACAGCTCGCGCTTGTTGCCGAACGTGCCATAGAGCCCGTAACGACTGACACCAGTCGTTTGCACGATATCCTCCATCGAGGTCTCGGAGTACCCCTTGGAGGAAAATAGATCCACGACCTGGCCCAAGGCCGTCGATGGATCAAATGTGCGTACTCTGTTCATTGCGAAGCAGAATAGTCATTCTGATACGAGGTGTCAAGTAACTATTCGGGCGCCACCGACAATATCAGAATGATCGGTCCGGTAAGCCCTTCGGGGAGCCGGTTTTCGCGGTCGAACCGGTTCCAGTGGCTGTTGGCCACGAAGGGGGCACTAGGCCATCGAATAGGACGTTTCACCACTTTCGAGCACCTCGTCAACAGCATCGCGGAATGCTTCATGGACACCAAACCGACCGTGTTTTTTCCAGAAAGCCTTGCCGCCGGGTTCGGAGAGCATGGTGATGATGTCCTTTCGAACCATGGACCATTGGTTTTCGGGAAGGAGCCCATCCTCGTGCAGATCAAACAGAACGCTCCAGGTGTTCAGGAACTGACCAGTCAGGGCGAAGAACTGCATGTACTCATCTTCGTCGAGTTTCTCACCGCCGAATCCTCGTCTGAAGACAGACGCGACTTCCTTGCTCTCGGTGATCGAGGAATTCATGTGACCGTAGGCCTCGAGAAATGAGTAGCGCGCACCGGCTTGCGTCTGGGAATTCGCCTGGTGAATCTGGCGTGCAACGTAAAGCAGCGTGACTACAACGGCGACAGCCCCAACCACCTCGCCTATCGCCCCGATCGCATCCCAGTTCATCGCAACACCCCTTTTGTTGTCAGTTTCGGTCATCATACAGGAGGGCTGCAAATACTCACCGCGACACATTGCCGCCCTGTAGCTGCGGGCATAGAATTCCCCGAGGTATTTCAGACAGCCAACTCGTCAAGGAGTAGTGCGATGTCATCCACCTTCAGAGCCGCCCTGGTCGCGGCCATGTTTGCGCTCGTCAGTTCAATGGTCATTGCCGATGACTGCGTCGATTGCCATCGAAAGGAAACACGCAATATCGTGACCGACTGGCAAATCAGCCGCCACCATACTGAGAATGTCGGCTGCGCTGACTGCCACAAGGGCCGCCATAAGTCCGCGGACGATGTCGACAAGCTGAGGACTGTCACGGCTGATACTTGCGGCCGTTGCCATGAGGAGCGGCTGGAAGAATTCTCGAAAGGCAAGCACGCCCTCGCCTGGGCCGCCCTAGAGGCTATGCCTACAACGCATGCGCTGCCCATGGCGCTAGCCCAAGGCATGAAGGGCTGTGGCGGTTGCCATAAACTCGGCCTCAAGGACGAGGAAACCGTTGCGCAGCTGAAGGCCGACGGCAGCATGTTCGGGCACGCGTCCTGCGACGCCTGCCACACGCGTCACACGTTCTCGGTCGTTGAGGCTCAGCAACCACAGGCCTGCCAAACCTGCCACATGGGCTTCGATCATCCGCAATGGGAAATGTGGTCTGCATCGAAACACGGCATTCGTTACCTGCTGACGCAGAACGGCACATTGCCAGAAGGCACCGCAGCACCGACCTGCCAGGATTGCCACATGGTTGACGGTAATCACGAGGTACGCACCGCTTGGGGATTCCTGGCTGTTCGTCTGCCCTTACCGGAGGACGAGCAATGGGCCGCTGACCAGACCACGATTCTGCAGGCGCTCGGTGTTCTCGACCCTGAAGGTAACCCGACCGCACGCCTCGACGTCGTCAAGGCTGCAGATGTTGCCAGACTGACCCAGGAAGACTTTGACCGCGAGCGCAACAAGATGATTGCCGTTTGCGGCGATTGCCATTCGGACAACTTCGCACGCGCAGAACTCGCAAAAGCTGACGACCTTATTCGCGAGGCCGACCACCTGCTGGCAGAAGCAATTCGCGAAATTGCATCCCTGTACGAGGAAGGCTTACTGGTGAAGCCGGAGGGCTACGCGCATGCGTTCCCTGATCTCCTGACATTCCACGATGCGCCGACAACTCTTGAACAACGCCTGTTCGAGATGCATCTGAAGCATCGCATGCGGACGTTCCAGGGAGCGTTCCACGCCAACCCGGACTATGCGCTGTGGTATGGCTGGAGCGAGATGGTGCGCGATCTGCAGTACATCCGGGAAGAAGCCAGCGAGCTTCGCGCGCGCGCCGGGATTTAGGCCACCTGCACGCTCGCTCCGCGGGGATCGTAGCCGAGGTTCGGTGCCAGCCATCGCTCCGCTTCTTCGATGCTCATCCCTTTGCGCTCGGCGAACGACTCCACCTGGTCGCGGTCGACCTTGCCGACGGCGAAGTACTTCGCCTCAGGATGAGAGAAATAGAAACCACTGACGGCCGCCGTCGGATACATCGCATAGGAGTCGGTGAGTCGCAGACCGATGCTTGCCTCAACATCGAGCAGCTTCCACAGCGTTGCTTTTTCCGTGTGGTCCGGACACGCGGGATAACCCGGTGCCGGGCGAATGCCGCGGTATTGCTCTGAAATGAGCTGCTCGCTCGATAGCTGTTCATCGGCAGCATACGCCCAGAACTCCTGGCGTGTGCGCTCATGCATGTACTCCGCGAGCGCCTCGGCGAGCCTGTCCGCCAGCGCTTTGAGCACGATGGCATTGTAGTCGTCGTGGTCTTTCTCGAAACGTTCGACATGCTCATCAATGCCGATACCAGCGGTAACCGCAAATGCACCGATGTAGTCGGCATAGCCAATGCCCGCAGGTGCGACGTAATCGGCAAGACACGATTGCGACTGCCCTTCCGCCTTCGCGCGTTGCTGACGCAAATGCACAAGACGATGAGCAATGTCATTGCGTTGCTCGTCCGTGTACACCAACACATCATCGTGATCCAGCGAATTCGCCGCATGGAAGCCAACGACAGCACGTGCCTGTAGCCACTTCTCATCAATGATCTTGTCGAGCATGGCCATTGCATCGCTGAATAATGACGACGCCGCTTCGCCAACAGTTGCATCCTCGAGAATCTGTGGAAACTTGCCATGGAATTCCCAGGCATTGAAGAACGGCATCCAGTCAATGTAATCACGCAATACCGAGAGATCGATATCGTCAAATACGCGATTACCGATGAATGTCGGTACGGGCGGATCGTATTCCGCCCATTTGATATGGTGCTTGCGCGCACGCGCCTGGTTTAGTGACAGCTGTGGCGCAAGCCGTTTCTTTTTCGAATGCTGCTCGCGACGCCGCGCGTTGTCGCGACGAGTCTTCTCGATGATTTCGCCGCGTGTACCTGGTTCAACGAGCGCCTGGGCCACACCGACGGAGCGCGACGCGTCCTTGACGTAGATGACCGGCCCTTCATAGCACGGCTCGATCTTCACGGCGGTGTGTGCCGGCGACGTTGTGGCGCCGCCGATCAGCAGCGGCAGATCCATGCCGAGTCGCTGCATCTCGCTGGCAACGTGCACCATTTCATCCAGTGACGGCGTAATCAGGCCTGACAGGCCGATGATGTTGGCACCTTCGCGTTTCGCGGCGTCAAGGATC
>Ga0316201_10001958_pt1 | contig 14356 bp, 11 predicted proteins | sample CS6wburrow_MG_FD_204516 | JGI IMG/M metagenome (GOLD analysis project Ga0316201, IMG submission 204516) | Coastal sediment microbial communities from Delaware Bay, Delaware, United States - CS-6 worm burrow | ecosystem: Environmental > Aquatic > Marine > Coastal > Sediment | place: USA... | reverse complement strand
ATCGATGAAAGCCACGTGACCGTGCCGCAGCTTGGCGCCATGTACAAAGGCGATCGTTCACGCAAGGAGACGCTGGTCGAATTCGGTTTTCGGCTGCCGTCTGCGCTCGACAACAGACCACTGAGATTCGACGAATTCGAGGGCCTGGCGCCACAAACCATTTACACGTCAGCCACGCCTGGCAGCTACGAGCATGAGCACACCGACAATACTGTCGAACAGCTGGTTCGACCGACGGGGCTTGTTGATCCGGCGATCGATATCCGACCTGCCAAAACTCAGGTGGATGATGTACTTTCCGAGATCACAAAGCGGGTGGCCAGGGATGAACGAGTCCTGATCACCACCCTGACCAAGCGCATGGCCGAGGACCTGACGGACTATCTGCAGGAGCATGGCAAGCGTGTGCGTTATCTGCATTCCGATATCGCAACAGTCGAGCGCACGGAGATTATTCGTGATCTGCGCTTGGGCGCATTTGACGTACTCGTCGGCATCAACCTGTTGCGGGAAGGCCTGGACATGCCCGAGGTCTCATTGGTGGCTATTCTCGATGCGGATAAGGAAGGGTTTCTGCGCTCGGAACGCTCGCTCATACAGACGATCGGACGCGCAGCGCGACACCTTCACGGCACTGCGATCCTTTATGCCGACAGGATGACCGGCTCCATGCAGCGAGCAATCGGTGAAACCACTCGCCGACGGGACCGGCAACTCGCACACAATAAGAAATACGGGATTACCCCGGCAACGATTGTGAAGCAGGTCTCCGATATCATGGAGGCTGCGTATCCGGTGCCAGGCAGGCGCAAGCGTCGTGTCGCGGAAGACGGTGCCCATTACGATCAGATGACGCCCGAACAGCTTATGAAGCGGGCCAGCAAGCTGGAAAAGAAGATGCTCAGGCATGCCCGTGACCTGGAGTTCGAGGATGCAGCAAGGCTGCGCGACGAGATTCGCTATATCCGCGAAGAGGCGCTCGGACTGTCCGATCGCAAGGCCGGGTAATGGGTCTTGCGTGTCGGGTAAGGCTTCAGTATCGTATGCCGCCCTCGCTGGTCGGGGGTGCGTTTTTGGGGTGATTAGCTCAGGGGTAGAGCGCCACGTTGACATCGTGGAGGTCGGTGGTTCGAGACCACCATCACCCACCACTTCGCGAATAGCGCCGGACCGTTGTGTATCTGCAACAAAATGCTTGGTTTTTTCGGAAAAACAGTCGTTTCGATGGTTGTTTCTTGCTATGCGGCTATATAGAATCGCTTTCCCGCACTTGCTGCGGCGCCTGTGGGCGTCCGGGCCGTGCCGGGACCTGTTTTAGCACTGGAGGATTTTAGGATCGCAGCCACGAAGCGCGTACGGCGTAATGACGAAATTGATGCCCAGGAAGTCCGGGTTATTGACGCAGAAGGTGAGCAGGCTGGCGTAATGCCGCTGCGCGAAGCGATCGAGCTTGCCAAGGGTGTCTCACTGGATCTGGTCGAGGTTTCACCGAATGCAGAGCCACCGGTCTGCCGGATTATGGATTTCGGCAAGTATCTCTTCGAGCAGAACAAGAAGGCTCAGACGTCCAAGCGCAAGCAGAAACAGGTTCATGTAAAAGAGATTAAATTTCGGCCGGGAACGGACGAAGGTGATTACCGGGTCAAGTTGCGCAAGCTTGTAGAGTTCCTCGAATACGGGGATAAGACCAAGGTCACTCTGCGATTCAGGGGTCGGGAGATGGCGCACCAGGAACTGGGCGCAAAGTTACTGGCCAGGGTCCGCGATGACCTGGAAGAATATGGCACCGTCGAGCAGATGCCGCAGATGGAAGGGCGACAGATGATCATGGTGATAGCACCAAAGAAGCATTAAGTAATCGCTCTATGTAGGACACGACAACTGCATAGAGCTTGTATCCCGCCTGCATCGGCCGCTTCGCGGTACGTAGCATGGCCACAAAGTGGAGAAGACAATGTCGAAAATGAAAACCAACCGGGGCGCGGCCAAGCGCTTCCGGAGAACGGCTAAGGGCGGCTTCAAGAGAGCCCAGTCACACCTCAATCACATCCTTACCAAGAAGAAGTCGAAGCGTAAGCGCCAGCTGGGTCTGACCCTGCAGGTGGCCGAGTCCGACGTAAAGAGCGTGCGCCGCATGCTCCCTTACAGCTAAGAGAGGATTGAGAGATGGCTAGAGTAAAACGTGGCGTTGTAGCGAAAGCGCGCCATAAAAAAGTCCTTAGCAAGGCGAAGGGTTATTACGGCGCGCGCAGCAAGCTCTACAAGACTGCAAAACAAGCTGTTATCAAGGCTGGTCAGTATGCCTATCGTGATCGCCGTCAACGTAAACGCCAGTTTCGTGCATTGTGGATCGCGCGCATTAACGCGGCGGCACGTCTGCACGGTTTGTCATACAGCCGCCTGATTAACGGTCTCAACCTGGCCAACATCGAGGTTGACCGTAAGGTCCTGGCAGATATCGCTGTGCACGATCCGGACGGTTTTGGCGCGATCGCCGAACAAGCCAAGGCCAGCCTGGCAGAGAGCAACTAAGCATCCGCTGGTGGCGCGGTTTGGCCGAGCTGTCACGGGGCAATTCTCATGCGGGAACTGAGCGAGCTGGTCGATAGTGCAACGTCGGAGATCGATGCTGCGAGTGACCTGGCCGCACTGGATGCGGTCCGGGTAAGTTACCTGGGCAAGAAGGGTGAGCTGACGCTGCGCCTGAAATCGCTCAGTGAGCTGCCGGCTGAAGAGCGCCCTGCAGCCGGACAGCAAATCAACCAGGCCAAGCAGGCGCTTCAAGCGCGTATCAATGAGCGGCGCCAAGCCCTCGATTCCGCGGCCCTGGAAGCCAAGCTCGTCGGAGACGCTGTCGACGTAACGCTGCCTGGACGTGGCGCATCGATTGGTGGGCGGCACCCGGTATCGCGGGCGATGGCCCGGATCGACCGTATCTTTCGCAATGCTGGCTTTGGCATCCGCTCTGGTCCTGAAATAGAGGATGATTTTCATAATTTCACGGCGCTGAATTTCCCTGAGAACCACCCGGCCCGGGCCCTGCACGATACGTTTTTTTTCCCGGGTGGAAAGCTGCTGCGCACACACACATCGCCGGTGCAGATCAGATCCATGGTCAAGGAGGGCGTACCCATTCGTATAATTGCGCCCGGCCGCGTCTACCGCTGCGACTCGGATCAGACGCACACACCGATGTTTCATCAGGTCGAAGGCCTGGTCATCGATCGTGGTGTCAGCATGGCCAATCTCAAGGCCGTGCTACACCAGTTTGTAGAGAGCTTTTTCGAGCGCGATGCCGAGTTGCGCTTCAGGGCCTCGTACTTTCCGTTCACAGAACCGTCGGCGGAAGTCGATATCCTGTGGGGAGAGGGCAAATGGCTGGAGATCCTGGGCTGCGGCATGGTGCACCCGAATGTCCTCGAGGCAGCCGGGGTCGATCCTGAGGAATTCACGGGATATGCGTTCGGCATGGGTGTTGAGCGACTTGCGATGTTGCGTTACGGCGTAACGGACCTGCGCACCTTCTTCGAAAATGACCTCCGCTTCTTGCGGCAGTTCCGGTAAATGCCATGAAGATTGCAGAATCCTGGTTACGCGAGTGGGTTAATCCGGACCTCGATACCGAGGCCCTTGCCGAGCGCCTCACGATGGCTGGACACGAGGTGGACGGCATTGAGCTTGAAGGTGAAGGTCTCGACGGCGTCGTTGTTGCCGAGGTTGTAGATGTCCGGAAGCACCCCGATGCTGATCGGCTGAGCGTCTGCAAAGTTGACGATGGCAGCGGTGATCTGGTCGATGTCGTCTGCGGCGCACCAAACGTGGTCAAGGGGATGAAGAGCCCGTTGGCGAAACCTGGCGTAAAGCTGCCAAACGGCCTCAAGCTGCGCAAATCCAAGATTCGCGGCGTTGTATCGAACGGCATGCTGTGTTCGGCGATCGAGCTCGGGCTCGGTGACGAATCAGACGGGATCATTGCATTGCCTGACGATGCTGAAGTCGGCAGCGCGTTAACGCACTACCTGGGATTGCCGGATGCCATCATCGACCTGGACCTGACGCCGAATCGTGGCGATTGCTTCAGCGTACTTGGCATCGCCCGGGATGTTTCCGCTTTGACCGGCGAGACTATGCGAGACACCATGGTGTCGCCGGTTCAACCGACGATTGACGACACGCATCCGGTCGACGTTGTCTTGCCCGAAGGCTGTCCTAACTTTGCCGGTCGCGTCATACGGAATATCGATCCGACGGCTAAATCGCCCGTGTGGATGACCGAGAAACTACGCCGGTCAGGCCTCAGGGCGATCCATCCGGTCGTGGACGTCACTAATTTCGTCATGCTGGAGCTCGGGCAACCGCTTCACGCCTACGATTTGAGCCTCGTGAAAGGCCCAATACGGCCCAGGTTGGCCGAAAAGGGCGAAAAGGTGGTTCTGCTGGACGAGAAGGAGGTCGCTGTAAATGAGGACACACTCGTGATCAGTGACGATTCCGGCGCCATCGGTCTGGCCGGCATCATGGGAGGACTGAGCACCGCTGTTAGCGAAATTACCGTGGATGTTTTCTTCGAAGCGGCATTCTGGCCACAGAAGTTTATCGCGGGGCGCGCACGCTCGTATGGAATGCACACGGATGCCTCGCTTAGATTTGAACGTGGCGTCGATCCGGAAGGCCAGGCACGGGCGGTCGAACGAGCAACTGAATTACTGATCGAAATTTCCGGTGGCGAGGCGGGCCCATTGGTCGTCAATTCAGCTCCCGAATTTCTGCCGAAACGCGACACAATTCGGCTTCGTCGATCTCGGGTTTCGACGCTCCTCGGTATCGACATTCCGGATGAAAAGATCGTCACTATTTTGGAGTGTCTTGGGCTGGAAGTTACCCAGGCTGACGACGGCTGGGACGTCATTTCACCCAGCCATCGCTTCGATATCGAAATTGAAGTGGACTTAATCGAGGAAATTGCCCGGGTTTTCGGCTACAACGAAATCCCGGAGGCGACGGCGATCGCCGAAACGCCGCTTGAGTTGGTTACCGAGTCCGAGATCGATCTTGAGGTCGCAGCAACAACACTCGTTGCTCGCGATTATCAGGAAGTCATTACGTACAGTTTTGTTGATCCTGATTCAAACAAGCGCTTGACCGACATTGATTCTGAGCTCGTTTTGAGCAACCCGATTTCTTCCGAAATGTCTGTTATGCGTGCATCGTTATGGCCCGGTATGTTGATGGCGGCATCGGCAAATGCTTCACGGCAACAAGAAAGAGTTCGCCTGTTCGAAATCGGCAAGTCGTTTCACGGCACACTCGCTGAACATGATGAGGTTGTCCGAATCGGCGGAGTCTGTATCGGTTCCGTGCTTCCGGAGCAGTGGGGAAGCAAGACCCAGGCTATTGATTTCTTTGACATAAAGTCCGACATTTTAGCGCTACTTGAGCTGGCAGGTGATGTTTCGGAGCTTGAGTTTTGCACAGCAGAACATCCCGCGTTGCAGCCGGGGCAAGCCGCAAAAATAATGCGTAACGGCATACAGCTCGGTGTCGCAGGAAAGATGCACCCACGCCATGGCCGATTCTTCGAACTCAAGCGCGATGTATTTCTTTTTGAATTGGATGCGGCGGCCGCACTGGCATCTCGTGCTCCAAAAGCCAAGTCGATCTCGAAATTTCCGTCTATCCGTCGTGACATTGCCGTCGTTGTTGACGACAAGGTATCTGGAGCGGATTTGATTTCCGCGGTCGAATCCAGCGCTCCGGAATTGATTTCGAGCGTCAGGATTTTTGACATTTATAAGGGCCCAGGCATAGAAGCTGGGCTAAAAAGCATAGCTTTAGGCTTGATTTTGCAGGAAACATCCCGCACCCTTACTGACGATGACGCGGACGCCGCAATGGCCGCAGCAGTGCAAAAAATACAGGAAGAATTCGGCGGCGATTTGAGAGAATAAAAAAGCAATGGCACTGACAAAAGCAGATATGGCCGAATCGCTGTTCAACGAGCTTGGACTCAATAAGAGGGAAGCGCGGGAACTTGTCGATATGTACTTTGAGGAGCTGCGAGCATCACTTGCAGTTGGGGAGCAGGTCAAACTTTCCGGTTTCGGGAATTTTGATCTTCGGGATAAAAAAGAAAGGCCGGGGCGTAACCCTAAGACGGGTGAAGAGATCCCGATAACTGCACGACGTGTAGTCACGTTTCGGCCCGGACAAAAACTAAAGGCCCGAGTAGAAGCATATGCTGGAACCGGGGAATAACGACGAACTACCTCCAATTCCTGGTAAGCGCTACTTCACTATTGGTGAAGTAAGCGATCTTTGTGCTGTTAAACCGCACGTACTGAGGTATTGGGAGCAAGAGTTCCCACAGCTGAAACCCGTAAAACGGCGCGGCAATCGCCGCTATTATCAGCGCCAGGACGTCTTGATCATCCGCCAGATTCGGGGTCTCTTGTATGACGAGGGATTTACCATCGGTGGTGCTCGCCAGCGTCTAATGGGCGACACAGCGAAGTCTGACGTCACGCAAAGTCAACAGATTATCAAGCAGTTACGGCTTGAACTTGAACAGGTTCTTAAGATACTTCGCCGCTAAAAAATCTGCTATCTTATCTTTCTATCCGGTCGGGGCGTAGCGCAGCCTGGTAGCGCACCACAATGGGGTTGTGGGGGTCGGAAGTTCGAATCTTCTCGCCCCGACCAATTTAGGTAGCAGGCCAAACTCCCAGTTTGGCAGTTTGTTCAAATCGAATAGAGGTTGGTGCGACTCGCCCAACGTTCGAGCGACTCGGCTACGCCGGCGCTACCGCCATTAGCAGTTTCTTGTCTTCAATTCCCAGCAAGATCGGCTGGGCCGTCTCGCGGTAAATATTCACCTTGGCGTTATAGGCGACACGTGACAATCCGTGCTTGTCCTTGATGTGCAGGCGGCGGATATTGAATTGCCCACCACCCATATGTTCGCCGGTCAGGTAACACTTGATTGCCGTCACGCGCTCACCTGACAATTCGAGGCCACTCAGTTTGGCGAGATTGCCCTGGGCGCGTTGCAGGAACATGACAGCGTCGAGGTTTGCTTGTGTCTGAGCAGGGTCAATATGCTCGGTAGTAACATCTGCCATAAAGTCCCCGACAAGTATCTGTCCAGGAAGTGCAGCGTCGATCATGCGCGCCAGTTCAATCGTGACATCACCGACGATAAAGTCGTGCATGGTCGGATTGAGCCCTTCGGCCTGGTGGAATTCGTAACAAGCGCCAACGTGGAAGCATGCCCTCAATCGTGGCACCGCTTTCGACGTTGTTTTGGCCCGTGCGATTGCATTGTCTGCCAGAACGATATGCATGAAGTGGTAGAGGTTGACGTTCGCTTCAAGACCATCATCGCGATTCCAGACATAAAAACCATCGCCACTCGATGATCGGGCGAAGTTGATGCCGACGTCCTGCTCCAGCATCTTTGCGTGCGCTGAATTGAGCGAGTACGACAAGCTGTTTAGCTGCGTCATTTGCTCGAACGGTGTTAGCAGGCTGAAGCCAACGATATCAAATAGCGTCACGGCACGACTGGCGACGTAATTGATGCCGTAACGGCGAATCATCTTCTCGATAATCTTCGTTTCGGTCGGGTGCCCGGTCAATGGTTGCCGCAACTTCAGAATCACCGGCTCAACGTCCAGAAGGCGCGCAACTTTTTGCATCTGTGGCAGCGATAGCTGACGGTCTCCGGAAATCAACTCAGTGATGAAATGGGCCGAGATCTGCGCCTTATTGCTGTCGCGTTGCGGAGAGGTGTACTCAGCGATCGCGTAGTGGGGCACCACGAGAATAAGGATGCTGTCGTCAAGCGGCGTCCAACTCAGAATGTTGTTCTGTCCCAGCGACCAGTGTTGGTGGAGACCAGCTTCGAGATGCACAAGGTTGCTGCGCTGACGCAGGCCCATTTCCTGGGCGAGGCCGGCCAGTTGATCCAGGTACGGAGAAAAGTCAGCTATTCGCCGAATGCCGGATTGCGAAAGATCGTCAAATTCCATGCGTGTACCCAAAGCGGCTTTCGTGCGACTGCATTCTCTGCCACAGTTCGCACACAAGCGCCGGTATCTAAAGCGGAGGATACCGACGCTCGAAAGTAATCAACTCTTATGTATAGCGCAAGTATTATTAGGAAGTGCGTGTATCTGGTTTAAATCTGAGGAAATACTTGTTGTACATCTGTTGCAAATTTTACATAAGATCAGCGTCGTTTACGGGTCGGGTGGCGCATGGATAAATCTCCGTCAATTGAAGCTGTCGTTGCTTTGCGCGACAGGCTGCAGCCACAAATCGTGCGAACGCCGATGGTCCGCTGCGCCGCGCTTGAAGAACGTGCAGGTGAAGGCACGCGGATTTTCGGCAAATTCGAGTTTTTGCAGCACACGGGAACATTCAAGGCTCGTGGCGCACTTGCGGTCATCACTGGCCTGAGCGAGGCGCAACTGGCGGCAGGCGTTACGGCAGTCAGTGCGGGTAACCATGCAATTGCGACGGCGTTCGCAGCGCAGGCTGTTGGCACGAGTGCAAAGATCGTCATGATCAGTACTGCGAATCCTGCTCGGGTCGAGGCCTGCCGCCGCTACGGTGCGGAGTTGGTCCTGGTCGACGATATTCATAAGGCCTTTGACGTCGCGAAAAGCATTCAGAAAAACGAAGGCCGATACTTCGTGCACCCCTTTGAAGGGGAGGAAATCGCGACAGGAACGGGAACGGTCGGTTTGGAGATTTGCGAGCAATGCGACGATTTTGACGCGGTTGTCGTGCCCGTAGGTGGTGGTGGGCTGATCGGCGGCGTGTCCAATGCGATCAAGCAAATCAGGCCGGATAGCGAGATTATTGGAGTGGAGCCTGTCGGTGCCGATTCCATGCACAGGAGTTTTGCGGCCGGTGAACCGAGGTCGATAGATGAAGTAAGGACTATTGCCGACAGTCTCGGAGCCCCGTTCGCGATGCCGTATTCCTACTCGCTGTGCAAACAGAACGTGGATCGACTGACGCTTGTCGACGACTTACAGTTGCGATCTGCAATGGGGCTGCTGTTTGAAAAGATGAAGCTGGCGATTGAACCCGCCTGCGCGGCCAGTACTGCGGCGTTGTTCGGACCGTTAAAAGCTTCATTGCGCGGCAGGACCGTTGTGCTGGTTTTTTGCGGCAGCAATATTGACTGGCGTACGTTTGCCGCCCAGGCCGTTTTTGAGAATGACAGTGCTGCTTGAATCACTAAAAAGTATCGTCGGGGAACGCGGCTGGACAACCGACGCTAGCGATCTCGAGCCTCACCTGACGGAGAGGCGCGGTCGGCTAAGAGGTGAGGCCGCAATCATGGTTTCGCCATCGACCACAAATCAGGTGGCCGATATTGTGCGCGCGTGCGCTGCAGAAGGTGTTTCGGTCGTGCCTCAAGGCGGCAACACGGGGCTTTGTGGTGGTGCCATTCCCGACGACTCGGGCGAGCAGGTATTGCTGTCGTTGTCTCGTATGAACCAGATTCGCAGCATCGATAAAGAGGATTCTTCGATTCTCGTTGAAGCGGGCTGTATCCTGGCCGACGTGCAGAAAGCCGTTGCGGATTCGGGGCAGTTTTTTCCGTTGAGCCTGTCTGCTGAAGGCAGCTGCCAGATCGGTGGCAACCTGTCGACCAACGCCGGTGGCATTAATGTGCTGCGCTACGGGACTGCACGGCAGCAGGTGCTCGGTCTGGAAGTCGTCCTTGCTGACGGGTCCGTGTGGGATGGTCTGAGAACGCTTCGCAAGGACACGGCCGGGTTTGATCTGAAGCAGATGTTTATTGGCAGCGAAGGCACTCTTGGCATCATCACGGCCGCCGCGCTTAAGATGTGGCCGCACCCCGGCGACACAATAACCGTTCTGGCGGCGCTCGACGCGCCAGCGAAAGCGGTGCAGTTGCTTGCGCGCCTGCGTGACGAATTGGGCGACAATGTACAGGCATTTGAGCTCATGTCGGACAGATGCATGCGATTCGTTGGCCGCCATATTCCAGACGTGAGAATGCCATTTGGCGATGATCATCCCTGGTGTGTCTTGTCCGAGGTGGACGCAGGGGGCGATCCCGAAGCACTCGAGAATGGTTTGGTGCGCATCTTCGATGAAGGCCTTGTTAAAGACGTGGTTATCGCCAAGAACCAGGCGGAATCGAATCAACTTTGGCGGCTGCGTCATTCTATTTCCGAAGCACAAAAACCCGAAGGGGCCAATCTCAAGCACGATATCTCGGTGCCGATGGGACGCATTGCCGATTTTCTTGTGGAGGGTGACAGGCTCCTGCAAAAAATGATGCCAAATGCACGGCTGGTAGCGTTTGGTCACGTGGGTGACGGCAATCTGCACTACAATATTGCGCAACCAGTTGGCGCGGACGGCGAGGCGTTTTTGAATGAGGGGTTGGCACTCACCGAGGCAATTTATGACCTCGTCGCGTCGATGAACGGCAGCTTCAGCGCCGAACACGGGGTCGGTATTTTCAAGAAGCCCTATATGGAGCGCTACAGGGGCGGAACAGAGATCACACTGATGCGTACGATCAAGGCCGCCCTGGATCCCAAAAATACCCTGAATCCCGGCAAGGTAATCTGACGACCAGTTCCGCGTGCGGATTTGACCCAGACGATAGAATCCCTACAGATATGAGTGCTGAATCCGACAATATTCGCGACTCGCTCGTTGACCAGCTATCGAGCTTCGACTCGCGGCTGGACACGAAAGGCGACGACGTGGCCATGCTTTCCGAAATCCAGGACGGTATCGGCAAGCTGTTGTCCGGCAACGGTGGCAGTGAAGCCGAAATCAGGCGGATTCTGCAGGAACGCTATGAAAGTGGTGAGCTGCGCAAGGAGACCTTCCAGCTCGTCAAGTCGATGCTGGATCGATACGTGACCGAGCAGGTGCCGACAACGCCAGACCTGGGTGATCCCATGGGCCGTATAGAGCCGCGCGTGGGTGCGACACCCAGCCCCGCTCCAACACACGGTCCGGCACCTGCGGACGACCCTATGAGCTCTACCATGGTGCTGCCGGATACGTCGCCAGCGCATCCTGATTCGGCGGATGACCGGGTGCAGATTGGGTCGGTTTTAAGAGATCGATTCATGCTGCAGGAACGCGTGGCGGGCGGCAGCATGGGCGTGGTGTACAAGGCGTTGGATCGGCGGCTCGCGGAAGCTGAGACCGAGTCACCCACGGTGGCAATCAAAATACTCTCACCGCAGTTTTCGCAAAGCGGGCTTGCGCTGCGAGCCCTTCAGCAAGAGGCGGCCAAAGGTCGTTGCCTCGTACACCCGAACATCGTTCGTTTCATCGACCTGGATCGGGACGATGATCTGTACTTCATTGTCATGGAGTGGCTTGAGGGTCGAACCCTGGCGGATATTCTGGACTCGCCTGACTCAAAGAGCATCGACCTCGATCGTGCGTTTGCAATAGTCCGACAGGTTGGCAAGGCACTCGACTACGCACATCGTTGTGGCATCGTTCACGCAGACGTCAAGCCAGGCAATATAATGATCATGCCAAATGGCGACGCGAAGCTATTCGACTTTGGGGTCGCTCGGGTTCGGCAGAAGCAGCTGGACAAGGATCCGGATTTTGATCCGGGCGTACTCGGCTTGCTGACACCGGCCTATTCAAGCATGCAGGTTTTGACCGGTGACAAACCTGTGCCGTCTGACGATGTATTTTCCCTGGCATGTCTGATGTACCGCCTGATTGCCGGCTACCGTGTTTTTGGTCCCCGTAACGCAGCGGAGGCAGCTGAAGCGGGAATGAAACCGCAGCGCCTGGACAAACTCAGCGACGCCAATTGGCGCGCACTCAAGAAAGCCTTGTCGTATTCGCGCGTAGCCCGATTCGACTCGATGGCCGATTTCATCGGTGCCTTGAATGTAGAGGCGGCCGGGTCGATCAACGTGGACATTCCGGCACCCGAGCGCTTCGCCAATTCTATTGAAGAACGCAGAGGACCAGGCCGCGCCCTGTTTGGCCTTGCCATAATGATTGGTCTCGCCGCAGTCGTCGGCAACCAAATGGGTCTGCTTGATACGTACAAAGAGCAATTGGGGCTACAGGAAACGCAGCAGATTCCCGAGGAATCGGCAATCATTGATTTGCCGGCACCAGAACCTTTGATCGAGGAGGCGCTTCCTGAAGAGGAGCCGGTGATCGAAGAGCTTCCGGTTGAGAAGCCAGCTGAAGAACCAACCGAAACCGCGGTGGCCGTCGAGGAAGTGTTGCTCGAACCCAGGGAAGCCATCAGCGTTCCGGAGCCCGAGGCGATTTTGGAACCTCTTGTTGACTTTTCCCAACTGCCGCCACCGTCCAACGAACTCCGCCTGGTAACAGGCAACAAAAGCCCGGAATCGGTAACCGTACGTCTGCGTGAGAATGGTGAATCAGCATCGGTTGATCTTGTGCGAGATAACGTTGAGTTTCCGATGACGCTCCGGCTCGAAGAGGTCGGCTTTAGTGGCAACCGATCCCCCTGGGTATCTGGTCAATACGAATTTTCAGACAACGGCTTCGTCGAGTTTCCGGTCGGGCAGGATCGTGCGCGGATCACCCTGTCGATGACGGCTGACCCCACGCGTGAGGCTGATCAGCAAGCTACGCTGCGGGTCCGCGAGGCAGATTCCGCGACGTCAGCACTGGGTATCATCAACGTAATTCTCGAAGACGATGATCAACGGGCCTTTGAAGCCACATTGCCCGCGAATACAGTAGCGTTCGCAACGAGCCAGGTATCGGTCAACGAGCAGGACCCTGCTGTGCAACTCGATATCCTGCGCTTCAATCCCGATGACACGGCACTGGTTGTCGGTTATCAGCTCCGGGACATCACGGCGACCCAGGGCGAGGACTATTTCGCGCCTGGCGGATCCACTGTCGAATTTGGCCCGGGTCAGCGCGCCACCCGCCTGCTGATTCCGCTGGTTCAGGATTCAGAGTACGAAGATAACGAAGCTTTTAGCGTCGAGCTGTTAACCGGAGATTCGCCGGCCAGTAGAGACTCCCGCCCGCGAGTCAGTGTTCTGATTCGCGACGACGATCAGTAATTATTCAGCCAACTCCAATTCGTTGCTAGACTGCCGCTGTTCACGAGACAGGGCGATCATGATGGAAGAAAAAGAACTGCGACGCTATTCGCGCGTCGTTGTCGACGGCGACGAACAGGCATCCAGCCGCGCCATGCTGCGCGCTGTCGGATTTTCCGACGATGACTTCAAGCGTCCCCAGATCGGCATCGCGTCGACTTGGGCAATGACGACCCCCTGCAACATGCACATCAACGAACTCGCCGCCGAGGCTGCTGAAGGTGCGAACGAGGCGGGCGGAAAGGGCGTCATTTTTAATACCATCACAATCTCCGATGGGATTTCGATGGGCACGCCAGGTATGCGCTATTCGCTGGTTTCGCGTGAGATCATCGCGGATTCGATTGAAGCAGTGACGGCCGGCGAGGGTTTTGATGGCCTCGTTGCGATCGGTGGCTGCGACAAGAACATGCCGGGCTGCATCATGGCGATGGCAAGACTCAATCGACCTTCGATATTCGTTTACGGCGGGACCATCAGGCCCGGTGCAAAACGACGCGACATCGTTTCCGTTTTCGAGGCGGTCGGCGCCAAGTCCAGCGGCAAGATCAGCGGTGATGAACTCCTTGAGGTTGAGCGTACGGCGATTCCCGGTCCAGGGGCTTGTGGCGGAATGTACACGGCCAACACGATGGCATCGGCTATCGAAGCGCTGGGCATGAGCCTGGCCAACAGTTCGGCACAAGAAGCTGTGTCCGAGCAAAAAGTCGAGGATTGCCGGCAGGCTGGAAAAGCGGTTCTGAAACTGATCCAGGAAGACATAAAGCCACTCGATATCATGACCCGCGAGGCATTTGAGAATGCGATTGCGGTTGTGATCGCGCTGGGAGGTTCGACGAATGCCGTGTTGCACCTGGTTGCAATGGCCCGAGAGGCCGGGGTGCCTTTGACTATTGATGACTTCACGACAATTGGTGCTCGTACGCCGCTATTGGCCGACCTGAAGCCGAGTGGCAAATACCTGATGTCCGAACTCATTGAAATCGGCGGCATTCAGCCGCTTATGAAGCGCATGCTTGATCACGGATTGTTGCATGGTGAGTGCCTGACGGTGACCGGTAAGACACTTGCTGAGAACCTGGCGGAGGTTAACGATTACCCCGCGGGCCAGGACGTCATCCGCGACTTCGACAACCCGATCAAGGCCGATAGTCACCTGGCCATCCTGTACGGCAACCTGGCGCCTGAAGGAGCTGTTGCCAAGATTACTGGCAAGGAGGGTTTGC
>Ga0316201_10001956_pt1 | contig 14362 bp, 12 predicted proteins | sample CS6wburrow_MG_FD_204516 | JGI IMG/M metagenome (GOLD analysis project Ga0316201, IMG submission 204516) | Coastal sediment microbial communities from Delaware Bay, Delaware, United States - CS-6 worm burrow | ecosystem: Environmental > Aquatic > Marine > Coastal > Sediment | place: USA... | reverse complement strand
GAAACTCCTGTTGTAGAACCCAATTTTACCGGTTTTGCACCATCAGAAGATGAAACTGTTTTATATGTTGATGAACAGTTACCCTACTATTTCCAGAAAGATGGGGCTATATTTACGCTGGCCGATATTTCTGATATGAATGTTGGTATTTATGAGATCATCATCACCGATGATCCTGACGACAACTATGTTTTTGCACCTGATGAAAATCTTGGTACGTTAACAATATCCACGGCCACTTTAACTTTTTCACCAATAGATATTACGGTAACGTACGGGGAAACACCTCTGGTAGCCCCAGCATCAATAACCGGTTTCTCTTTTGATGAAAGCATTTTAACTGTTTTCCCTGATGGCTTACCCTATTATTTTGAAGCTGGCGGAAATCAATTTGGTCCGGATGAGATCTTGAATGCTGGAAACTATGACATTTTAATTTCTGATGACCCTTCAGATAATTATCAGATTGTCTATGGAAGTACAGGTACTTTGACCGTGAATAAGGCGATCCTTTATGCCGCTGTTCAGGATTTATTAGTGGATGAAGGAACTACCATCGATCCGTCTATGATAAGCAGATCCATCACGGGTTATGCCTATAACGAAGGAGAACAAGATGTATTTCCGGGCGGGATTCAGTTTAGTATTGAAGATGTGCAGGGCACTCCGTATACGGGAGCTGCTGGGGTCTATTTCATTAAGATTGTGGAGCCTGTAAATTTCAACTATGTGATAGAATACAATCCAATAGGAACGGTCTACGTAAACTCTAAAGATGTAAATAGAAAAATACGAACATACACTGATTGTGTGGAACTGAATCCAGGTGACCCTGATGGCTTGAATTATATAGCACATTTCCGCTATGAAAATCCCAACGATGAGGCTATTTACATATTGGCGGGATCTGAGAATCAGTTAACTGGGCCTGCTGCGCAAACTGCCATTGGGGTACTGCCCATTAAGTTTTTACCGGGTGAACACACGTTTGAGATTCGTTTTGATGGTACTACCCTAAAATGGGAGCTTATAAGTTTGAATAGTAACCACAAAACTTCAACGACCACCAATGTCAATGCCAATTCCAACAAATGTGATTCTAACAATGCAACCAATGAAAGTGGGATACCAATTTACAACTTGTACCCCAACCCTGTGACAAAGGATAGTACTTGTTCTGACTGTGAGGATGATATTTTGTATATTGAACAGGATATTTCGGCAATGGTCACCCTGGATGTCTTTGATTTAACTGGTATGCTAATTGAATCGCTTAGTAATACAACGCTAGACGGTACGATTGCCCCTACCACCCATGAAATAAACATGAGCGGCCTTGATGCGGGAATATATTTTATCCGTTTAAGCACCAATAATGACGTACAAGTATTTAGCGTGGTAAAAGAGTAGTAATAATGCAATGCCTATGATTGAAAAAAATAAAAGTCCCTCCATTTTACTATTATCATTACTTTTGTTATTGGCAGCAGGGTCCCTGTGGGGTCAAAACGCCCAAATTGACAGTTTGAAACAGCTTGTTCAAACTGGGCAGAGAGATACCGCAATGGTAACTACACTCAATAATTTAAGCATTGAGATACTTCAGAACGAAGATATTTCTGGATCTTTGGTATATTCCCAGCAAGCCTTGGAACTTGCTGACCGGTTAGGGTATTTAAAGGGAAAGGCCTTTGCCGAAAAAAACATGGGTATGGCCTATTATTATCAAGGGGATTATGTGGAAGTTCTTAACCATTGGACAAAATCCCTTGAAAGATTTGAAGCGATAAAAGATACCTTGGGGACTGCCAAGCTTGTGAATAATTTGGGGGCAGTTTATTATAGCCAAGGTAGCCATGCCAAAGCTTTGGACTACTATTTACGATCTTTAAGTCTTTCGGAGAAAACACAAGATCCTTTTAATATAGCTCAAGCCTTATTAAATTTAGGAGGCTTATATACAGAAATGCTGGATTATGAAAAAGCATTGGAATTTTTTAATAAAATAGAGGATTATCGGCCATTCTTAAAAAACTCCGATTTAATTACTTCTTATTTAATGGGTGTTGGTGAAGTATATTTCGAACAAGGCCTGTATGATGATGCCTTAAAATATTATGAAGAAGCTCTAGCAAGTACTGAAAATATAACTTTGCGTGCAGATAATCTCATAAAATTGGGACTTGTAGAATTTAAAAAAGAAGATGAAGAAAAAGCTATTGAATATCTGAATGATGCTTATCGTATTGCAAAAAATAATAATCAGCAATCTGAAGTTGTTCAAGCCTTAATTGCCTTAGCATCTGTATACAAGCAAGGTAATTATACTGAGGCACTAACGGCTTACAAAGAAGCGGAAGTCCTTGCAAAGGCGATTGAGGCAAACGATGAATTACGGGATATTTATGATGGTACAGCACAATCGTATGCAGCCATAGGTGATTTTTCAAACGCTTATAAATACCAAACACTCTTTCTCGCCCAGAAGGATTTGTTGTTCAACTTGGAAACGGACGATAAAATCCGTGGATTACAGTTTGATTTTGAACTGGAAAAGAAAGAGGATGAATTAGTCACGGCACAACAAGATTTGCAGATTTCTGAACTAGAGGCCAAGCGGCAGCAATACGTTATTTATGGTACAGTTTTGGGATTAGTACTTGTTTTTGTGCTCGCCATAGGTTCCTATAAACGGTACCGTTATATGAAGAAAACCAATAAAATCATTGAAGTAGAGAAAGACCGGTCTGAGAATTTGTTGCGGAATATACTTCCGGATGAAACTGCCTTGGAACTTAAGGAACACGGAAAGGTGAAAGCCAAGAAATTTGAATCGGTAACCGTTATGTTTACCGATTTCAAAGGGTTTACCCGTTACTCAGAGTCCTTGTCACCAGAAGAGCTGGTGGAGGCCGTGGATTATTTCTTCTCTAAATTCGATGCGGTTATGGACAAATACGATCTGGAAAAAATCAAAACTATCGGGGATGCCTATATGTGCGCCGGGGGCTTGCCTTTTCCTACGGAAGACCATCACCTTAAAATGGTACAAGCCGGGTTTGAAATAGCCCAAATAATGGAAGATGCCAAAAAGAACACCGCGGGTGGCATTATGAATATCGATGTGCGTATAGGCATTAATACCGGCCCTGTAGTATCTGGGGTGGTAGGGACCAGAAAGTTCGCCTACGATATATGGGGTGATGCCGTAAATGTTGCTTCCCGTATGGAATCCATGTCTGAGCCTGGTAAAATAAACGTTTCAGAAAGCACCTATCTATTGATTAAGGACACTTATGAATGTGAGCATAGGGGACAAATACATGTGAAAAATAAGGGTATGATGGATATGTATTTTGTTCATGGGAAGAAAGATGAACCATCCATTAAAGCTAAAAAAGAGAAAATAATTAATATTTGATCTTAGATTGAGGTATAAATATTTTTAAAACTCAGCAATCATTCGTATTGCAGCGGTGGCATTAACACCTTGTTCCTTAAATTCTGCACCTAAGCCAGTCTGTAAAGACCAGTGCTCAGTTAATTCGAGATGTATTTGTGGCATTATAAGTAACTCTAATTCTTCATCTTCATCGAAATCCCCCGGATCTGAATTATTAAATTCCAATCCCAAGGTAGTGCGCTCTGTAATTTCAGCAAAAATTGTCCCATTTAGAATAAGAGTCGTGGTTTTATTCTGGGAATCCGATCCAACTTGTTGGCGCACACCAAGTAATGCAAGGACACTCCATACAGGATCAAACCTATACGCAGGAATATAAAGCAGGCTTATATCCCATTTATCTATTTTTCTAAACTTCTCTACCATGAACTGTGTCCCATGGATATAACGTCCGGATGTAGATTTTCCAAAGGTATATTGCAAAGCTGTTTTTAAGGCTTCTAGTTTGGCATCTTCAAAAGGTAGTTCGAACTCTACGGCAAAATTATCCCAAACAGCATACTCGATCTCAGGGGCCCAATCAATATGTCTTGATGAGATAGAACTCAGGGGAAATTCTGCCAATACATTCACCTCTAACTCACCCTTTTTGGCCCCCAATTCCCGAACTAGATCAAATACCATTGGTTCTGGAATATCATGTTGCTCCTCACGTGATTCTTCTTGCGCAAGCACCTGCAGCCACAGGCAGGAAAGACAAAATATATTGAATAGAATTTTCAAAAATCTTTTCATGAATCCTATTTATAGGACACTAAATTACAAAGCAAGTAATTTAGGTCTTAGCTTTTCTGCTCTTTGTTGAAATATACCAGGTAATAATACATCTGTTTTTCCTCATCCCATCCTTTTTCAACGTATTTCTGGGCAGATTCAGGATTTATAAAGTCCATTTTAATCTGAATGTTGGTATCAAGACTAATCACATTTTTAATCTTTTTCCGTGCGTCGGAAACGGCCTTGTTGGCTATATCAAAAGTAGATACATCCTCAATACTATACTTGGGCCCTTTTTCAACCTTGTAATGCTTAAATTCCGGGATTAACTCAGGATTCTCTAAAACTTCGTTTAAAAAAGTACTTTCCTCAAAAGCATCGTTTTTAGCAAAATGGTTTACAGCTTTATTCATAAACAGCACTTCCTGTTGTTTATCCTCTGCGGGCAATACTACATCCTTGGCAAAGTTTTGACAGAATTTCAGATAGTTCTTGGTATAGAAATTTTCATCTGCCAAAGCATCAACACCTAGAAAATTTTCCAGCCAATATTTTGCGTCATATCGGTTACTGTCTACTGAAAGCACTTTATACCCTTCTTCTTTATTTACATTGAAAATAAGGCATCCTTTATCTAACTTATTAATGTTTATACCTTGCTGGATTACAATATCCAAGTTGCTCCCTTTTTCTTCAAATTGAAGAAAATCATGCTTTAATTCACTCTTGAATATGCCGATAGCATCTACCTTTACATTATCCAACAGAATCCCTGTTAAATAAGCAACATAAACTTCGCCACTTTTAATATGTGGGTGGTTGGATTGTTCAAAAAGATGACGGGCTATTTTTTTTGAATTATCATGGGCACTAGAGGGCTCATCGAAAATTGCAGCTACTATGGTATGTAGCTCATTGAACTCAAGATCGACTTCATTGGTCATCTTAAAATAGTTTTCTTCTTTTTCCCGGAATGGCCTAAAAAAATATTCCTTTAATAATCCTGTGGTTTCATCATTAAGATTAAAGGGTTCGTCAGATAAAAAAACACCTTCATTCTTATTTTTATTGCCAACGCGGTGAAGCGATATGCTTTCGATTTGGGTAGGGTATAGGTTGATCATTGTATTTTCTATTGTCATTCCCACGACGGTGGGAATCTATTGTTTATAAATTAATTTGAAAAATTGGGTGTTAACTGCAAAATGTTTCTTTAATGCGTTCGAACTGACAGCTACTAGGAATGAAAATCAGTTCCAATTTTCATCAAAATCCAGATCTTCGTAGTTGTCAAAAGTATCATCAAAGTCAATAGCGGTATTTTCAGCTTCAAATTTTTTCTCTGGGGGGAATTCCGGTAATTCCCCAAAACTAAAAAGAACATTGGGATATGACATTCCGGGCTGTTCTTCCACAATATCGGCCAATTCAACAAAGAATGTCCACATATTCAAGAAATCGTAAACGTAGATGAGTTTTGGCGATTTTTCGGTTAGTATATCCTCAAGATAGGCTTCATTCATTAATCGAACATCTGATCCATTTTCGCTCATATCAAAAAGGGCGATTTCCTCATCTTGTTTCCATTCTTCATCACAGGTGTAAAATGAGGCCATTTCATTACCCATAAAGCCAAAAGATTGTGCAATGGCGTTATGAAATTCTTCCAAGGAATTGTGGGCTTCAATTTCAATATCCCTAAAGATATCTTCATTGGCATCCAAGATTATTCGAATCTTATATATCATTTACCCGATTTTTGAGTGGATGCAAAGTTACAAAGTTTTGGGACTTCTATTCGCATTAAAAGATTCCATTACTAAATAGAATTGTATGCCGAAAAGGAGCGCGGCCAAAACTAAGTGCATAGTCTGACTCATAAATGGGAAATCCCAATAGAACATGGCCATACCAGTTATAACTTCAATCAATATAATTAGCAGTACCCAATTGATTTTAGAAAGACCCAGGTTGAATTTGTATATTCTGTAGGCCAAATGAAGATTGAAAAGAGTGACTACAACAGAGAATGACCTATGAACATAAAATGAAATAGTAGGATTATGAAGCCATAAATTTTTGGCGTTCTCACCAACTTGAGCTACCTGTTCATCTACAAATTGCCTTACCTGGGTTCCCAGAACAATTTGAATCAAGGTTAAACCAAAAACCAGGGTCAAAAAGCCAAATGTCTTTGAATCATATTTATATATTTTTCGGCTTTCTTTTGAACTGAAAATGAGATATAAAAGCATGGCCACAATTACTAAGGCCATTACCATATGTATGGTTATTTTAACGGGTTCTAAAACGGAATATACTACGGTTGCACCCAGCCAAGCCTGAAAACCCATAGCGAATACAACCAGCCAGGATAGTATGGTGATTCTTTTCTTTTTTTTCCAATAACCGAAGGAAGCAATCGCTAGGACCAGCGTCCCTAAACCAGCCAAGGCGCCGAACAACCTATTTATAAATTCTATCCAAGTATGCCAAGGATTAAATTCTGCATAATCGTGTTTTGAATAATTTTCCCAATTGCTGCCTTCAAAAATATCCGAAGTCTTTAGATCATTTTTAGCTACTTGGAGGGTTTCATTCAGAATTATCACTTGACCCTTTTTATATTCTTGATTGGGTTGCCACTGTAATTCAGATTCACTGGTTGGTGGTATATAATGACCAAAACATTTGGGCCAATCGGGACAACCCATGCCGCTACCGGTCATGCGTACCACGGCTCCGGCAATAATCACCAGATATACCAATACCAATGAAATTTTGGCGATTTTATGGTAGTTTTTGTACATGTAATGGTGGTGTTTTAATGGGCGCAAAATTACTACACTTTTCCCAATTATGCCGAATAATTAAGACATAAAGGTTATTGGTCAGTTTTGACCGATAATCCAATTTCCAAGCCTTTTTTGATCATAAATTCGTAGGCGGCACGATATTCATTTGGAATTTCACCGTCTAAAATCGCTTCTTTAATTGCGGCTTTGATTATCCCAATTTCCTTTGATGGCTTTAAGCTGAAACTATTCATTATTTCCTCACCTGAAATAGGAGGTTGAAAGTTGCGAACATGATCCCGTTCTTCAACTTCAATGATTTTTTGGCGGACAATTTTGAAGTTGTTTTTGTATTTGTTTTGCTTTTTTGGATTCTTGGTGGTTATATCCGCCTCACATAAGGTCATGAGATCATCAACAAAATCCCCTGCATCAAAGACCAAACGACGTACAGCAGAATCCGTTACAAAATCTTCTGCAAGGACAATGGGTCTAGAGCTCATCAATACCATTTTCTGGACAAATTTCATTTTATCATTCAATGGCAATCGTAATCTTTTAAAGAGCTTATAAACCATTTTTGAACCCACGAATTCATGCCCATGAAAGGTCCAACCTATTTTTTTATGGAATTTTTTGGTGGGTGCCTTTCCAATATCATGGAGTAGGGCAGCCCAGCGTAACCATAGGTTTTTGGTGGTCAGTGCTATATTATCAACCACCTCAAGTGTATGCCAAAAATTATCTTTATGTCGCTGACCTTCTACTTCCTCAATGCCCTCTAAGGATGTAAGTTCGGGGAGTATATATTCAAGAAGTCCAGTTTTATGCAATAGCGAAAACCCAATGGATGGCTTTTTACAACCTAAGATCTTGTTTAACTCATCGATGATACGTTCGTTCGATACTATTTGTATACGTTCCTTGTTTTCGGTAATGGCTTGCAGTGATTTTAATTCTATGGTAAAGTCCAATTGAGTGGCAAAGCGTATGGCGCGCATCATTCTTAAGGGGTCGTCAGAATAGGTGATTCCGGGCTCCAACGGTGTTCGAATAATCTTATTTTCAAGGTCATTTATCCCATTAAAAGGATCTAATAAATCACCGAAATTGTTTGTATTCAATGATAATGCTAGGGCATTAATAGTAAAATCACGTCGTTCCTGATCTTCCTTTAAAGTGCCATCTTCAACAACTGGTTTTCTACTTTCATGATGGTAACTTTCTTTTCGGGCGCCGACAAACTCCAATTCCAGGTCTTTGTGTTTTATCATTGCCGTACCAAAGTTCTTAAATACTGAGATTTTAGGATTCCCGGGTAATTTTGAAGCTACTTTTTTTGCTAAGATTATACCACTACCCACGGCAACAACATCAATATCTTTAGGGGTTCCCCTTTTCAAAAGATAATCACGTACAAAACCACCAATAACATAGCAGTCAAGAGAAAGCTCTTCAGCTGCTTCTGTTAGGGTTTTGAAAATAGGTTCTTGGAGGGCCTCTTTATAATTCTGTCGCATCGCTATTCTCGAATCACTTTTACAATACCATCATTACTTAATTTAATGATAGAAGAAGGTGCTGCATTGTTTTTATCGTGTTGCAAATTTACGATATAGTCAACACCTTTTATAATAACATCACTTATTTCACTAAAGCTCTTAGGGGTTGGCTCACCAGCAATATTAGCAGAGGTCGATATGATTGGTTTCTTGAATTTATTTATCAAATATTGGCAGAATTTATCAGAAGCGACCCTTATGGCCATGGTATTGTCGTGGGCAATTGCGTTTTTTGCCAATGCAATGGGTTTATCGTAAATGATGGTAGTGGGTTTGGTTGCTAGATCTAAAATATCATACGCCACTTCAGGCACCTGTTCTACATGTCTTTCTAACATAGCGTCATTCGCAACTAAACAAATCAAAGCTTTGGAGTCTTCGCGTTGTTTCAATCTATAGACTTTTTCAACAGCAACCTCATTGGTTGCATCGCAACCAATTCCCCAGACGGTGTCAGTTGGGTAGAGGATCAACCCTCCAATTTCCAAGGTTGAAATGGCTTTGTTTATTTCTTCGGTCATTATGACTTTATAAGGTATGGAACAAAAATAAGTTTTCCGTGGATAGCAGTCCAGATTTTACTTTACTATATCATCGTATTAATCGATATCTTTGAAAACGACTAATACGATTATCAAAATCAATATAAAAATATGTTTAAGAGACTTAGAATGTTCGTGGGAGGTTTTTATTTTAAACATTTCAAAAAAGTTTATAAAAAAAACAATCTTGTTATCCATGTTCCTTTTGATCAAACCGATTATGTGTTCCTAGGTCGTTTCGTTTTTAATTCTTATGAGGAAGAAGAGGCCCGCTATTTGTCACAATATTTGCGCCCAGATTCAAAGGTTTTGGAATTAGGCGCTTGTTTAGGATATGTTTCCTGTCTTACCAATCAACTTCTAACTGACAAGACCAAGCATGTGGTTTTAGAAGCTAATCCAAAATTGATTCCTTCGATATTGCGTAACAAAAAAGCAAACAGCTGTGGTTTTCAAATAGAAAACACGGTTATCTCCAAGCAAAATTCGAATGACTTCTACATTCATGACCTTATTGTGGGAGGAAGTTCAAAACGAAAAACAGTACATAAAATAGCGGTAGAAGGTACAGATTTTGAAAAGTTATCGAATAAATATGGTTTCGAGTTTGATACGCTGATTATGGATATTGAGGGAGGTGAGTTAGACTTGCTTCGAAATTTTAAAGAAGATATCTCCAAATTTGATACTGTTTTTGTCGAGGTTCATCCGTTTGCAAATATTCTCACACAAAATGAGGCACAAGAATGTGAAGATATTCTAAGCTCTTTAGGTTTTAATGTGCTAGTCAGAGACGGGAATTTCCAAATTTGGAAAAAATAAATAGCAACCGACTACCCAGCAAGTTAAGGAGATAAAAAAATTCCAAAAGTAAAAACAATAAAGCTTTTAGATTTGTTTTTGATATTTTAACTTTTCTCTCTGAACAGTTTCTATATCAAGAATGTCCTTGGGTTTATAGCTTAATGCATCATGTGCAGCCCTCAAATCCCTGCATAATTTTCTTAGTCCCATAGGTTCTAGTGATGCAGCGTGATCTGTTCCTTTCCAAGTCCTATCCAAGGTAAAATGTCTTTCGATAATATGGGCACCTAGAGTGTAAGCGGCTACGTCTACAGCAATTCCTAAATGATGTCCAGAAAAGCCAATGCTCTTTACTTTATTACCGTATTTTTCCTGTAAGATTAAAATATCCAACAGGCAGATATCCTTAAATGGTACTGGATATCCAGAGGTACAGTTGTACACCACCAAATCTTTACTTCTTTTTCTCTCATCAAAAAAACGGACTATTTTTTCAATTTCATCTTTGGTTGTCATACCCGTTGAAATATGGATTTCTCCTTTATAATTATCGCACAACCAACCCAACATTTCAAAATGATTATTACAGGCTGATGGTATCTTGATAAAATCAGGATTGAGACTTGCCATTTCTTTAGCAGAAGTTGTATCCCACACGGAGGTTGAATAGGTGATGCCCACTTCTTCGCAATAGCGTTTTAATTCACGATGTTGTTCTACGTCAAATTCCAAAAACTCACGATGTTCCCCATAGGTATTGCCAAAGGAATTTGCCGGATTGGGGTGTGGCTCATTATACTGCTTCTCTGTAAGCAATTCCCGATTGTTGCGTTTTTGAAATTTTACCGCATTGGCATTTCCAAAAATTTTGGCCATATAGATGAGTTCTTTGGCAATTTTCATATCACCTTTATGGTTGCATCCAATTTCCGCGATGATATAGGGTTCTTTATAGGTCATTAAATCTTAGGTTATAGTTCATAATGAATTCAGAGACTTCACGAATGGCTCCTTGGCCCGATTCGTTGTTTAGCGAAACATCTGCATGGTATTTAATCGGTTTGGTCGCATTTGAAGGACAAAAAGACCAGCCCGCCCTTAACATATTACTTAAATCGTTGACATCATCCCCAATATAAGCTATTTCTTTTGGTGATATATTCCGTTCGGCACAAATATTTTCCAAACAGGAATACTTGTCCTTTATTCCAAGAAATACATCTTTGATTTTTAATTTTTCCATGCGTTGTTTCACCACTTCGGAATTTTCAGAGGTCATTACCATAACGGCTACCTGATGTTCCCGTAGGATTTCTAATCCCATACCATCTCGCATATCAAAATTTTTGGAGAATTCACCGTCTTTATTAAAAGCTACTTTGCCATCGGTGAAAACGCCATCAACATCCAGCACTAAGTAATTAATACGTTGGGAAGATTTATTGGCCTTAAAATTTGAGATCAACAATTGTTCCGTAACATGCCAGTCGGTCTCCGAATCAATTTCAACCAAAGTATCCTCCGGCATTTCTATGATTCCAATATTTCCACTCAATCTGTTCTTGGATTTTAGAAGTGCATCTTTGGTAGTGCAATAAATGGCGCCATTTTCAATGAGCAATCCTTCAAAATCCTGTCTTCTAGGTCTGTTTTTATAATCATAATTAAGGCTTTCACCTTCTTTGGACCAAATGAAGCGATGGGTGTTCACCACACTGAGAACGGCATCCAAATCATTGCTTTTTAAGGTCTGTAATACCTTATCGATATCCTGTCTTTGGGTTAGGGGAGAGGTTGCCTGTAATAGGCAAAAGATATCAAAACTGGTTTTCATTTTATCACAAAACTCAAGTATCGCGTCCTCTGTTGAGGAAGTGTCCAAGGCATTATCGTCAGAACGTTTTATGCAAGAAACTTTTGGGGACCATTGAAAATGCAGGTTTACATATTCAATAATATCATCATCATCGGTAAAAACAAAAACCTTATCGAGATTCGAAAATATGGCTTCGGTAAGTACCCAAGTGAACAAGGGCCGTCCCAACAATTTCTTTTTGTTTTTGTTGGGGATTCCCTTGGAGTTCTTTCTAAGAGGGATGAATCCTACAGTTGTTTTGGACATTTTATTGTTTTCTATGGGTCAACGACCATGTGTTTTATCAAATCCTTAGTTGCTTTGACGGTAAATTTATCCAAATAATCCTTACCTAGAAAGAAACGTTCCTTAACAATTTCTAAATTGGACAGTGCAGTGGAAAACAATGTATACCCTTGTTCAAAATAAAACCCGTCTCTAAGCCCGAGAATTTCTATGGGAAAAAGGGCCGGTAATACAGTTATCCCCTTAAAATGATCTTCATATTTTGTAATTTCCCTAGGGTGCGTTTTTAATACGATGTTCATGTGAGGTGGTATTTTTGAAATCACATCTTTGTAAATTTTTAGTTTCACTGCTTCGTCCTTTATTACCTTATCCTCGGAAAGCGGTTGGGTAAGTACCAACGCATTGTTTTTACCTTCGATTTTGATTAAATCCTTTGAAACAAAAATTTCAAAAATCTCCTGTTTTGTCTCTTCATCCAATTTTGCGACCTCTTTTTTGATGTTCAGTTCAAGGGCCTTTTCCCTTAATTCCAATGGAAGTCTCTCAGGAAACTGCGCGAAAATATTTTTCACTTCTTTATCGAATCCTCCTCCTATTGGGGTTTTTGTAATATTGTATTTTATAAACTGTTCTAGGGCTCCATGCCTTTGCCTGTAGGTGCGTGCGCCGTCTTCTATCATATTGATATCCTTGTACCCAAACTGGTATAAAAAATAGCTCTTGGAAGAATCCGTATCGCATAGATAGATGTCGGAGGATCTGATAAACTCCTTTTCATTTAGTAAGACTGGGTGTTTCTCCTCCAAATAGGGGATTAATTTCTTTTTTCTTCTAAAGGAGTAATTTAATTTCCCCAAATCGGCAACATGCTCCTTTCGCTCAGATATAATATAAACCTCCCTGAAAAACAGTTTCTTAAGGTTGGGAATTAGAAGCTCAATCATCGGGGTGCTTTCTACCAAGAACAAAAGGTTTTCCCCACATTCGTTGGTCTTGTACCCAGAGTCCTTTATAAGATGTAGGATTGAAAGATATATATGATATATGGTGGAACCCACATAAGTTCGTTTCATCTAAATTTTGAGATTTTTATTGGAGATGGAATTCAATAAACTACATTTGTAAAAATAGTGAAAATATTAATCTTTCATGAGCACGGTTAGTGTCATAATTAGCACATACAATAAGCCAGAATGGCTGGAGAAGGTTCTTTGGGGTTTCAATTGTCAGACCTATAAGGATTTTGAGGTCATTATAGCCGACGATGGCTCCGGTCCAGAGACAAAAGAGCTTATTGACATTATGCGGAACAAAGTAAGCTATAATATTAATCATGTTTGGCAGGAGGATGAAGGATTTCAGAAATGTAGAATATTGAACAAAGCCATAGTGGCCAGTACCACAGATTATATTATCATGACCGATGGGGATTGTATACCACGGGAAGACTTTGTCCAGGTACATTATATTAACAAAGAACCTGGAACCTTCATATCAGGCGGATATTATATGTTGCCAATGAACATTTCGATTGCCATTACTTTGGATGATATCGAAAAACAAAATTGTTTTAATATTCAATGGTTAAAAGAAAAAGGACTACCGAAAACTTTTAAAAACAACAAATTAACTTCAAAAGGGTTTCTATCAATACTTTTTAATACGTTTACACCTACCAATGCAAGTTGGAACGGTCACAATTCCTCTGGCTGGAAAAAGGATATACTCAACGTCAACGGATTTGACGAACGAATGCAGTATGGTGGTGAGGATCGTGAATTTGGGGAACGGTTGTTCAATTTTGGGGTAAAATCAAAACAGTTGCGGTATAGTGCGGTCTGCATTCATCTTGATCATGAACGTGGTTATAGAACACCTGAAGCTATTGCGAAAAATCAAGTAATACGAAAAGAGGTTAGGCAAAATAAAAGTGTATGGACATATCACGGCATAACCAAATAGTAGGCTAACTCGTTCTTTTTTTCCAATTTTTTGAGTTCTATATATCTTTCTAGATCACTCAATGCATTAAGGTAGCAGATGATCATTCCCTTTTGGCCATCCAAAACGCCCAATCTTAGAAAATAGTGATTGAAAAACTTCCACAAAGGCTTACATACAAGGAAAAAATAGTTAAACTTTTTTTCCTTGTAGAAAGATTCTTTGGCCTTTAATCTGCCGTATCTGATCATTTTCGCTTTATAATCTTCAAAACTTTTGTAGCAGTAGTGCGTTAACTTCTCACTTAGTATTCCCGATTGACCATTTACCACTAATGTTTCATGCACAAGTTTTTTGTCGGAAAAGTTTGCTTTGCTTTTTCTGAACAGGCGATAATTTTTGTCGGTTTGCCAACCGCTGAAGCGCAAAGTTCT
>Ga0316201_10001955_pt1 | contig 14363 bp, 14 predicted proteins | sample CS6wburrow_MG_FD_204516 | JGI IMG/M metagenome (GOLD analysis project Ga0316201, IMG submission 204516) | Coastal sediment microbial communities from Delaware Bay, Delaware, United States - CS-6 worm burrow | ecosystem: Environmental > Aquatic > Marine > Coastal > Sediment | place: USA... | reverse complement strand
CACCGACTCGAGATAATTTTTTTGCAGGGCTTCCATGCGCTGGCTTTGCTCGGCGATCGCGCGGCTGCGCGAAATCTTGCGGGTCATGGTATTGAAGGAGCGCAGCAGGAAACCCAGTTCATCGCTACCCGATAGTGTTAGCTGTTTCTCGTAATCGCCAGCGGCAACCGCCTTGGTACCCTCGACCAGATCATTGATCGGCGCCACCAGTTTACGCGCGGCAACAAAGGCCAGCCAGATAGCGGACAGGACGCTCAACAGCCAGATGATGGAGAGCGCCAGCGTAAAGCTCGTTTTCAACGGGTCGCGCAGTACCGCGAGTTCCTTGTAGCGATCGTAGGCATTCTGAACACCGACCGTCAACTCGTTGATCCGATCGGTGAAGGGGTACTGCGCCTGCAGGGTCATCGGCGGTTCGGTCGCATCCAGGCTCGGCACCAGCACGACGATCTGCATCGCCAGACCGTAAACCGGGTCCTCCAACAGCTTGAGGTAAGGGCTGTCCACGTCGAGCTCGCCGATATCGCTTAGCGGCAACGCCTCGGGCAGTTCGGTCGAGTCTATGCTGCTGGAAGCGATGATCGAATTGGTGTGGTCATACAGGGTCAACTCGTTGGCGGCAAACTGATCCCTGGCTTCGTCGAGGTAGACGATCAGGATTTCATTATCGATCTCGGCAATCTCGCTGGCTATGGCCCGTGTTTTCTTAAGCGCATCGCGTTTACGCAGGTCGATGGCCCCACGACCAAGCTGCAGCGAGTCTTCGAGCGCGGTTTCGACGCCGACATCAAACCAGCTGTCGATGCCGCGGTGCAGGAAACTCAGCGAAAAATAATACACCACGCTGACGGGGATAATGGTCAACAGCACGAAAACCCCGATCATACGCGCTGTCAGGCGCGAACCGATGGCCTTCAGGCGATACTGCACGATCAGCCTGTAGACGTTGTAGGCAATCAGACCCAGCAACACGACCAGGCCGACGGCATTAAAGAATACCAGCCAGTTATAGTACTTGCCGAAAGTCGCCGAATTCGAGGTGGCGTCGCCGATCGTAAACAACGACACCATCAGTAACACGACCAGGGCCGCGATCGACGCGGTGTTGCGAAATGTGCTATTCATCATCAGGGACGGCTAACCTCCCATTCATACCAGTCGCTTTTCAGATCCCAGTCATTATCCCACAGCGAGCTCGACTTTAAAGGCAACGGCAGCATGTCGGTGTCGATACCAAATCGCACGCGCGCATAGTAATCCTTGTCCGGCGCCAGATTGTTGATGTCCAGCATCGGGTAATTGTAAACCACTTCGATCGATTGCACCGCTGCTTTACGCGTGTCGAAATAGTGTCGTTCCGAGGTGTTGAGGTCGAATACCACGAACGAATCCAGCATTGGTTGATGATGTAACAGGTACTGCTGCTTCATCGATACTATCTTATCGTCGAACCAGTAGGCTCTCTCGGAGCGAATCTCCACTTCGAACATCATCGGCACGGCGAAGCCCTGGTCGATGGCGATCAGGATATAGCTGGGTATCTGGCTGTCGATCATCAGGTTCAGCTGCAACAGGGTTTTATCGAAGCTGAAGTCAGCGCGATTGATGACAAACGGATCGCCCTCCCGCGCCTGCGACGGCATCGACAACAGGCCGGCAACCAGCAGTATGGCGCCGGCCAGGGCGAGACGCCTATCGGCCGAGAAAACTCTCATGACCCACCCGGTTTCGATAACAACGCATAGTAGAAGCCATCCATGTTTTGACTACCGGTCAGAATTTGTCGCCCCTGCGGCCGCCGTTCGCCCCAGGACGCGGACTTGAGTTCCACCTCGACACACTCCGGATGGCGTTGCAGGAACTTGGCAATCTGAACTTCGTTCTCATCCTTGAAAATCGAGCAGGTGCAGTAAAGCATCTCCCCTCCCGGTTTCAACAGGCGCCATAAAGCGTCCAGGATCTTACGCTGCAGCTCGAGCAACGGCATTATATCGCTTTCGCGCCGCAATAGCTTAATGTCCGGGTGGCGCCGCATGACGCCGCTGGCGGAACAGGGAACATCCGCCAGGATGGCGTCATAGCGCTCGCCGGCAAACCAGTCCCCGGGTTTGCTGGCGTCGCCCACTATCAAGCGTGCCGGTTTATCGATACGCGCGAGATTCTGTCGCACCCGTTCGAGCCGGGATTCACTCGCGTCCAGCACATCGAGGTTGATCCCGTCATACTGCTGCAGCAGGTGCATCGCCTTGCCCCCGGGTGCGGCACAGGCGTCGAGCACCCGCGCACCCGGTTTACAGGCCAGCAGTCCCGCGGCGATCTGCGCGGCGGCATCCTGCACGCTCAGCCGTCCTTCGGCGAATCCCGGCAGGCGATTGACGTCGCAGGGCACGGGTAGCTCGATAGCACTGTCAACCACTCCCTGCCTGACGGCTTCGATGCCGCTGTTGGCAAGCGCTTCAAGCGTCGCGTCGATCCCGACCTGGCGCGTATCGACCCGCAGCGTCATCGGCGGACGATCGTTACCGCGTAGCAATAGCTGCCCGGCCTGTTCACGCCAGTCGCGACTGATTCGACCCAGGATCCAGTCCGGATATGCCTGCGAGCGGGTGTCATCGTCGAGTACGACATCCTCGCGAATCACCGTGCGCAGCACCGCGTTTATCAATCCTCGCGCCCAGGGCTTTTGCTGCAGCTGCGCCAGTTTAACCGTCTCGTTAACCGCGGCATGCGCCCCGGTTTTTAGCTCCAGCAGCTGGTAGAGACCCAGCAGGAGAATGATTTCGATATCTCGATCGCGCGCGCGCAGCGGCTTTTGCAGCCGGCTGGCGAGCAGCGGCGCCAGCGCGAAGTACCAGCGGCACAGGCCAAACGCAAGTTCCCGGCTCAGGGCCAGATCACGCGCTTCCGCGGTTAATGACTGGAACCAGCCATCGTTGAAAATATCATCCAGCGAGCGGCCGCTTTCGACGACCCGCAGCATCACCTGCAACGCGATCCAGCGGGGATTGGCGGTCTTGTTCATGACTCGCCCAGGCGGCAGCCAGCGAGGTTGCGGGCATTCAGCGCCTGTGCCGCATCGCATCGATTGCGCCCCGCAAACTGCAGCTCGACTACCTGCAGAATTCCATCACCACAGCGCACGTAGACGCCGCTATCGTCATGCGCCACCACGTCGCCGGGTTTACCCGCGGCGTCGAGGCTACCCGACCGCGCCCGCCACAGCCGAAGGTTCTGGCCCTCGAGGCTGGTAAAGCTGACTGGCCATGGATTGTAGGCACGGATCTCACGCAACAGCAGGTCCAGGGGTTTGCACCAGTCAACCTCGGCCTGCTGTTTGCGCAGGCGCGGAGCGTAACTGATCCGGGTTTCATCCTGGGCCTCGGCATTTTGTAACGCGTGTTCGATATCCGTCAGGTTCTCCATCAACAGCGCCGCGCCGATAGGCGCTAGCGCGTCATGCAGGTCGCCAGCGCTCCAGTCCGGATCGATTTCGATACTGCGGCTGGCAATCATATCCCCGCTATCCAGTCCCTGCGCCATTTTCATCAAGGTGACACCGCTATGACTGTCCCCCGCCAGAATCGATTGCTGTATCGGCGAGGCGCCGCGCCAGCGGGGCAACAGCGAGGCGTGAATGTTGATACAGCCCAGGCGCGGCGCTTCCAGCACCGCGAGCGGCAGCAGCAGGCCATAGGCCGCCACGACCATCAGGTCGGCCCGTAAGCCGGCAAGCGTGTCGAGATCCTGCTCCGATTTGAAGTTCTCGGGCTGGTAAACTGGAACGCCCTGCTCCAGGGCACAGTGCTTGACCGGGCTCGCCTGCAGCTTGCGTCCGCGTCCGGCAGGCCGATCCGGCTGAGTATAGATCGCCACCACCTGGTGCTCGCTTTGCAACAGCGCCTGTAGCGCCGGAACGGCAAATTCCGGAGTTCCTGCGTATATTATTTTGAGCATGAATCGGGGGCAGTTATCCAGCCGGCTGTTTCTGCAATTTAAGCAGCTTGTTGCGAATCCGGTTGCGCTTCAGACCGGACAGGTAGTCGACGAACAATTTACCCTCGAGATGATCCATTTCATGCTGGATGCAAACCGCTTCCAGCCCTTCCGCTTCGAATTCCGACACCGCCCCGGTTTCATCCTGCGCGCGCACTCGAATATGCTCGGCACGGCGAACCTTTTCATAGTACCCCGGCACCGACAGGCAGCCTTCGTCCATTTCCTCTTCGCCATCGGCCTCGATGATTTCAGGATTGACCAGGCACCGCGGCTGATTTCGGTGCTCCGAGACGTCCATCACCAGCAACCGGATATGGCGATCGACCTGGGTTGCAGCGAGGCCGATTCCCGGCGCTTCGTACATGGTTTCGAACATATCGCTAACCAGTTTTTTAAGCTCGGCATCGAACTCGGTAACCGGTTTGGCGACGGTTCGGAGGCGGGGATCTGGAAAATGTAAAATATTTAATAGAGCCATGGTTAAATACTTCAAGAAAAGTTACAACTAGTCGTCCCAAGTTAATGATTATACTAGTATCTTTGTCGTTAAATAGCTTGTAGTCGGTTATTTTTAGGCTACAATCCTTCAATTAGTTCCGCATTTTCAGGGGTTTTTTATGCCTGCCTACAACAATAGACAGCTGGTAAAAGGATTGATTCTGCTCTCGGGCATGTTGCTGATAACTGCCTGTGCAGAACCGCCACCGCCCTACTCGGTGGTATACGAGGAGGAGCCGCCACCGGGAGAAGTCGTGGCCCAGATCACAGCCCAGGTCGAGCCCCAGGCACCTGTGGCTGAACCGGAGCCCGTCGAAACCATTGTTTACGAACCGGAATTCCCTGAAACCTACATTGTACAAGAAGGCGATACACTATGGGATATCTCGACGGTATTTCTTCGAGATCCCTGGTACTGGCCGGAAATCTGGTTCAAGAACCCGCAGGTCGAAAATCCACACCTGATTTATCCTGGAGACACGCTGGCTATCGTTTACATCGGTGGCGAGCGCAGGGTACAGATTCTAAGCCGAGGCGAAGATGGATCGGTGCTGTCGCAGACATCGGACGGCCTCAAGATCGTCAAGGTTAACCCGCGTGTGCGATCGCAGGCCATCGATGCGACCATCGCCTCGATCCCGATCGACGCCCTGCGCCACCTGCTGGACCGCCCGATCGTGGTCGACGAGGAAACCCTGAAAAAGTCCGCATACGTGCTTTCCAGTCTCGATAATCACCTGGTCAACAGTATTAATGACAAGCTCTACGTGCGCAAACTCGACACATCGGCTGGCAGCGGCCGCTACCACATCTACCGGCCCGATCGCCCGCTGTTCGACCCGATTACCAACGAGCTGCTTGGCTACCAGGCGCTCTACGTTGGTGAATCTAAACTGCTGCTGCGCGGCGACCCGGCCTCGGTCAGGGTGACCAACTCCGAGCGTGAAATTCTGCGCGACGATCGCGTGATGCCGATGGACAACTCCGATTTCGAACGCGATTTTATTCCGCGGCCGCCAAGCACGGAAGTTAGCGGGGAGATCGTCGCATTACTGGACGCGATCTCGCAAACCGGGCTATACCAGACCATCGCGATCAACCTGGGTCAACGCGACGGGCTCGAATCCGGCAACGTGCTGCGAATTCGCCGTACCGGCGAGATCGTTCCCGACAAGCTCGAGGAAGATCCGCGGTTCCGCGTCAAACTTCCCGACGAAGCGATCGGTATGGCAATGATCATTCGCTCGTTCGAAAAAATGAGTTACGCCCTGATCATGGAAGCAGACTTGCCGATAACGGTCGAGGACTACGTCGAATCTCCGTAGCGCCACGCGCCGGCCTGGCCCGGTAACAAGACTCACTGGCACCAGGCATCGTCCTGGTGCTATAGTTTCCGGGTCTGCAAATGGAACTGGAGACTCTAATGCAAAAGGACTTGCTGCCCGATTTCCTGCAGCTTTATCACGGCTTTGGTACCCGCAGCGCTTCGCTACTGCGGCTACTGCAATATTTCGACGGTAATCCCGCAAAAATTCGCCGAAGCAGCCCTGCCGCCCTCGCCGAGGCCGGACTGAGGCCCAGGGCCATCGCCCGCATCGCGGCCCGGCACGACCGGCAAGTGGCAACAGACCTCGAATGGGCGCGGGCTGCCGGTAATCACCTGGTATGCTACGATGACGATGCTTACCCCGCGTTGCTGCGCCAGATCCCGGATTTTCCCGCCTTACTCTACGCCAGCGGAAATCTCGAGCTGCTGCGCGCACCACAGGTCGCCATCGTCGGCAGCCGCCTCTGCACCCCGGGAGGCGCCCAGACCGCATCCGATTTTGCCGCGCTGCTGGCCGAGGCCGGCCTCGTCATTACCAGCGGCATGGCACTTGGAATCGACAGCGAAGCGCATCGCGGCGCATTGCGAGCCGGGGGTAAAACCCTCGCGGTCACCGCGACCGGCCTCGACCTGGTCTACCCTGCAGCCAATCGCGGACTGGCCGAGGAAATCCAGGAACAGGGGCTTGTCGTGTCCGAGTTTCCGCTGGGCACAGGCGCGCAGCGGCCGAATTTCCCGCAGCGCAACCGCATCATCAGCGGGCTGGCCATGGCTACCCTGGTGGTCGAGGCCGCGCAACGCAGCGGGTCGCTCATCACCGCGCGCCTCGCCGCCGAACAGGGGCGCGAGGTATTCGCGGTCCCGGGTTCGATTCATAACCCGCAAAGTCGCGGCTGCCACGACCTGATTCGGGACGGCGCCACCCTGGTTGAAACCCCGCAGGACATTACCCGGGAGCTGACCCAGCTTGCCAGTTTCGTCATCGGCGAAAACCGCAGGCCGGTTAGCGCTGGCGTCGATACACTGGATCAGGCGCATCGACGGCTCCTCGATTCTATCGGCTACGACCCTGTTAACTGTGACATACTTGTACAACGCAGCGGCTTGACCATCGATCAGCTTTCATCCATGCTACTATTACTTGAGCTTAACGATTTAATTCAATCGGCACCTGGCGGCTGCTACGTCAGGATCTAAACGAGGTATCCATGAAAGAAGGCGTTATCGACGTTCTGATGTATATATTTTCGAGCTATGCAGACCACGATGAAAACCTCCCGGAAGACCGCGATGGCATCGATGCCGACCTGCGCGCTGCTGGATTCGATCCACTCGAAATCGACAAGGCCTTCGAATGGCTGGATGGACTGGCCGAGGTTGAAGACTCCAGTGCTTCGGACCAATCCGAGAGCGCGACACGGATACTTGCGCCAGAGGAAAGCGCCAGGCTGGCCTACAGCGCCCAGGGGTTTTTACTGTTTCTCGAGCAATCCGGGGTGCTGACGCCACGCCTGCGTGAAATGGTCATTAATCGCGTGATGGCGCTGGAATCCGATTCCGAGGTTGATATCGAAGAGTTGAAGTGGATCGTCATGATGGTGTTGTTCAATAGCTCCGAGGAGCAGGATGAAAACACCTTGATGCACTACGAGGATATCGTGTTTGCCGACCAACCAGCCGTATTCCATTAAAACGGTAAATTTGTCAGTTATCGCAGCGGACCAGCTACATTAAATGGCCAGCCATCTCGTCATCGTCGAATCCCCGGCGAAAGCAAGAACCATCGAAAAATACCTGGGCAAGGATTTCAAGGTACTGGCGTCCTATGGGCACGTGCGCGACCTGATTCCCAAGGAAGGTGCGGTCGAGACCGACAATAATTTCAAAATGAACTACACCCCGGTGGAACGCAATCAAAAGCACATCGCGAGCATCAAGAAAGAACTGAAGAAAGCCGACTCGATCTACCTCGCGACTGACCCGGACCGCGAGGGTGAAGCCATTTCCTGGCATTTGTACGAATTGCTCAACGAAAAGAACCTGATGAAGAACAAGCGCGCCTATCGCGTCGCTTTCTATGAAATCACCAAGCAGGCGGTGTCCGAGGCGATCGAGCATCCGCGTGAAATCACCATGGACCTGGTCAACGCCCAGCAGGCGCGGCGCGCACTCGATTACCTGGTCGGGTTTAACCTGTCACCACTGCTGTGGCGCAAGATACGGCGCGGGTTGTCCGCCGGCCGGGTGCAGAGCCCAGCTTTGCGGATGATCGTCGAACGCGAACTCGAAATCGAGGCTTTCAATCCCCAGGAATACTGGAGCATCGAAGCCGACAATGTTTTTGACGACCAGGCGTTCAGCGCCAAGCTGAACCTGCTCGGCGGCGAAAAGGTCAAGCAATTCACTATTATCAACGCGGAGCAGGCAAACGACGCGCATCGTCGGCTGACCGATGCCGCCCAGGGCAAGCTACGCGTCCACAAGGTTGAAAAGAAACAGCGCAAGCGTAACCCGGCACCACCGTTCACGACCTCGACGCTGCAGCAAGAAGCCGCACGCAAACTTGGTTTCGGGGCTCAACGCACCATGCGCACCGCGCAACGGCTTTACGAAGGCATCGATATCGGCGCCGGCCAGGTGGGGCTCATTACCTACATGCGTACCGACTCGGTCGCGCTATCGAATGACGCCGTCAATGAAATCCGTGAATTCATCGCCGACAAGTTCGGCGAAAACAATCTGCCGGAAACGCCGCGCGAGTACAAGACCAAATCGAAGAACGCCCAGGAGGCGCACGAAGCTATCCGGCCAACCAGTGCGCGCAACGAGCCCTTTAAAATCAAGCAACATCTCGGTGACGACGAATTCCGGCTCTACAGCCTGATCTGGAAACGTACCATGGCCTGCCAGATGATTCACGCGACACTGGACACGGTCGCGATAGATCTCGCCTGCGGCAGCGACAACAGCTTCAGGGCCAACGGATCCACCATTCGCGACCCGGGGTTCATGCGGGTCTACATCGAGGACAAGGATGAGCCCAAGAAGGAGGACAACAAGGAAAACCTGTTGCCGCCGCTGCAGGAAGGCGACATCGTCGATCTCAATGAAATCAGGCTGGAGCAGCACTTTACCGAACCGCCACCGCGTTACAGCGAGGCGTCACTGGTCAAGACGCTCGAAGAATACGGCATCGGTCGGCCTTCAACTTACGCTTCCATCATCACCACCCTGCTGGACCGTGAATACGTCGAGCTCGAAAGCAAGCGTTTCCATCCAACCGATGTCGGGCGCGTGGTGGCGCGCTTCCTGATCCAGCATTTTCCTCAGTACGTCGATTACGACTTCACCGCGCAGCTCGAAGATTCGCTTGACGAGATATCGCGCGGCGAAACCGACTGGCTGCCGTTGATGGAAAATTTCTGGTCAACCTTCAAGACCCAGGTCGATGACAAGATGGAAAACGTCAGCCGCGACGAGGCAATTCAGGCTCGCCAGCTCGGTGTCGACGAAAAAACCGGCAAGCCGATTTCGGTGCGCATGGGCCGATATGGGCCCTTCGTGCAGATCGGCACCCGCGAAGACGAAGACAAGCCGCGCTTTGCGGGTCTGCGTCCCGGCCAGAAAATGGATTCGATCACGCTCGAGGAGGCGCTGGAACTGTTCAAGCTGCCGCGCGAACTCGGGGTCTCGCCCGAGGGCGAGCAGATTTCAACCAATATCGGTCGCTTCGGCCCCTATGTGAAATACGACGACAAGTTTGTCTCGCTCAAGGTTAAGGAAGGTGACGACCCCTTTACCCTGACACTGGAGCGCGCGCTGGAACTGGTGGCGGAGAAAAAGGAGTTCGACGCCAATCGCGAGATCAAGGTGTTCGAAGGCACCGATATCAAAATCCTGCGCGGTCGTTACGGGCCTTATATCACCGACGGCAACAAGAACGCGCGCATACCCAAGGACGTCGAAGATCCGGCTAGCCTCGATCTCGCAACCTGCGAGGAGTTGATCGAAAAGGCACCCCTGCCCAAGTCGAAACGCAAAAAAGCGGCCGCCAAGAAAAAAGCCGCGCCCAGGAAAGCCGCCAAAAAGAAAGCTGCCAGGAAAAAGGCGGCCAAGAAAAAAGCGACCGCTGAAACCAGTTAGCGCGGGCCTGCCATGAGTCCCTGGGCATTGAATCGCTTCGTTCACGCGGTATCGCGCGGCGCAATATTCGGCTACCCCACCGACACCATCTGGGGCTTTGGCTGCCATCCACTGATCGCCACCAGCACCAACCGTATCCTGCGCATCAAGAATCGTAGCCCGGAGAAAGGCTTGATCCTGTTATCGTCGCGACTGGAGTACTGCGCGGCGTACCTCGACATGGATCTCGAACAACTCAGGGCAATTCGCGCGCCCGCGGACAAACCCACTACCTGGCTAGTGCCCGCCAGCAGCTTTTGTCCGCCCTGGATTCGCGGCAATTTTCCGACCGTCGCGATCCGCATTACCGACCATCCTTTGATGCAAATCCTGTGCGATCGCCTGGAAGCGCCGATTGTATCGACCAGCGCCAACCGTGCGGGTCGCGCCCCGGTGCGTAATGCGCTACAGATGCGCAAGCAATTCGCCGACGAACTGGACTTTATCGTTACCGGTTTTACCACGGGCACTGGCCGACCAAGTGAGATAAGATCCCTGGCAAGTGGAACCACGGTGAGGAGCGGCAGTTGATAGACATCGAACGCGTAAGCAGCTACCTGCTGCGCCTGCAGGACAGTATTACCGCCGCGCTGCAGGATATCGATGGTAAGGCCGGGTTTGAAGTAGACGAGTGGCAGCGCGAAGCGGGCGGCGGCGGCCGCAGCATGGTGCTGCGCGACGGCGGCGTATTCGAGCAGGGCGGTGTTAATTACTCCGAAGTGTTTGGCGATAACCTGCCCGCTTCGGCGACCGCGCACCGTCCGGAGTTGGCGGGTAGACAGTTTCGCGCCATGGGCGTGTCGTTGGTGCTCCATCCGGATAATCCGTACGTGCCGACCTCGCATGCCAACGTGCGCTTCTTCGTCGCCGAGAAGGCGGGCGAGGAACCGATCTGGTGGTTCGGCGGCGGCTTCGACCTGACCCCTTACTATGGCTTCACAGAGGACTGCAAGCACTGGCACCAGGTGGCCAAACAGGCCTGCGATCCCTACGGCGCCGACCGTTACGCCGAGTATAAAAAATGGTGCGACGACTATTTTTTCCTGAAGCATCGCAACGAGGCGCGGGGCATCGGCGGCCTGTTTTTCGATGATCTCAACGAGCCGGATTTCGAAACCGCGTTTGCCTTCATGCGTAGCGTCGGCGATCACTTCCTGCCCGCCTATACGCCGATAGTCGAACGCCACAAAGATGACGCCTATGGCGAGCGCGAAAAGAAATTTCAGTGGTATCGCCGCGGCCGCTACGTCGAGTTCAACCTGGTTTACGATCGCGGCACCCTGTTCGGGCTGCAGTCGGGCGGCAGGACGGAATCGATACTGATGTCGCTGCCACCGGTGGTCAACTGGCGTTATAATTACCAACCCCCGGCGGGCAGCGCCGAGGCGGAATTAACCGATTTTTACCTGAAAGCCCGGAACTGGTTAGCAGAAGATGGATAACAACTTCCCTGATATCGAAATCAACGGCGAGACCGAGGAGTTCAACAAGTGCGATCTTTGCACCAACTCCAAGTGCTGCACCTATGTCACCCAGCAAATCGACACTCCGAAATCCAAGTACGATTTCGAGATCCTGCTGTGGCAGGTATCGCACAACGATGTCGGCGCCTACAAGGATGATGACGGCTGGTTCGTCATGTTCGAGGCGCGCTGCCAGCATCTGCTCACGGACGGCCGCTGCAACATCTATGAAGACCGTCCTGCCATCTGCCGTTCGCACAGCAACGACTATTGCGAGTACGACGCGCCCGCCGAGGATGGTTTCGATCTCTATTTCCCGGATTACGATTCGCTACTGCAATACTGCAGGAAAAGATTCAAACGCTGGTCTACCGGTAATTCGCCACCGGCGTAGGAAGCTGTTCGGCCGAGATGGTGCCCGATCGCCGCGAAGGGGTCAGCGCAAAAATGCCGTTGAATCTCGAGTCGTAGAAGGTCTGTTGCCGGCATTCCCGGTCTGACCCCAGGCATCGCTTCCCCGTGAAGACCGGGGTCAGACCAATGTTCGCCGGCATTTTTCCTTTTGCCGAAGATCCTGCCGAACATTGCCCTGCCCCCCTCGTAGCGACAGGGGATGCTTTCACTCAACACATTCGAAATGCTATTGTTGCCGGACCATGTCGATACAAGCGAAGCAACGGCTATTGATCGGGATCTGCCTGGTCGCGATCGGCGCCACTTTGCTGGCACCGCGAATTTCGCAAGATCCCAGCTACCACCTGTTCGCCGACCAGAACAGTTTCCTGTCGATCCCGAATGCGCTCAACGTACTATCCAACCTGATCTTCGCCTGGGTCGGAATCGAGGGCCTGTATCGGTTACGGCGACAGGGGACGTTACAAATTCTGGGCGAAATTCGTATCGCCTACCAGGCGTTCTTCGTTGCGCTGGTACTGATCGCCGCCGGCTCGATTTACTATCACTGGTCCCCTGATAACCAGTCGCTGGCCTGGGACCGCCTGCCGATGACTTTCGCATTTACCGCTTTCCTGACGATACTGCTGGCTGAACGGGTCTCGTTGCGGGCCGCGAAGATACTGTTCCCAGCATTGCTGACCGCCGGTATCGCCAGCATCGCCTGGTGGTACCGCGGCGAACTCGAAGGTCACGGGGACCTGCGCTTCTACGCGCTGGTTCAATTCTTGCCGGTATTGCTGCTGCCGCTGATCCTGATGCTGTTCAAGGCAGAATTTTCCCGTGAAACGGATATCTGGTTGATACTGGCCTGGTATCTTGCGGCAAAGCTGTGCGAGGCATACGACCATGAAATTTACCAGTGGCTGGGCTTGATCAGCGGGCACAGCCTGAAACACATCGCCGCCGGCATCGGTGGCCTGGTATTCTTGCGTCACCTGCGTTTCCGGGCACGCCTGGCTTAATGAGCAAACTCCTGGTCAGCGCTTGCCTGCTAGGCGACCCGGTGCGCTACAACCAGCATCAACTGGACGCGGCGATCGGTCTACTCGAATCGGAAAACGCGGGTGATTGACGCCGGCGAGGCCGCCGAAGATGCGCTAAATCAATTTACTCGAAACCGTTTCTACTTCAGAATTCAGGACTTCAATATTTTCGAAGGAACCGGTTGATGAGCCCAGAAAATAGCCAGCCTGCAAGTATCATCGACTTCATTCTGCAGTTGTTCGCCAGTCGCGGGGCCGAGGAATACATGGGCGAAGCGGTCAGCATGTCGCAACACATGGAACAAAGCGCGGCCTGCGCGGTAGCCGACGACGCGCCCGACAGCCTGGTCATCGCGGCCCTGTTACACGACATCGGGCATTTCATCGGCGAGCATCCGATCGAGGCGCTGGAAAACGGCATCGACAATGTGCACGAAACGGCTGGCGCCGACTATCTCGCACCCTATTTTTCGCGCGCGGTTACCGAACCCATCCGGCTGCATGTCGCCGCCAAACGTTACCTCTGCGCAACCGACGACGGTTATTTCGGCCGATTATCCGACGCCTCGGTGAATTCGCTGATGGTGCAGGGCGGTCCCATGAACGCCGAGGAAGTCGCGGCCTTCGAAGCCAATCCCCATTACCGGGATGCCGTCAAGCTTCGCCTGTACGACGATGATGGCAAGGTCGAAGGCCTGACCATCAGACCCGTCAGCGACTATCGAGCCACCCTCGAATCCCAGCTACTGCCGTAAAATGAGCCCTATCCGCGCGTTATCCTACGATGACCAGGAACTGTCAATCACCTGGGAGAACGCCAGCGAAAGCCGCTTGCAGGCCATCTGGTTGCGCGATCACTGCCAGATGCCTGCCAGCCGCAACCTGGATAACGGCCAGCGGCTGCTCAACATTACCGATATTCCGCTCGACATCGGTATCGAAACGGTCAGTTACGAGGGCGATAAACTGGTCGTCGAGTTCAGTCCCGACGGTCATCGCTCGGAATTCGATCCCGAATGGTTATTCCAGAACTGCTACTGCCTCAACCGCCAGCACGACGACCGTAGCGAAGCCGGCAAGATCCTCTGGCACGCGCTTTCCTTTGGCCAGGCGCTGCCGCGCTCTACATACCCGGCGTATCGCGAACAGGTCCGCAGCAAGCTGGCCGCGCTGCGGGCCGTGCGAGACTATGGATTCGTACTGCTGAATTCGGTGCCCTGCGAATCGGGCCAGGTGCTCGAGGTGATCGAAACCTTTGGCTTTGTGCGCGAGACCAACTACGGGCCCCTGTTCGAGGTCCGCACCACTGTCGATCCGAACAATCTCGCTTACACCAACCTGGGCCTGGGCACCCATCTCGACAATCCCTACCGCGACCCGGTGCCGGGCTTGCAGCTGTTACACTGCCTGGATTCGTCCACCGAGGGTGGCGAATCCATCCTGCAGGACGGTTTCATG